>Ga0126373_10000382_pt1 | contig 29319 bp, 47 predicted proteins | sample PanSoiMetPlot_11_FD_92545 | JGI IMG/M metagenome (GOLD analysis project Ga0126373, IMG submission 92545) | Tropical forest soil microbial communities from Panama - MetaG Plot_11 | ecosystem: Environmental > Terrestrial > Soil > Tropical forest > Bulk soil | place: Panama | collected 2016-02-17 | reverse complement strand
TATATAAAAAAAAAAAAAAAAAAAAAAAAAAAAAAAAAATAAAATAGACTAGGGCACAGGGCAAAGAGGCATACACTCCAGCCGCCCCTCTACAGAGATATCCTCTTTTATAGGCATGTATATAAATATGTGATAAGGTATGTTTATCCGTATGTTTATTCCAACCCCAACGCAGAGCGACTCAGAATGCCAATAACCCAAGACCAAATGCTCTCAGTGGCGAACGCTGCTGACCTAGCGATCAAACGCATCGAACGAGTCCATAAGTGGCTCAACAACGATCTGAATATACAACTCAACGGATCTCGCAAACGAATGTCAGACATCGGCGAAGAGAACATCGACCCAAGACTAGTCGATGAGATCAACAACTTTCACCTTATATTCGACGAGATAAAGGCAATAGTAAGAATGCTAGTGTTCGAGAGCATCGACGACAAGAACACGGCAAACTATTGGATACAACACTACAGGCTACGCAGCGCAACCAACATAGCATCGCGCAACTATCAGCGACGCAAGCGAGGTATAAACGACGCACCAGAACGCCAAAGAAACCAAAGAAATCCACAACTACAACATCTAATTGACACCGACCCACACAACATTAAGCAACGCCTTAGAGACAGCGGACTATTTGACGAGAACGGAAACATAAGACCAAGACCAATACCGATTAATCCACGAGAGATGACCTACCCTCAACTCGTCAAACATGCGATATCTCGCGGCGCTGATCCATGCGACCTCAGCCATGAACAATTGATCCAGGTCATAGAGAACATGAACCTCGCCAAACAAGCGCCGCCAGATATCGACCTGATCTAATGACTCAGTCCCGGCATTGACCCAACAATGCCGGGACTTTTTATTGACGGTAAAAGAACAAACGGCCAACACGTAGCGCAATATTTGCGCCAATCGCAAATTAACTATCTAACCCCTTGATTTCATTGGTGCGAAATCCCCTATATACCTGGGAGCTGGCTTCCTGTATACCTTTTGGGTGGAAATCCGACTCGAATTACGATTTTAGCGACTCAGAGCAACGACTCAAGGAACTAGGAACCGCACAATGCCCATACCTCAACTGATCCTGTTTCTGGATACCAGCGGCATTCCGCACGCTGAGTTTCCAGGTCGCAACGGGGCTCGCCCCGAAAAACTAGATCTAGGCCCGGACTGGCCCATGAGAAACCCAGAGCTTATGCAAGCCCTACAGAACCGCGCCGTTGAGCAGCGACTCGAAGCCGAAAAAATCGCCCGGTTCAACGCCATCAACGAAGCGGCTCGCGAGGCCGAGTCAAAGAAATACGAAACGCCAACCAACGCAGAGATCGCTGCAAAGCGCATGGCCGATTGGCAAGCCAAGTTCGAGGCCGCCGATCCCGCGACTCAGTTCAAGATGGCAATCACAGCGTCAGAGGCCAGAGACAAGCAGGCCAAACTTGAGTCAGAGCGCAGCAAGCAACTCTATCAAGGCCTTGCGTCAAAGCACGATATCCCAACAGCCAATAAGGTCATCCCACAGAACCGGCGCCCGAACAAGCGACTTAGCCTCAAGGGCGGCGGCTCGTATAATGGTCGTACTGAGAAACAATACGACTCAAAGGGCAAGCTGATCAAGCCAGCCGGCAAGACTCGCCGGCCCAATTGGGAAGACGCCGACATGGCTCTCGCAGTCAACGTGGAGATCTAAGCCAATGCTAGATGACACTGATAACACGATGATCTACATTCCAATCGAGCTATGGACTCGGATGATGGCGTGTGACGAAGAGTCAGATCCCGATGAGATCGAGGCCGTGATACGGGAAGTGGAGCAGCGACTCAGACCAAACTAAACTCCACGAGGTCGCCAGCCATCAACCCCCGCCGCGAGGCGGGGGCATTGGCCGTCGAACCAAGTAAATAAAACTTCTGTCGGATGGTAAGACTCCATCCCTGATGATGGCAATGATGCCGAAACAGAACCGAACACAAGGAACGAGCAAAATGGCCGAGCACAACGAACAACGCCGACGTCAATACATCGGCGACTCAGTCCTCGAACTCAACTACCGTGAAGCGTATACGCCCACATTCAAAACCGCTTGCGGCATAGTTCTATTAGCCCAAGTCGATCTCGGAAGACACTTGACACCGGGCGAGCGCCGAGACCTGTTGAAAGACAATACCGACTGGGATAGCTCGATCATCGCAGCCGTTGTCAACATGATGGGAATGAACTAATGACTGACAAACACGCCCAAGCCAAAGCATTCGCCGAGCGATCGCTCGATCGTTTCCACCGTCTGTTTCCACGATTCAACGAACTGACTGCGGAAAACTTCGAGCCGCCAGAGATGGCAATGCTCGCTGGGTCAATGTGCGCCGCAGCCCTGCAATACGAACCCGATCCTGCGATACGAAAAATGTGTGCGGAACTATTAATCGAAATCCTAGAACCATACGTCAACACCATCAACTAAAATTGCGGAGGCGCAAGCCTCCGCACCGTCGGGCGGTATGAGTCCGTCCCCTGATGACGCCATGACGGCGAAACGGGCAAGATTAACTGACTACAAGGACCGCAAACAATGCCTGAGTTATCCGAAATCCAAGAACGACTACACGCCCTAATGGGCGTGTATCCGGGCTTTGGGCGTCGCGATGACGGGATCGACTTGTTCGAATCCACATTGCGAAATAAAATCGCTCGCGAAAATTTTGGCAAAAACCAAGGCGAGGTCAATCAAATTTTCACAATCGCTTGTGAGAATGCGAGAAACCTCATTCGCGAGTGGATCATCGCCCAAGGACTGAGCGAAAAAGAGACCCGCCGCGCATCCGAATACGTTCTCAAGAACGCATTCAAATCGGGATCACCCTACGTCAAGAAGATGATCCAATCCGAAAATGAAAAGCGTGGCGGCCGAGGCCAAGCCCCAAACACTCGCTATAATCCGAAAGACGCCATAGACGTCGATATCGACTTGGGCAACCTCCTAAACACGCCGGGCGTCGGCAACACACCACAAGCACCAAAGGCCCCGGAAAAGGTCGAGGTCAGGGTCAGCGAAGATCAGATCCGCGAAGTTGCGGCGAAGATTATCAATCCCCAGATCGGCACCGCAGTCAGGGAACTCAACCACCAAATCACTCGCGAGATCGAGAACCTGACTCCAACGCTCAGCGCCCAAATCAAGGCCGAAGTCGATCAGCTCGAATTGGGCCAACACATGACATCCGAAATCACGCGGATCGCAGAAATCGCGGCCAAGCAAATGGCCGAAACCATGCTCCCGCGTCGCATCGAGATCATGAAACCCATCGGCGAAATCGTCGGACTTAAGCACGAGCCCAGGCACCATGCCTTTGAGGAAATTCTCAAATGGCTCTTAGTCGGGTCGCATGTGTACATCGTCGGCCCCAAGGGAACCGGCAAGACACACATGGGCGAACAACTCGGCGAAGCCTTGCGGATCGCATGGGATCGTCCCGACTTGAAAGTATTCTTCATCGACCAATCGCTGACAAAATACGACGTCAAGGGCTACAAAGGCCCAGATGGCAAGTACATCGGAACACTGGTCAGGCGATGCGTCGAAGAAGGCGGCCTATTATTCATCGACGAGGGCGACTCGTGGGCAGCCGCGGCCCTCATGTCATTGAACAGCATCCTCGCCAACAAGTTCGGCGCCTTTCCAGATGACATAGTGCAAGTCCACAAAGACTTCCGCTGCGTCCTAGCGGCGAACACATCCGGACACGGAGCCACGCAAGAATACAACGCGGGCCGTAATCCGCTCGATCCGGCCTCATTGGATCGGTTCAGCGAAGTCGAGATGCCTTACGACAAGGAACTCGAAGCCCAAATCTACGGCAAAACGCCATGGGTCGAATACGTGTGGCGCATTCGCGAAGTCTGCGAAGACCTCGGCAAGCCATCATTGGCCCCATCAATGCGGGCCATCGAGATGGGACTCAAAGGTCTAGCCGGCGGCCTCACGATCCAGCAAGTCATGAAGGCCCGGATCTTCAGATCCACGCCCAAGGACGAGGTCGACATGATCCTCCATCACGCGGGCGAGCCTCCGCGACTCAGAGAGGTGGCATAGATGTCTCCAATAGAGGGCTATGAGCCCAACATCGACTTAGAGGCCAAAGACTGGCCCAAGTACAAGAAGCGGATAGGGATCTATCCCATCCGCAAGCCGCCCCGTCAGGGCGACGAGAACGATCGTGACGACAACGAGAAAGACGGCACGAACGAAGACGAAAACAAAGACTCGGGCGAAGACGAAGGCGACTTCGATGAGGACTTCGAAGACGATGAAGTCGGCGAAGACGAACTCGAAGACGAGTTCGAGGACGGTGACTTCGAACCTGGTGACGAAGACGAGAACGAAGGCGAAGACGGTGACTTCGAAGACATCGAACTCGAAGACATCGGCGGTGATTTCGAAAACTATCAGCCACCCGTCAAAACGCCCGAATACGAACTCGGCGCAAAGCCCGAAGTCAAGAAGCAACTCCCGGCCCTAGACAAGCGCGAGTTCCCATCGTGGAAAGCCTTCGTCGACAGTGCGTTAGACGAAAGCTTGATCGGGTGGAAAGGCAGGCGAGCCTCACGCAAAATTGACAAGTGGTCGGGCACCGAAACCTGGGAACAAACTCTTGACTTGGTTAAGTATGGCTGGCCCGCGGGAAAGAAGATGTTAGAAGACTCACTAGCAGTCGTGCGTCCGAGGCCCGAGCCATATCGGTCAATCGAAATGTCAGTCGCCGGCAGTTTTCCGATGGTTCCGAACTATTGCGCCGGCGATCCCGAATGCATGGTTATCGATCCCGGCGCAGACATGCGTCAGGCGAAGCCAATCGTTAGGATCGACTTCAACCATTGGACTCACGCGGGCGTTACAACGCAAGACATGATGCTCCGCGGTGCCGCCGTGGTTTCGTTAGCCGAGACCCTCGAACGCCACGGCTATTCAACGGAACTCCGGATCATCGGCAACAGCCGCGAGTCAGGAACCAAAGACTTCCGCTATTCAATCGTCTACAAGCGAGCGGGCGAACCATTGGACTTGATCAAAGCCGCGTTCGCAATCGCCCATCCTGCATGTATGCGTCGATTGGCGTTCGCCATCCTAGAACAGCATCCCGAAGCCGAACCGTTCTACCAATACGGCTACGGATATCCGTTGCACGAGCGCAACGACAAGAACACGGATACGATATTCGTATCCGCGTCAACCGGCAGAGAAACGGTTGAGAAAGCACGAGAAGCGGTCAGAAAGGCCGCCGCAAGACTACTCGGCGATATCAAAGTCTCAGAGGAGCAAGGGTCAAATGACTGACGCTGACAAGGACGTAGGTCAGCGGCATTCAGCGGATGTGAGTTCCGCGAACCAGTGAGTGAATGAAGGAAACGAAAATGACAGTCAATGCCGTTGTTTATAACGATTATCACGTTCATGTCGTCTGGAAAGACGGCACGATCAACACCCATCCATACGTGTTCCGCAATCGTCGTGACGCGAAGCGATGGATCAACACCCTTTTAACGGGTGAGGGCGACGCCGTCGACGCCAAGATAAAAAAATTAAGTTTCAGAGGCCCGAGAAATGCCTAGACAAGACTCATGGCTGTGGTTGGTTATCGCGGCGTCGATAGTCCCCGGTATCATTCTCATTTCGGTGAGTCTGTATTGGGCCTACGACGCTTACGTCCGTTACCAGGTCATCAACGAACGCTGTGCAATCCTGCACTGCGTAGAACAACCATCATAGAATGACTTACGTCTGGATCATATACCTACTTGGTTGGGCCATCGTGCTGACAATAGTTCGCGACGTTGCCCCAACCATGCGTGACGTCTGGCGCATCCTGATCGCCGGGCTATGGCCCATCATGGTCATCTACTGCCTCATCAGGTGGAGGAAAATAAATGGCAAAGAAACGTGACCTACGATACTGGCGTAACCTAGGACGAGTCAATCGACTCATAGAACAATATAAACCACGGGAAAGGGCCAAAGACATGCTCACGATACGACTCGGCGTTACAATCATCCTATCGCCGAATACCACCAACGCAGAGGAAGCGACCGAGCTACTGTCAGAGATGATGGACGGCCACAGCGACACATTAAATCTGACATTCAAAGACGGAACGGTCGTCTCGTTCAATATCGACAATGGCGAAGTCGAGCCAGCGTTGAACCTCAACGAGACCTGCTGAAGTACGTCATGTTCGGCGACAAGCCCTGACGAGTAGTATTGGGACGAGTGGCAGTGAAGATCAACAACACGCTGTCACTGTCCCAACACTATCAACGGTGTTGGAAACCAGAAACAGAAGGACGCGTAACATGACAAACCGAATGCTTTTAATCGACTCCCGCTTCCGCGGCGAAACCAAGAAGCGATATGTCTGGATCTTCGACCAAACCCCAACCAATCTCCAAAAGGTCTGGGAAATCGTCGTCGACAGCGAAACCCTCGATCCCGACGATCGCGAGTCCTATATGGGTTTCGCCGAATACGACGCCGAGATCGGCTGGCGCGGCCACGAAGAGACCTTCAACAGCTATTGGAACGAATACGGGTTCATCTTCACGGTCGACATCGACGACGAAGAAGAAACCTACGTTCCGTGGCACGACATGATCGTCATGGACAACGACAGTCCAGCACGCCCAATACCGGCAGCAGTTCCATGTCCGGCATAGCAAACATCTTAATGGGGACGGTACTTTTAGTCGCCGTCTTTCTCGCAATCGATTGGAGGCACTGGTGAAGATCAGCGAACTAATACTAGCCCTCGAAAGCGGGCTAAAACTCTACGGCGACGTCAACGTCGTCATTGAAGAACCAACGAAGGTCGGCCGTTGGGCCATAACCAACGGCCGAGACTTCTGGTCAAACGAAACCGGTTGGACCTACCCAGCAGGCGACATGTTCAGTGACAGCCAAAAGAGCTGGTTCAATCTGCCAATTGGCGGCCACTGGATCAGACTCGACGTCGCTAAAGAGCCCGGAAGTCTAACAGCGATCGCCTACCACGCTCGGGGCGTCAGTGCCGACGTGAACGGCGACCTCTACATCGGCCTTGAGGAGGAATAACATGGCCCACTATACAATCACAAAACCCAACCGTCGCAAGATCAAAGCGCGAACCCACTACCCGCCGAAAGAACGGACCTCAACTCTGACGGCCGAAGAATATCACGCCAAATACTTGGTCGGTGGCAATGCGTCGTTCGCTCGGTTCTTACGATATAATCGTATGCGACGTCGGGAGGCCAAGTAACCGAAATCATGAATTGCGGGGAGTTTAGCTATTGTCTTCCCGCACGGACAAGACGGCGAGTGTCCGTCGCCAGCAGTTTTTGTTTCACGGGCTGTCTGGCGTAACAACCCCGTCACTCGGTGAGGTCGGCATCCTTGCGGCCTGCAATCGGGCCGGGATCAAGACACGGAGGTTGGCATTGGCCTCCGTGTCTCCCGGAAATTTATTCGCCAATTTATCCTTTAGTAGATTTGCCTTTAGGAGACTCGTATGACCATCATAACCGACCTCGAAGACGCAATGAAACGTGCCATCGACCAAGGGGCGACCGACTCTGACTCAGAGAAGGCCGACTTTTGCCTCAAAGCCCTCCACGGGATATGTGAAATCCTCGAAGTCGCCAACAACGACTACCACGTACCGGTGCCGATGATGGCCCGCTCATTGATGGTCGCTGTCGGCAAGATGGTCAGCCTTAGCGCAAGAAACGAACTCGTTAAATTAACCGCCGTCACCGAGCTATGTCAAATCCTAGTCGACGTTGCAATGAAAGGAGAGGACGAATGACGACCAAAACATACCCAATCATGGGGACGAGATTCCACCCACCCGCGGACATCCTGTGTCAAACCTTACCAGTACGCAGCCGGCTGTTATTGATCGCAGAACCGTCAAATCCATACGACCCCAATGCGATCGCCATCTACGTTGACCTAGAAAAGGCGCTCGAAAACAAAAAAGTTCTCGAAGCCCTCGCAAAGTCCGGCAACAACGATTGGGTCAACAAATCATTTCATCATATGGGATATATTCCCAAAGACGCAGCCGGCTGGCTCAAGCGCAAAGGCTTCCCCAACGACACCGAAGTCGAAGCCGAATTCTATTACACGTTCGGATCGAACGTCCCCCACGCGAAATTCGAATTCGACGAGAAGAACGACGATGCCTAGGATACCTGTTCGGATCGAATCCAACATCGGGCCACTGATGGACGACCGCCAATGCGGACGCTGCAATGCCTGCTGCATCTGGTACGGCGTCGATTCAAGTCGCGAAGCACAAGCCGAGGGCACAGTCAGCCTCTACAAACATGCGGGCGAAAAGTGCAAATTCATCAACAAGCGACTCGATCATCGCCGCTGCGGCGTCTATGACAAACGGCCGTGCGCCTGCGTCAGATTCAAATGTTCGTGGCTCATGGGATTCTTCCCCGACGACTTCCGACCCGACAAAGTCGGTCTGGTTGCGTCAATGTACCTTCGTGACGGAATCTCGGACGATGCCGATCCAACAAGCGTCAGTAAAAACGACGTAAACGTCACGATCGTCGTAACCGATGTCAACAAATGCGGCGACTTCGAGACCGGACCCCTCGGCAAGATGGTCCACGAATTCATCAGCCGCGGCGTCGATGACATCCGAGTGGTCAACTACCGCTCGCGTCAAGTCCTGCACTTCTATCACGGCGACGTTTACAACGGCGAACTTCTGAAGTCAACATCGCCGGAAGAATTAAAATTCGTAACCCACAATCCAATAGGGAGTTACACCGAAGCACCAGACGAGGAGCAAGTCACATGAAAATTGAACTCGACCGCCAGGAGCGGGAATTCATCAAATCCCATGCTCGATCAATGGCGATCTTGTTCCGGTCCGAACTACGCGGCACCGGAACCCGCAACGCAACCGGCGCTGACGCCATGAGTCTCGCGTTCTTCGAAAGACTCGCCCGCAAGATGGACGAGGATGAGGACATAGGCATCAAGCTCGGGCGCAAATTCATCGGAGACACCCAATGCCAGACATAAGCGACTTAGACCAATATCCCGGCATCAACGAAGACCTGATCCGAGAACAGTTCACCAAGGGCGAAGACGGACTCAAGTACCTGATCAGTCTGTTTCATTACATCCAACGATGTAAGAACCGGGCCGAAACTCTGAGTCTGGTCTATCAGCGCCAGATGCACGTCAATTCGGAACTGCTCCAGCAGGCGAAAAATAACTTTATCAACGAACCCAAACCTCGGCGCATAGTGTCAGAGCGCCCATCCCCAACCAGGGAAGTCTCTGTGTCAGAGCGCATAGTGTCAGAGCGCGAGCGTCCGGAACTCAAGGAGAAGAAAATCTCAAAGTCCGACCAACGGATGAACGATCTCGCAATCGACGTGGAGATCTGACGCCATGCCATTTAAATTCAGCCGCAAAGGGCCGCGCCTCCGCGACCGGCAGCGAAGTTACAAAGTTCAGATGTTCGCCTTCAATGAAGAGGTCGCGACAATGGCCTCCGTTAGTCCCCTCTCACCTGACGAAATCCGTCGCCGACGTCGGGAAATTTGGGAAAATTGTTTCGGCGACCTCAGACAGAAAGAGACCCACGATGCCTGACGAAGACTTCAATCCCCGAATGAACTACAACGGCCACGTTATTACGGTCAACAAAGCCTTCCACTTCACAGTAGAAGGGCCAGAGTTCGGTGACGTGTATCCACGGAATCCGATCTTCGACACCGTGGTCGCGGCCAAGAACGCCATCGACAAAAAGATGGAACTCAAGGCCAAGACCAAGGCGCTCAAGTACGCCCGCATAGCCCTCAACCCAAAGGGCGAACTTGTGACCATCACCGGCTTTACCAGGTCTGACGGTGAATACAAAGCCGCCGGCGACGTCGAGGTCGGTCGGGCAGTCTATCCCAACGTCGCGTGGATCAAGAACAAGCTCGAAGAATTCCAGTACCTTGAGATGCAATACAAGGAAATGGGATCACTTCTGGGCAAATACGAGATCCGATCCGCCGGTCGCACCTACAGGGGCATGTCACCGGACGACTATGCCCGGAAGCTCAGCGGCTTCGACAAAGAACTCGACGAGGCCGAGGGCAAAGCCATCGAAGACACGCCAATGATGAAGCTCGAAATCGCCTAGTGGTCGACCCTTGGCCGACCTCACACCCAAGTCACTGGCCCTTGCGGCCAGTGACATTTCCCTGGTCGAAGTTCTCGTCCGAGACGACGGGCTTTGGCTGAACATCAACGGCGACTTCATTCGGGCAAAGCACTGCAATCATATCCTGATCGAAAAGGACACCACAAATGCCGATGGACCCGGCGATAACAAGTCTGTTCCAAAATCCGAACTTCTGGGCCGGCGCAATCAAAGCCCGCGAAGAAATCGGACGGCAGATCCCGACCGCAATGGCGGGCCTGGAACGCCTGTACAAAATCGAAACCGAGATCCGGAAGGGCCGAAAACGTCTGACTGATATCCCGTCCTTCGTCGAATGGATCAATTCAGGTGTGACTTGGGGCAGGCAATAAGAGGCATACGTTCCGAATGTCGGAAGGGGCATACCTAAAAAAGCCTTTACGGCCTCCCTCGAAAGGGGTATACTATGTAACAAAATGGAGAAAAGACTATGGACCGCATCACTGACTTAGATCCGTCAACCAACCCCGACGCGATGGAAGCACACAAAAACAAATGGTCAGTTTTCATGGTGTGCCTGTTACCATTATCGTCGGGCCGAGTCGCAGTCTTCGACCGCGGTTTCGATTTGCACGGACTCATTGACGGAGGCACCCCAGTCTTTATCGAGGAACTGAACGCCCTCGGCAAAGAGATCCAACACAAAATCTACGTAAAATTCAAAACCTCCGAGTCACGGTTCTACGGCGAACCCGACGACAAACAATACGCCAAAGACCTGAGAACGGAGCGCAAACAACCCAAGAGACCACGGAAACCCTCGGAAGATTTCAGCCTAGCAGTTGACGTCGAAATCGAAATCTAAACCCCAACCAACGGCGAGGGAACTATCATGACCGACACGGTAACAAGAGAAATAAGTTTCGAGGAGCTTGTCGAAAAAGAAGCCCGACACCTGGTCATGGAAATGATCGAAACCGAACTCGACAAGCACAACCTGCCGATGCCGAAGGAGAGTTCCCTCGCCATTCACATCGACCAAATCCTCAAGGCGCGACCGGACATCACCGAAACCGCGCGAACCCGAGTCGACGCTAAGCTTGACGCCTACACCGAAAATCTTAAATCAATCGGTGTCGAAATCAGCGTCATCCGAGCGATCGACGTAGAGATCGAGATCAACATATGACCCTCCAAGCCGACAATGCCAGAAGAATTCTCCGCCGAGCGTTCGACTCAAATACGGGCATAATCGTTGACGTCGAACCAACGGGCGAAATGATGGCACCGACATGGCGGGCGAAGCAAATCCTATATCGGTTCAAGCAAGAAGACGCCGACTTCAAGCGCCTTCAAATCGAGTTCGATCCAGACACACCAGACACGGCGCTCTGGATCTTGAAAACCGGAGGGCACGATGCCCAAGATCAGTGACAACGAACTATCGCGAGTCTGCATCCGAGTATGGTCCGACGACTACGAGTACCTTCGGCGAGTATCGCTCAGTCAAGGTACATTGGGTCTGAACCTGCTCATTCGTCAAATCATCCACACCTACGTGACTCATCTAAAGGACGCTGAAAGCCAAGAACTAAACAAATTACCGGTCAACGGACTCAAACCGATCAACCCGATCGACATGCTTCTCATCAAAGACATCGCCCAGCACGAAGTCGACGACAACGACGGCATCGACATCAGTCTGGCAATCGACGTAGACATAGGAGTCCCCGCAACATGAGTGCCGAGAATCCTGACTACGGATCATTCGCGGGCGCATACATAAGTCCCGAGGTCATGTTCCCCGAGGGCATCTACCAAGAGGCAACCCTTGTGTTCGTCAATCCCGGCTTCTCCAACGAAGCGGGCATCATGCAGCGACTTGGGCTGAAATTCATCAACGCTAAGGATGAGGTGGTCTGGCTCAGTCAATTACCAACAAAAAAGAACAAGGCGAAGGGCAAACCCGACCTGTTATACTTCCGTGACACCATCAAATTGTTAGCCGAAATGGCCGAAGTCCCATATACGGAACTCGCCAACTTAAACGAAGCCTTTACGTTCATAAACCTACATCTAATAGACCGCAAGTTCCACATCAGCGTCATGCATCAACGCGACCGTCAGGGAATCCTCCGCGCCGAAATTACGACCTTCCACACGTCCCCAATGCCAGAAGACCCCAACGACGAAATCCCATTCGATTTCTTAGACAAAGATCCACAACAAAAGGAACCGCAACCCATGGAAGACAACAAGAACGACTCCAAGACCGGAGTCGATTCCGGAGTCGATTGCCTCGCCCTAGTCGACAAGCTCCATCAACAAGCAATCTACGAGAGCTTTAAGCTGACGAGCCAAAGCAAACGCATGAACCGAGAAAGCGTCGGCGCATTCGCAAACTGGGTCGTCGACCAGCTCGCCAACCTAAAGCAAACACTAACCGAAGGCCGCAACAATGCCTGACACCAATGGATCGTTTAACCTAAAAGCAGCCCTCCGCGGGTCATTGCACCTAATCGAAAACCCCGCGCCGAATTCCGACCCAACTTCGCCACTCAGTGAGGCGACCGCCGACAGCGTTAATTTCCTGCTGTCGGAGATCAACGACGCCCTCGCCGAAGGGATGCCCGAAAAAATAACCGACGAAAAGCTCAGCGTTCTCGTCGACATCTATCGCGCCCAAGCGCTCAAGTGGGCCACCGACGAGATCGAGAAGAAAAACAAACCCCGCGGGACTCGGCGCAAGAAAGACGAAGACCTTTCGATGGCCGTCGACGTCGAAATCTAGAAATGGACCCGAACCAATGAACGATATAACGCCGACTCCCCAGTCGCCATACTCGGCGACGTTACCGTTTCTTCAGCTCGCCTGGGATTCGACCAGTCTGGGCGAACTCAAACGATGCCCGCAACGATACAAGTACACAATAATCGACGGCTACACCACAGGCGAACCCAGCGATGACCTGATCTTCGGAATAATATTCCACAGCGCGACCGAACTCTACGAGCATCGCAAGAGTCAAGGACTCGAACACGATCTATGCGTCATCGATGCCGTTCGGCACTGCATCGTACAATCATGGGACTTCGAGAACAATCGCCCCCTATTAACGGGTGACGAGCCCAACAAAACCCGTGAGACCCTCATCCGGACCGTGATCTGGTATCTGGACAATTACAAAGACGAAAACATCAAAACCCACATCCTTCAGAATGGCCGGGCAGCGGTCGAAGTCAGCTTCCGGCTCAATCTCGAAGCCGACGACGGAGACGAGGGCCGTTTCCGGACCATGACTACCGACGAACCATTTCTATTATGCGGGCATCTTGATAAGATCGCCGAGTGGAACGATCAACTCTGGATCATGGACAAAAAGACCACCAAGTACGAACTAGACAGTTATTATTTCAGACAATATTATCCCGACAATCAGATGAGTCTCTACGACATCGCCGGCGCCATTATCATGGACAGACCCATCGAAGGCGTTATAGTAGACGCAGCCCAAGTCTTGGTCGGAGGCAGTCGGTTCCGACGAGAGCTGATCCACCGAGACGAGCACCAGCGCAATGACTGGCTCAAAGACCTAACCATGTGGCTTCACATGGCGGAAATATTCGCCACCGCAAACCATTGGCCGCAGAACGAAAAGGGCTGCGGGTTCGGCAAGATGACTTGTGTTTTCCGGGGCGTATGTTCCAGCGACCCTCGGATGAGACAACAGTTACTCGACAGTAACTTTGTCAAACGCGAATTTTGGAACCCCCTAAAACCACGATAAAAGACGAAAGGACCAACTGATGCCATCGTTACTAGATCGCGACACCGAGTCTGCGAAAATCGTGTATCTCGGTGACTCCGGCCACGGTAAGACCGGAAGCAAAGCCAGTCTAGTGGCAGCCGGTTACAAGCTGCGAATGATCGACACAGACAACGGCTTCAAGATCCTGAGATCGATGCTAACCGACCGACGGTATCCGTATGCCGCCTACATGGAGAAAGCCGGCATCGACCCGTCAGAGCCCGGTAGAATATCCTACATTCCAATCGACGTTCCGATGGATATGGTGACTCTGAAGGGCAAAACCATGCCCATATTAGCACCGACATCCAGTGCTGGTTGGAACACCGCCGTCAATCACCTCAAAGAATGGAAAGACGGCGACATCAACCTGGGCCCAGTTACCGACTGGGACAATGACTGTGTTCTAGACCTCGACACCATTTCAACGTTGGCTGAGGTCGCGAAATACTGGAATCAGGACATGAACGGCCGAATGGGCGCAATCGAAGACGACCACGGTCGGGACACCGGCGCGGCCCAAGAGATGATCAGACGGCTCACGATGAAACTTACGAGTCCATCGGTCAAATGCAACGTGATCGCAACGACCCATATCACGTGGGTCGATACGACTCGCGGAGCCCCACAAAATCCATCGGCACTGTTACGCGAGCACAAGTCAGTTGATCCCCGAGGCTTTCCCTCGATCATCGGCCAAGCTCTGAGTCCCGTATTCGGCAAACGGTGGAACGATATGTTCGTCGTCCGTCGGACCGGAAACAACCGAAGCGCAGAGCGCCGAATATATTCGGTTCCCACTGACAACGTCGACGCCAAGCACAGCGCCTACGTCGACGAAAGCTATCCCCTTGAAACAGGTCTGGCGCAAATCTTCGCCGCCCTGTTGTACAAAGACCCGCCGCTCGACCTAATCAAGGCCGTCGAGGCGCACAAGGCTTCTAGACCTGACCCAGATAATAGCCAACCCAATGGGTCGGGTCCAGGAGGTCGACAGGGACCATTTGGTGGTTTCAGTCGATAACATGTAACCCACAGTACGGAGAACTATGTTATGGCAGACGAAGTTGTTGACTTTCGCGACCTACTCAACAAGCCGATGTCGGACTTTCCGGATCTCCCGGACCTGCCCGCACAGAAGCACTTCTTCGGAAAACTGATCTCAATGAACGCCGGAGCGAGCCGTCAGAAGCAAACTCCGCTGTTCCACTTCGACGTCAGATTGACCGATCCCGGCGAAGATGTCCCACCGGACTTCCTCAAGAAGCTCGCGGACGCCGGGTTCAACCTCGCCGACTATAATCAGGTCGGGGCGGACTTTTATCTGACGGCGAATTCGATGAAAATGTTGAGGCGGTTCGCAACCAGCCTGGGCTTTAGTCCGAACGCGAGCTTCACCGAGGTCTTTCATCTGGACACAGAAGGCGTTCCGACGAACGAAACCCAGGACAAGCTCCGCGGTCTCGACGTGTTGGTCAAAATCCCGTCCGCAGGACAAAACAATCGGGTTTATGCCAACAACGTCAACTCGGAGAACGGTTCAATCTCTGGCACCAAGCGCGAGTAACCTCTAGACCAGAGCCCCTGCGGGATTTGCTTCCACTCGGAATGGACCCGTAGAGCCGGCAGACACCGAGGTCTTGGCCGGCACTTTCGTATCCGTCTCTGGTTCGGAGGATTTTCCGTGACTGCCACCCTCGATCCTAACACGATCGTTGTGCGCGACCGCCAGCGCAAAGCGATCACAAACGTTGACGACTATTTCGTCAAAAGCGTCGTAACCCGGCTCATCCATCCAATCGTCGTCAGACGCGAGGACGACAAGCCAGTCCTAGTGGTCGGCGGCCGGCGACTTGAAGCCTTGAAGAAGGGCCAAGTTTCGCCATTGGTCGAGAACATCCATTTCCGTTTCTTCGACGACTTGACTCCAGACGAGGCTCGAATTGTCGAACTCGAAGAAAACGCCAAACGTGAAGATCTGCCGTGGCGCGACCAAGTCGCAGCGATCGGCCAACTCCACGAAACTTTCAAAAGCCAAAACCCCAAGTGGGACATCCAAAAGACCGCCGAACGACTCAACATAAACAAATCCCAAACTTACGACTTCATCAAGGTCTACCAGAACCTCGACAGCCCATTACTTCGGGATGCGGCGAATGTCAGGTCGGCGATCTCAATCCTCCAAATCTCAGCTGAGCGACGGGTCGGTCAAATTGCAGACCAATTTACCGAAATCTCCCGAAAGCTATTTGCGCCGCCTCCGCCGACGCCGGCTCCGACGCCAAATATTCCACCACCTAATCCGAGTCCTGTTAGTCCTGTGGGCACTGGAAGTCCTAGCCCTGTGCGGCTTAATGGTGGAGGACCGGCTCCCATTATTGTTCCTCCTCCCGTTCCTGCTCCTGAGCCTGTTCCTATACCTGACGTACAAAGGATTATTCTAAACGAAGATTTCATCAAATGGGCAAAAACCTACGAAGGCAGAAAGTTCAACCTTATTCATTGTGACTTTCCATTCGACATCCGTTATGACAGCTACGCCAGATCAGTCACCAGTACGCAGGAAGACTACGATTTCAGCGGGTTTTGGCCCCTAACGGACGCCCTGGTCGAGAATATCGACCGGATCTGTTCGTATACGGCCCATATAATGTTCTGGTTTTCGATGAAATTCTACGCCGAAACCAAAGCCCGACTCGAAAAAATCAGCAATCTCTACGTCCACGAGCACCCACTGATTTGGCTCAAGTCCGACAACGCCGGAATCATTCCCGGCCGTGACAACCAGTTCGCCCGGAGGATCTATGAGACCGCGTTCCTTTGTACCCGCAACAAACGTCCGCTGGTCCGTTCCACAGCGAATGCATATGCAGCCCCGACGGCGAGCAATGCCATCCACCCGAGTCAGAAACCGGAACCCGTTCTCAGGTTTTTCCTTGGCGCAATGGTCGACGAAACTACAGATTTCCTCGATCCGACCGCCGGTTCTGGGACCGCACTCCGTGCTGCCGAGGACTGCAAAGCGCGAACCGTGATCGGACTTGAAATTAAAAAAGAGTATGCCGACATGGCTGAGGCGGCCTGCCAAAACCACCGTAGAATGCGGAACTACAAACCATGACAAAGCGCTGGCATTATTTTGCGTTCGGAGCCTACGTCGTGTTTATGATCCTCCTGTCGTGGTGGGTGACATTAACAATAGGACCGTAACATGCTATGCGACTGCGAACGAGGAGCCGCAAAACCATGAAAGAAAAGCCAACCTGGTGGCAAGTAACATTGTTCGGCCTCTGGACCCTGTTCATGGTCATAATGTACGTTATAGCAAACGGAACAACATTATGAAGACCGTACTTGTCGGCGAAGCCTGGGGACGTAGGGAGGCCCAATTCCAACATGCGCTCGTTGGTCCGTCAGGTCGCGAACTTTCTCTCGAACTCGGAATTAGCGGCTTTGCTCCATTCATGCAAGTTCTATGTCGCTCGTGCAAGAAAGAGTCCGATTTTACAGACCCCTATTGCCAACATTGCAACAAGCATATTTGGCCCAACGAATTCGACTTGATCAATCATTGGAAAAAGCTAAGAGCGTCAGGCGAAATCGCCGTGACGAACGTCTTCAATGTCCAGCCGCCAAACAACGACCTGGGGATATTCTTCGGCACCGAGCCCGAGACCCAAATGCCAGCCTGGAAGGCTAGCATGAAGTCCGGCGGCAGCCATCTCAAGCACGAACATTTCCATCACGTCAAATCACTCTGGGACGAGATCCAGTCATTAAATCCGAACCTCGTCATCGCGATGGGCAACTGTGCGTGTTGGGCGACAATCTTCCAGACCAAGATCACGGCCCTCCGTGGAACCGTCACTTGGAGCGACCACCTCAATGTCAAAGTATTACCAACTTTCCATCCGGCCGCTGTACTTCGTCAAATGCCGATGCGAGTTAGCGTCTTGGCCGACTTCCAAAAGGGAACCCGCGAACGAGAATTCCGCGAGATCCGGCGACCTGAAAGACATTTCACCATCCCCGACCCAACGGAGGATGGAATACGCCAAGGTTACGAATGGTTCAAGAAACCGGCCCGAGCCTACGCCAACGACATCGAAACGTTACGGAGTCAAATCTCCATCGTAGGTTTCGCTCGATCGGCCGACGACGCATTAGTCATCCCAATAAGAAACACCGACTTCAGCAATTATTGGCCGACCCGAGAACTCGAAATCGCAGCGTGGAAGTTGATCATTCATGGCGAAGAGACCCCACAACCAAAAATCTTTCAAAATGGCCTGTTCGATATTAGCCATCTCGTCCGTGCTGGCATCATACCAAACAACTGCGAGCACGACACGATGCTATGGCATCATGCCGAGTATCCTGAGTTGCCCAAGTCACTCGGCTACCTGGCATCTGTATACGCTGACGAAGTTGCTTGGAAACTACTTCGCACCAAAGGAACCCTAAAGAGGGACGAATGACAATGACAATAAACAAAAAGGACCAACCCCAATGCAGAACATCGTCCACAACCGATCGAGCCAAAGACGCGGCTCGAACAAATCATACATCCTGACGACCGAATACTCCAAAGACGCAGGCAGGCATCTCCAAGTCTGTGAAACAACCTGCATAAACTGCGGGAAAACAAAACGCATATTTTGGAAAAAGGGCGACGAACCAACCGAAATCGCCCGCAAATGGCGCGACCTCGGATGGGACTTTGATCCATACAACGCCAAGTGCGTAGTATGTCCGGACCACAAACGCAAACCGGCAGCGGAGACCACGATGCAATCCACGACAGCCAATGCCAACGCCAATGCCAACGTCAGCCAAATGAAAACCACGCCAAAAGTCCTGACCTCGGCCGATAAGGGCCGCATCAGACACTTGCTCGATCTACATTTCGACGACGACAATGGGCGATACATCGACGAGTATACTGACCAACGCATTGGGTCAGATCTCGATATCCCGTGGGCAATGATAAAAGAGTTCCGCGAAGCCGCCTACGGACCCATCCGCGAAGACGAGCGCTTCGACCAGCTTCGCAAAGAGATCATGGCGGTCGAGGAACGCTTTGTGGGCGAACTCAATCGCCTCCGGGCCAAGCTTGATGACTTGGAGAAATCCTACAAATAGGGAGGGTAACATGGGTGACGGTGACGAAGGCGAGACCCCATACGACTTCTATGGAACCATCATTCACGAAACCGACAAAGCCTGGCTATTCCGCAACGGGATCACCGACGAGGAAGTCTGGCTCCCAAAATCGCGATGCCACTGGGACGGCAGTCAGATAATGACCGTGCCCGAGTGGCTCGCAAAGGCAAAGGACTTAATGTAATGCCAACGATTGCCGTCCATGACCTCGGTATAAAGTCCATGAACCAACTGGGTCATCTCAAAGACCCAGTATACAACGGTTTCGACAATTGCATAACATATCAGATCGATGATAGCAGACGCCAACTGCGTCGGAACGACCAACTAATATACGATTTCGAGCGGGCGATGCAAGGCCCAGCGTTGGAGATGATGCTCCGAGGCTTTCTAGTCGACAAGTGGGCGCGGGACAACGCCATCATTGCAACCAATAACAAAATGGAAAGCGCAGAGCGGATCTTGTCCGCCATCATAACCGCAAGCCAAGGCTCATACAACGAAAAGATGGTCGGCAGTCCCAAACAGCTCCAACATCTATTCTATGATGTAATGAAAATCACTCCAATCGCCAAGCACGTCAATGGCGAAACCAAATACCCAATGGACCGCGAAACCCTCGAACGACTTGAAGACAAAGACCAATGGGCCAGTCCGATCATCAACGCGATCCTCTTCTTGCGCGACCTGCGTAAGACATTACAAGTCCTTGAAACCGAGGTCGACAGCGATTGGAGATGGCGATGCAGTTACAACATTGGCGGGACGACCACGGGGCGCTGGTCGTCCTCGAAGAGTCCCCTTGGGACCGGAAACAACTTTCAAAACATCAACGAAGAATTACGCAGAATTTTCATTCCCGATACGGGCTACAAGCTGTATGGGATCGACAAGTCGCAAAGCGAAGCCAGGGACGTTGGGTGGTTCTGCGGTACAACGTTGGGCGACTGGAGCTACCTCGACGCGTGCGAAAGCGGCGACTTACATACCTATGTTACCCGTCTACTCTACCCTGAATGGGATTGGACCGGCGACCTGAAGAAGGACAAACAAATTGCCCAACGACGATTCTACCGTCTGTTTACGTATCGTGATGCAAGTAAGCGACTTGCCCACGCCAGTAATTACTATGGTAAGCCAAAGGAAATCAGCCGACAGACGCGAGTTCCACTTGAGTTGGTGGAGGAATTTCAACGTCGATATTTCGCAGCTTTCCCATGCATCCAGCAAATGCACCAATGGATCATTCAGCATATACAGCGCCACCGATTCCTCGTCAACTCTTTTGGCCGAAGACGAGACTTTTTTGACCGCCCTGACAGTTTTGAAACTATAAAATCCGGCATAGCGTACATGTTCCAAAGCGCAACCGGCGACTGTTTAAACCTGGGTCTATGGCGACTGTGGCGACACATGCGAGGCCGAGTTCAAATCCTAAGTCAACTCCATGATGCCGTCTACTTCCAGGCCAAAGAACCCGACTCAGAAGACGACGAGCGCCAACTCCTCCGAGACTGTATGCGATTAGTCGAAGTCGAACAACACGACCCCGTATCGGGCCGCCGCATGACTATTCCCGGCGAAGCCGTCGGCGGGTTTAATTGGGCACACAAGTTCCGACTATCAGAAACGGGTGTCACCGAAGAGTGGAACCCAAAAGGACTGACCGCGATTGATCTATGACGGACTGGATAGAAGAATTCGTCGCCGCAACGGAATCTATCGGAAGCTGTAGACAGTTCCGTTTGTGGTCAGCAATCGGCGCAATGGCTGGGGCGCTCGAAAGGCGAGTCTGGACTGCTACCCGCGTGGGCAGTCTCTTTCCAAATATGTACATCGTATTGGTCGGCGAACCCGCGGCAGGCAAGACCCTAAGCATTCGCGAAGCCCGCAAAACCATCGCCCTGATTCCTGACTTCGGCCTCGGACCCGACAATCCCACAAAAGCCAGCTTCTTCGACCAATTCGAAGCCTGTCAGCGAACGGTCAACGGCTTCAACGTCATCACGCCAATGACCTGCATCGTCGAAGAATGGTCAGTATTCATGCCCAAACACGAAGAAGGTTTCTGTGCTGACCTGAGCAACGTATACGACAACCCCGAAAAATATACAAGTCCGAGACGAACGTCGAAATCCATCAGCCTCGAAAAGCCCACGCTGAATATCATAGCGGCGGCAACCCCCGCGGCCATAGGTCAGTTCCCCGACGCCGCGTGGAACGAGGGCTTCACCAGTCGATTAATTATGATCTACGGCACCAAACCGACCGAAGTCCCCGACATGTTCGAGAAGCGTCAGAACCTAGACCTCCATGACCTGTACAAAGAACTCGAACGCATATTCACCGACATCCACGGCGAAATTTTCTGGGACGAAGACGCCCGACTCGCCTACAACCAATGGCGAATCGACGGCATGAAACCCGTCCCCGAATACGGACGTCTGAGCCATTACAACGGCAGACGGGCCACGCATGTCATCAAATTGGCGATGGTATCATCGGCCAGCGCCAACAATATCCCGAACGTGACGTTAAGCGATTTCAACCGCGCCCTCGAATGGCTAACCCAGGCCGAGTCAACAATGCCCGACGTGTTCCGAGCCATGAAGACCGAAAGCGATGACCAGATCCTCCAATCATTCCATTATCATCTCATGTCGCTATACGGCGGCGTGGGCCGCAAAGACCGCAAACCAATCCCCAGACAAGAACTATGGAAATTCCTATCCGAACGAGTCCCAAGTGACAAAATCCAATACATAATAGACACCGCCGAAAATATGGGACTCATAATACGAGGCGGAGGTTTCGACAACCAATGGATACCCGTCTCCAAAATCTAGCCCATCAACTGAAAGGCCAACCCCATGTCCGACGAAAAAAGAATCTATCGTTACGATCAACCGAAAGTCATCATCGAGAGCCCGTTCCACGACGACGATGGCAACAAAGTCTCACGCAACGTCGCCTATGCCCGAGCGTGTCTCGAACACTCGTTAGGTCTCGGCGAGATGCCATTCGCCGGACATTTGATTTATCCAATGGTCCTCAACGACGATGATCCCGACGAACGTCGCATCGGTATGCGAGCCGGACTCACCTGGATGGAAATTGCCGACTACGTGGCCGTCTATACCGACCTCGGCATCAGTCCCGGTATGAAATTCGGCATCGAAGAAGCGTCGATCATGGGCAAACGTGTCGAGTTCCGCGAAATCCCCGACTTCGAACAGAAGGTCACTTACCATGAAAATCGAGCGAAGGCTGACCGGGCTTAACCCCAACATAGAATCGTTGATCGAATGGAAAACCGTTGACGCAGTCATCACTGACTCGTCCGGAAAAACGATCTTCGACATGCCGAACGTCGAAGTCCCGAAAGGATGGTCCCAAAATGCCACCAACATCCTGGCGCAAAAGTATTTCCGCAAGGCCAACATTGGCGACGGAAAATCTGGCGAAACCAGTGCCCGGCAAGTATTTAATCGACTTGCTGGTTGTTGGACCCACTGGGGCAAGCAGATGGGTCTATTCGACTCGGACTCGGCCCAAATCTTTTATGATGAGGTATATTATTGCCTCGCTATGCAACTGGCGGCGCCCAACAGTCCCCAATGGTTCAATACGGGCCTTCACTACGCCTACGGCATCGAAGGACCAAACAGCGGCCAGTGGGCCATAATCGACGGCCAAGCCAAAAAGCTGGAGACCAGTTATGTCCGACCGCAACCCCATGCTTGTTTCATCCAACCAGTCAACGACGACCTGGTTAATCCCGGCGGAATTATGGACCTATGGGTCAAAGAGGTCCGTCTTTTCAAGCACGGTAGCGGAACAGGCAGTAACTTCAGTTCGATACGTGGCAAAGGTGAGCGGCTTTCTGGTGGAGGTATCAGCTCCGGACTTATGTCGTTCCTCGAAATTGGAGATCGTGCGGCTGGCTCTATTAAATCAGGAGGCACGACGCGTCGAGCTGCTAAGATGGTGGTCGTTGATGCAGACCATCCAGAAGTTGAAGCCTTCATTAATTGGAAGTCCACCGAGGAACGCAAGGCCAAAGCGATGGCCCTCGGCAGTCAACGTCTTAGCGACCTTGACCACGGAGCCCTCTACAGTGCCGGATGGGAAGGCGAGGCCATCCGCACGGTCAGTGGACAAAATTCGAATAATTCGGTCCGAGTTCGGGACGCTTTCATGGAGCGATGTCAATCAGCCGACCCGTGGAACCTCAAGGCCCGCACGACCGGCGAGACACTCAAAACGATCCCGTCGATAGAACTCTGGACCCAAATCTGTGACGCAGCTTACACCTGCGGCGACCCCGGACTCCAGTTCCACGACACAACCAACAAGTGGCACACCTGCAAAACGGACGGGGAAATAAATGCCAGTAATCCTTGTTCTGAGTATCTGTTCCTCGACAATACTGCCTGTAACCTCGCCTCAATCAACCTCGTCAAGTCCCTCGGTGATGATCTCGATTATGACAAATTCCAGCACATCGTTAAGCTCTGGACCGTTGTCCTCGAAATCAGTGTCGAAATGGCATCATTTCCCAGCGAAGAAATCGCCTGGGGCAGCTACAACTACCGTACACTGGGGCTTGGTTATGCCAACCTCGGAGCACTTCTGATGCGTCAAGGCATCGCCTACGACTCCAAGAAAGGCCGCGACCTAGCGGCGGAAATCACCAGCGTCATGACCGCGCAAGCCTACCGGACATCCAACGAAATGGCCCAAGACCTAGGTCCGTTCCCCCGTTGGATCGCCAACATGACCCCAATGACAGAAGTCCTCGCCAACCACCGTCGCGAAGCCGACCGAATGCACCATGGGCGAGCCTTACGGACCTGGGACGAAATCGATTACGCCGTTGGATTTCGCAATGCCCAAGTCACATTGATCGCCCCAACCGGCACCATCAGTTTCGTCATGGACTGCGACACCACCGGCATCGAACCGGACCTGGCGCTCGTCAAATATAAAAATCTCGCCGGCGGTGGAACCATGAAAATCGTCAACGAGTCCGTAGAGCCGGCCCTACGCAAACTGGGTTACACCCAAGGCGAAACAATAAACATCACCAACGTCATCCATGACACCGGCAATATCGAAGCCGCAGCTATGCAAAATCGGCATATGCCCATCTTCGATTGTGCATTCAAACCGCCCGGCGGCAAACGCTCCATAAGTCCGATGGGCCACATCGCGATGTGTAGCGCGGTCCAACCATTCCTAAGCGGCGGCATCAGTAAGACGGTGAACCTTCCCGAAGAAGCCACCGTCGATGACGTCAGCGAAGCCTACATATCGGCCTGGAAACTCGGCCTCAAGTCAATCAGCATCTACCGCGACCAAAGCAAGACCAACCAACCCCTCAACGTTACCGACGTTAAGGTTCCGGAAACCCATATAAACGGCCACTTCCGAGGTGAACGGGAGTCGCTAAAGCCGCGGCGTTCGGGCTACACGCAGAAGGTTAAGGTCGACGGCCAAACCCTTTATATTCGAACGGGCGAATATACCGACGGCCGATTGGGTGAAATCTTCCTAACATTATCTCGGGAAGGTTCGATGGTGCGGTCGATAATGGAAAGTTTCGCCAAGTCGATTAGCATCGGCCTCCAGTACGGTGTCCCACTCGACGAGTACGTAGACGCCTTCATTCACACCCGCTTCGAACCAGCGGGCATCGTCGAAGACCATCTCAACATAAAAATGTGTTCGTCTATAATCGATCTGGTGTTCCGTGATCTGGGCACAACGTACCTTGACCGACCGGAACTCGGCCAACTTGTCCCGGCGCCGATCCCGATCGCTCATGTTCATGCCAACCCCCAACCGTCAGGAATGATATGTGTCTGTGGAACGGAAATGACCCGGACGGGAACCTGCCTCTCGTGTCCAAACTGTGGGGCGAACTCGGGCTGTGGTTGAGGAGAGATCCGATGACCGAAGAACTCCGCGACATCATCGAACGTGCGGTCAAGGACGAACTTTGGCTCAGGAAAAACCAACCCGCGAGTCAGATCGCCTCGGCCGTAGCCCGCGAAGTTATCCGACGGCTAGATGAGTCGGATATCGTTCTCAAGGAGCGCCGATGTTTCAATCCCGACGACGAATACGACGAACTCGAATAGAAGGACGAAACACATGCTCAAAGCCAAAGGAAGCCAAAACGGTCGCGACGTCTTCATCATCGGCCTATCGCACATGAATCTTGACCGACTCCGCCAAGATATGCCAATCATCATTCACAAGGAGGAGGTCGGTATTCCGTTCGATATCTCGATCTTCAGTCTTCCGACCGAAGAAGACCTAGAAAAGGCCATCAGACCAAATCTGACAAAAGACGCCATAGTCACCGACCATTACCGAAATCGGCCAAAGCGCCATTAGGCATACGTTCCGACATTCGGAACGGTCATACCGAAACCGGTCCCCCCGGTCACACGATCGGACCTGGGCAGCTCGCGGTGGAGTTATGAGCAATCCCGCCAGTGTAGCCCGAACTCGATCTTTCTCCAGGCCAAGGGGCCAGCAACTAGATGTTCAACGACCCTGCTCGTGGCACCATCTAGTGACCCAGGATCTGGCCCAACGCAGCAATGTAGCAATGTGCTTCTGCTCGTTGTCAGATAGCGCGATTGAGGGGACTAGGCTGGGCAATCCGAACAATGCCTAGTCCCAACCTCAATCATCGTTGTTGCTATTACCGCCACAGTTCCCCTGACACCCGCCGCCAGCGCCGCCCTGACCGGACGTAGCCGTCGGACTGTTGGTATTCGTATTGGAGGAATTTGTTGTGTTCTTACTCGTATTACTGTTGGTTGGGCTCGCCGTGATTGTCGGACTGACAGTCGCCGTCGGATTTGCTGTATTAGTTACGGTACTGCTCGCATTAGGGCTGATTGTCGGACTCAAGGAAGACTGACCCCCGGTTCCGATTCCAGTGCCGCCACGACCACCGTGTCCCCCGGCCCCGCCGGTTCCCGTTGCATTGTTTGTGCCGCTAGTTGTCGACTGTATACTGAAATTCCCTCCCGACGGTGGACTCGTTCCACTGGAATTCCCGGTCGACCCGGTTCCCGCTCCCCCACCCGAGCCACCAGTGGCGTCGACATTTGTTGTCGGCGGCCGAAGCAGAGCTGACGAAAGGGCATTGTTCGTTCCAGCCCGAAGGACAGTCTGAATGAGCGGTTCTCCGGTCGCCTGTGCAAACGGCACAAAGATCCCCGCGGCGGTGAACTGGCCGACGTCAACCATGGTCGGCCCCTGAAACATCGGATCATAATGATACACCGAAATATTTCGGCCGTATTTATCGTAGATGGTATCCAGGCGCTCGCTACACGACACAAGCGCCAAAAAGATCAGGGGCCAGAGTTTCATGTCGGTAACAGGTTGTGCCCGATGGTTGATTGCGGGACCCGCGTGTAGACGTGAACGTAATCAACTTCCATAAACGCTGGCAACGCCGAGTCGTCGACTCCATACCGTCCGGCCCATTGCCCACCGACCGCGAGATTCAACAACACATAGCACCCCGGCATTGGCTGTCGATCATCGGCGACCCAGTTATACGAACATTGGAGAATGGGTTTCCGGTCGAGATACGTCACGAATTCGCCGGCCTTATAGTATAATCCGTATCGGTGGAATTCCTGACTCAAATCGGTCGTATACAAACACATCCATTGCCAGCCGAAGTTATCTGCCGCCCACAACCCGCCGTAGTTCTGGGGGTTGTTGTTCCAGTCGTTAACCTGGCCGCTGGTATGTAGCATCGAACACGTATCGTCCTGGCCGTTATTAACGACTTCCATCTGGTCGATCTCTGGCGGCCACGGAATCGATTGGTCATCACCAGCGACTCGTTCACTTCCGGCGATCCAAAAGGCATTCCATGCGCCCTTGAAGCCGGCGACCTTTATCCGACTCTCAAAGTACCACTCATCCCCGTTGTATATTGGATACGTGTCTTTCGACCGAATCATCCCACTCGGATAAAACCCCTGGCTATCGTCGAATGGAAGGGCCGTCAATCGGAGCGTCGATCCAGTCATGACGTGGTTCCCAGACTCCCGGTATCGTTCCCACTCATCGTTCAGATAATCAAGGTATCCGTCGTTGTAGACATATCGTGTCCACCACTTGTTCATGTCGAGATTGCTCTGGTCGAAATTATCATGGAACACGAGTCGCCAATCTGGCGTCAACGTCATGTCTGGCACTGCCGACGTCGTTATCATCCGTGCTAGTGCGACGATCGGCGCTCGGAAGTCTGAATTACCTGGAAACGCCCTCTGTGGAACCGGATGTGACGTGTCGCGTTGTGGTGTCTGCATAATACTCTCCACTGCATCGGATTAAGAGAGTGACTAAAACAACAGCCATAATGAACGTCAACACCAACGTCATCGCAATTCGCGATAGGAATCCGATCCAAAATTCCTTTCTACGTGTTTCCATAATTGACCCAGAAATACGACTTTCGAGTCTTTCTCGGCGGCGGCGGGACCGGATTTAAAATCATTGCCTCTCGACAAACGAAATCAAACCTCGCAAAGCTGATGCCAATGATTAAAGTCTCTCTGGCTTCCGTGCTGAACCAGCCGAGTGTATTAGCGACTATGGCTTCCCGAACAATAGCCGACACCCACATCTGCGCTACGAGAGCTTGATAAATCAACGTCTCTCTGGCCTCGAAGCTCATCCACATAGACGATGGATTGGGAAAATGTCCCAAAGTCTCGCGAGCAATTGTCGACATTCGCCCAAATGTCAACGGATCAAACAATACCTCACGTGTAACGAGGTCGAATCTTAATACATTTTGCACTATATACAATGTTTCTCGTCCGATGTAGCTAAACCGCACCCGTGCGGTCTGTAACATGACTTCACGAGCAACTCGGCTAAAATGACTCACGCCTGGCGTCATCCACATAGCTTCGCGAACGAGCCGACTCTCGTTTAATGCCGTTGGCGAACGATAAAACAGTGTCTCTCGAACCAGAGCCGATGGGTCGAATCTCGTCGGCGCTACTAATGCCTCTCGCAATGCCGAACTGAACCGTATACTGGTAACAGTTGCCGACCAATACAACAATGCTTCTCGAACCGCTGCGCTGAACCATAGCTGTGTCGGCGGCGATCGCAACAATGTCTCTCGGACCTCGAAACCGACAGACATCTGCGTCGTGTAAAACAGCAGGCTTTCTCGGGCAATTTTTGATGACTCAAACTGCCCAGGTGCATTATATAACCATTCACGAACAGTCCCGCCGGCCCTAAGTTGAGCCGTCGCCGTGTCCAACCATTCTCGAACCGTTGCACCGGTCCGTATTTGTGGATTTACTGTTAAGGCGTCCGCTGTTATTGCGAACGCGTATACTAGATTGCCTCTAGTCGCAGCGTTGTTGCTTGGTGAACTTCCGGTTGCGTAAGGCTGATTGACTGTATACGGGGCAGTCTGAAGAACCTGATACGCTGTACTAGCAGCGCCACCGGATGCGCTTATAACCTGTGTTGTCGTAAACCCAGTGCTTGCAGCCCATCCTTGGACCGAATTAGCTCCATAACAGAAACAAACCAATGTGTCATTTGTATTTGTACCGAAACCTCTTAAGAGAGAATTTGTTCCGGTAATTAGTGCTTGGACAGTACCACCGCTGCCACTTCCGTTTGCCAGCGCCGGGTTCTGATCGAACGGCTGAGCGGCGTTCTGCCCAGTTGCCGTCAAATATATAGCGGTCGCCGAGTCGATAGTAATATTTGATGTAATAGTAACCGTAACGGCGCTTAACGCCGCCGTCGTGATCGCATACCACGACTGTAATATCCAGGTCGGACTCGTTGCCGGCCCTGCAAACGACGTTATCGGGTTCCAAGTTAAGCTTGCGCCGGCAATCGATAGTGTCGGTACGGTTGCGCTATTGACACTGACGTTAGCCGTTATACAAACAAACTGGCCGGCTGCGGTCGCAGTTATGGGTACAGTTACAGTCGTACCGGTAGAGACCGTAGTATGACCGGTCCCAGAACTGCCAATAACAGGAGCGACCAAGACTTAGATCCTTACGAATCGACGCGGAACCCAGCCGTCGCGGCATTTAGTCCGGCTCCGGTCCAAGCGGCGCT
>Ga0126373_10000381_pt1 | contig 29342 bp, 34 predicted proteins | sample PanSoiMetPlot_11_FD_92545 | JGI IMG/M metagenome (GOLD analysis project Ga0126373, IMG submission 92545) | Tropical forest soil microbial communities from Panama - MetaG Plot_11 | ecosystem: Environmental > Terrestrial > Soil > Tropical forest > Bulk soil | place: Panama | collected 2016-02-17 | reverse complement strand
CCGACCTGCTGCGAGCGGTACTCGCCGAACTACGGCGGGTCGCCGCACGGGTCGTGGACTGAACAGACACTGATCTCCCCCCGTCTTGATCAATTACGAGGAGTGCTATTCCACACACGGAGAGTATTTACACACACGCCGACATCTTCGCTTGGAACAATGAACCCAAGCGAGCCGAAATCGTCCTCTTCGCACGCCGGCCAGGGCGTGATTCTGCATCCGCGACAGGTGTCCGCGATGCCGTGTCCGTACTCCTGTGTCACGGCTGCCGCACAGTCATTGCCGCGGCACGTCATGGCTGCTGCACGGTCACCGCGATCGCAAGTGCGCGGTGTCGTTAAGTGACCGTAGCAAGGCGGGCCCGTCGGCGTACCAGGCGGCCTCGGAAAGCGCCGCCACGTCCAGATGAAACCGGAACAGTGCTGCGGCGGGCGCCAGCATGGCGCGGCAGACGATCGACTTGATCGGCGTCACGTGGCTGACGACAACGACGGTCTGGCCCTGATACGCGGCGAGCAGCCGGTCCAGCGCCGTGTTGACCCGCGCGCCCACCGCCGCGAAGCTTTCGCCGGCAGGCGGCGCGACATCTGGATCAGCCATCCAGGCCGCCATCTCGTGCGGCCAGCGCGCCATCACTTCACCGAACGTCATGCCTTCCCAACTGCCGAAATCGGTCTCGACCAGGTCTTCATCCACACTCAGCGGCACGCTTGCGGCGTCCGCGACGGCGCGCGCCGTCTCCTGCGCCCGGCGCAGCGGCGAGGTCAGTACCAAGTCGATCCCGCCCCGCCGCGCCAGCGTTGCCGCGGCAGCGGCTGCCTGCTCATGGCCGAGCTCGGTGAGCGGGATGTCGCCGCGTCCGGCGAACCGACGCTCTGCTGACAGCGCTGTCTGGCCGTGCCGCAAAAGCAGGGTGGTGGTCGGCTTGCCCTGCGCTGCTCGCCACCCGGTGGCGGTCGCACGCTGGTCGCCTGCCTCCGGCGCCGCGGCCACGTCAGAGCCCGGATTCGTCGGTCCGGACTAGGATCCGGCGACACTCCTCACAGCGCAGTACGTCATCAGGAGCGGCGGCCCTGATCGCGTTGAGGTCGACGGTGTTCAGCGTCAGGTGACAGCCCTGGCACTGGCCGCGCCGCAGCGCGGCAGCGCCCACACCACCATGCTGGGCCCGGAGCCGCTCGTACAACTCCACCAGGTCGGCCGGCTCGCCGGCGACGACCGCTGCCCGGCGCTGCGATGCCGCATCCGACAGTTCAGCGATATCGGCCAGCGCAACGTCTCGCCGAGCGGTCACGGCATCGAGGTCCGTGCTGATGGCACTCCGCTCAACTACCGCTTCCTTGAGCCTGGCCTGGGTAGCTTCAAGGCGCTCCATCACGTCGAGCTCGACGTCTTCCAGATCGGACTGGCGCCGGTGCAGCGACTCGATCTCGGACTGCAGGTTCTCTAGCTCGCGCGGAGAGCTGACATGGCCGGCATCCAGTCGGGCGCGGTCCCGAGAGATCCGGGTTCGAACCTGCTCAACGTCGGCGTCGGCCTTCGCCTGCTCGCGTTTCAGGTCGCCTGCCTTCGCTTCCAGCGCCGCGGTCTCGTCACGCAGCGCGCGATCACGCTGCTCAAGCCGGGAGAGCTCGTCATGTTCGGGTAGCCCGCGGCGTCGGTGCTCCAGCCTTCCCAGCTCGGCGTCCAGCTCGGCAAGCTCCAGCAGCCGCAGCTGCGCTTCGGGGGATGCTTTCACGGTGGCCACGTTAGCCTGCCGTAGCCGGACGTGTCGCCCCGGCAGTGGCCTCGGCGATCAGGGTCCAAGCGCGACCATGACGACGGGGGCGGACGTCGGCTGCCCCGTTCCCGCCGAAGGCTCGATCGTGAGCCCAAGCATGTCGCCGGGCGCCAGCCGGCTGACTACCACAGGACCCGACATGCCGCGATGATCCGGCGGGAGCATTCCCGCCGCCTTGGTCCCCGCTGAGCTCATGAGCCACAGCTCGTAAGCCTTCGAAGCCGGCAGCTTGCGCAGCCCGGTGGCCGTGAAGACCAGTGCACGGGAGCGGTGGGACATGACGAGGGTCGCCACGCCACCGCTCCTGATCTGCGCCGTCAGCGTGGTTGCGTCGTGCGAGCCCAAGATGGCCGCGATGGCGCTGTCGCGCCGCTCCATCGCGCTCATCCGGCCCTGCACCACACTCAGGTGCACGCCAAGCACGATCGCCGTGACCGCTAGCGCCGCCGCTGCGACGGCTGCGAGCCTGGCTAGCCACGGGCGCGCGAGGGGAGCCGCTCGGCCCACGCGGGACACCCGGGCCGCGGCACCGCGCCAGCCCTGGTTGCGGGCGGACGGTTCGCCCGCAACCACCGGCGGCAGCTGCCGGATCCGCTCGGCGGCCCGGACCGTCTGCTCTCGCAGCGCCGGGCGAGGTGGTACGGCGGCCGCCGAGGCCAGCTGCGCCGCGGCTTCGCGCAGCCCGCGGACGTCATCGCTGCACTGCTCGCACGTGAGCAAGTGCCGCTCGAAGTCGGCCCGGTCATGACCGGTCACAGCGTCCAGAACGTAGGGGCCGACAAGGGTGTGCAGCGCTGCACGGCGGGCGCGCATCAGTCCACCCCCAGGCAGTCTCGCAGCCTGATGAGGCCGTCGCGCATGCGCGTCTTCACCGTGCCCACCGCCACACCTAGCAGCTGCGCTACCTCCCGGTAGCTATATCCGCCGTAGTACGCCAGCGTGACCGACTGGCGCTGCAGGTCGGTCAGCCCATCGAGACAGCGCCTGACCCGCTCCTGCTCAAGACTGGCCAGCGCCGCGTCGCTGACCTCGTCGTACTCAATGGAAGCGGACATCGCGCGCAATTCGCGGGCGGCGGCTCGCTCCTCTGACCGGACGCGGTCCACAGCCCGGCGGTGCGCGAGCGTCATGATCCACGCGTTCGCTGAACCAACCGACGAATCGAACCTGGCCGCCGTCCGCCAGACCTCCAGCAGGACCTCCTGCATGACCTCCTCTGACTGCGCGCGGTCCCGCAGGACACGGCTGACGACGCCGAGGACGCCGGCAGCGGTCTGGTCATAGACGGCCCGGAACGCCGCATCATCCCCCTTCGCCACCTCGGCCAGCATGGACTCAAGGCTGAGAGTCCTCCCGCGCCCGCCGACAGGCGCTGCGCGCGGCCCGTTCTCGCCGTCGTCCGGTGGCTTGCCGCCTACTACGTCCACAGTCCTATATTCGCCGCCGTGGCGCGTTCCGGCTTGCCCGCAAGCCGGACAGGTTCGCTCGACCAAGCGGCAATCCGGGCACCAGTCTTGCTACGAATACTCATGTGACCTTTCAAGACCCCCACCCCGAACGCGCAGGGCACGACACCGGATCAGGCCGCCACGCATCGCGCCGCCCAACCCCGGGACGCCCGGCGTTGGGCTCCGCGGCGCTGGCGGGCGCCGGCGCAGTCGTCGGAATAGTCACCGCGCTCGTGGCGCTCGGCGTCGCCCAGGTCGTCGCCGCATTCCTCGGCTCACCGACCGGCGAACCGATACCCGCCGTCGGCGAAATGTCAATTAACCACACGTCAGCCGCCGTGAAGGAATTCGCCATCCGTGAGTTCGGCTCCAGCGACAAGACCGTGCTGGTCTGGGGCATCCGCGCCGTCCTCATCATTTTCGCGATCGTGATCGGCGCGCTCGCCATCCGCAGGCTCTGGCTCGGCCTCGCTGGCCTCGCCATCTTCGCGGCAATCGGCATCTACGCGACCCTCAGCCAGCCTACGGCGAAGGCGGATGACGTCTTGCCAACGGTGATCGGTGCGTTGGTAGCCGCATTCGCGCTGCGGTACTTCAGCGGCGTGGCGCGGGCCCTGGTAGCCGTCAAACCCGGGCAGGCCGCCGAGCCCGGCCAACCAGCCAAACCTGGCGAGGCCGCCGAGCCCGGCCAACCAGCCAAACCTGGCGAGGTCGCCGAGCCCGGCCAACCAGCCAAACCTGGCGAGGCTGCCGCCCCCGCCGGTCCGTTGCCGCCGACGGCTGCTTGGTGGCCGACTGAAGCCACCAAGGCCGATGCCATCGAGGCCGATGCCAGTCAGGAACCGCTGCCGAGCCGGCGCAAGTTCCTGGTGACCGGCGCGGTCGTTGCGGGCGTATCCCTGGTCACCTATGCCGGCGGCTCCTGGCTGGCGAACACGCGCGATGTGAACGCGATTCAGCAGGCGCTTAAGCTGCCGAAGCCCGCTCAGCCCGCCCCGCCGCTGCCGCCAGGGACAGATCTGAAGATCCCGGGACTCAGTTCGTTCGTGACGCCTAACAGCAACTTCTACCGCGTCGACACGGCCATCGTGCTCCCTGAGATCCTGCCGGCGCACTGGCAGCTCCGCATCCACGGGATGGTGCAGCGAGAGCTGGTGCTCACCTTCGACGACCTGCTCAGGCGCCCGCTGATCGAGGACTGGATCACACTGTGCTGCGTGTCGAACCCGGTCGCGGGCCCGTACATCGGCAACGCCAAGTGGCTCGGTGCGAGCTTGCGCAGCCTGCTGCACGAGGCCGGGGTCAAGGCCGGCGCCGACCAACTGCTCTGCACCTCTAAGGACGGCTTCACTTCAGGCACGCCGGTCCAGACTGCGATGGACGGTCGCGATGCCCTCTTGGCGGTCGCCATGAACGGCGCCGCGCTCCCGGTCGAGCACGGCTTCCCGGCCCGGCTGGTCATCCCCGGCCTTTACGGCTACGTCTCGGCGTGCAAGTGGGTCGTGGACATCGAAGCAACCACCTACGCGGCTAATCAGGCTTACTGGGTGCCGCGCGGCTGGGCACAGCAAGCGCCAGTGAAAACGGAGTCCCGTATCGACGTCCCGACGGGCGTTAATCCCATCAAGGCCGGGAAGCAGATCTCGATAGCTGGCGTCGCGTGGGCTCAGCACAAAGGCATCGACGCCGTCGAGGTCCGGATCGCGAATGGTCCGTGGCAGCAAGCACGCCTCGCGGCAGTTCCCGGCATCGACACCTGGCGGCAGTGGGTCTACGACTGGCAAGTCAACGTCGCGCCTGGCAATTACGTCATCGAGGCGCGCGCTACCGACAAGACCGGCTACACCCAGACGTCACTTCAGGAACCGCCGATGCCGAACGGCGCGTCCGGCTATCCGTCGGTGACCGTCACGGTGGTGAGCTGACCCACGCCAACAGGCCAGGCGGCGACCTCACAGCAGCCGGTCCCGCAGCCCGTACATGTACGCACCGAGCCACCGGCCTAGCTCCGTCAGGAATACCGTCCGGTCGGAGTCGACGTCGGCCAGTGCCAGCCACGTCACGTGGCGGCCGAGTTGCGTCGCGGGCAGTTCAGATCTTCCCGGCCTGCCCGATCGCAGCCCGCCTTGCCTCGGCGGGCGTACCCGCGCCTGGCTTCCGGCGGCGCTGTCACCCCGGCTATAGACCACGAGCACCGGACACGAAATGTCGAGCTGCAGAATCGCGCGGGCGGGCCACGCGGGCGCGGACAGGATGAGCGCGTTCGCCTGCCTCCCGTCGGTCGCTTCGCGACTGGCGCTCCACAACGCGGCGGCGAAAGCGGCCTTACCGCGTGCCGTCACGATGACGCTCACCATGCCGTCCGGGCCGCGCAGGCAGGCAGACGCCGCGTCCAGATCGGCGAACACGGACCGCAGATCTCGCTCCGCGTGCCGCGCGGAAAGCGCGCCCAGCGGAAGCCGCACGCCCGCGACGTAGAACTGGAAGCCCCGCTCGGTGAACCAGCTCGCCACTTCTGCCGGCACGGGCGGATCACCCGCCGCCTGAACGTGCAGGACGGCCCGGCGGGTCGCCTGTATCGAGCTGAGCCGCACCATGCCCGTTGTCAGGCCCGCCGCGTCGCTCCGGACCGCTTCGTGGATAGTGCTGGTACTCACGCGCTCCCCCGTTATGCCGCGGTCCGTGTACGGAACGTCATCAGTCAGTGTCGCATCGTAATCGCCTGACGGCGCGGCTAACACGCGGCTCCGGCGTAACTCGCTGCCCATGAGGCGCTGGCGCGTCATTTTGCTACGATTTAGCGGCCAGGAAACGGGGTCGCCCGCGCCAATCGGGTTTGTTAGCCCGAGGCCGCGGGAAACACCCGAACGAAGCCGTTGGCCGCCAGTGAACGCTGGGCGGCTTGCACCACGGTGCACAACGGCGACGAGGCCCCTCCATGTATGAGATGGAGGGGCCTCGCCTACGCCTCGCTGCCCTGGCTAGCCGATTGCTCGGCCGCCGCGCGCTGCGTGGCGCCCGCCTCGCCGCATTAGCAAACCGATTGCTCAGATGCCGTCTGCTGCGTGGCGCCACTGGTGTCAGTTTCCCGACCTCCGCGCCGGTTGCCCGGCCCTTCCGTCGTTCCCTGGGCTTCCCCTGGGTGGATCCCGTCTTCAGTGGTGAGAGATTTCTACTGCCAATCGAGTGGGCTGCACAAGGGCTTTCCGCGAGAAGTTCAAGATTCTTTTTTCATCCACACGACATCTGCCGTTTATCCCCTATGCACACCAGCTTTCCACCGGGCCGTCCACAGCCTTGTCCACAGGCCTTTGTGGACAAGGCGCCGCCGACGTCGAGGCCCGGCTCTGGGCTCACTACGAGCCCGTGCAGAGAGGTTTCAGAAGCAGGCGGTCCACGCTTGATTCATCGAGTCAGAGAGGAAGGCATTTCATGCCGTCAGATCCCGTCCAGTCACGCCCCACTCGGCTGGCACCCCAGATCGCCGCCAGAGAGCGTCATCGGGCCAGGCTCCGGGCGGTCACTGCCGCGGCAGGCCTGGCGAGCCTGGTCGCGGCTGGCGGAGTCGCCGCCAGTCTGCCCGGGTCCGCGCACACGACACCCGCAAGTCAGCGGACAGCGGGCGCGAATTCCGGGTCGAGCGCGACCAAGACGGCACACTCGCACAGCAGCTCGTCAAGCAGCTCGTCGAGCAACGGCCTGCAAGGCTCCGCGGCCCCGTCGAGTAGTTCAGGATCCGGCCAGGTCACTTCCGGCGGGTCTTGAGCGGGCTGAGAAAGGCCGAGCGCTCCAGGCGTCGCAGCCTGTGGATCTACCATGGCAAAGACCACCGAATCGCTCAGGTTAGCCGGGAGAGCTCATGACGGATCTGGGAACTGCGGCGGATCCAGCGCCCGAGCTGACCGTCGAGCTCGGTGCGGACTACGTGGCGACGGTGGAGTTCAACCGGCCGCCGAGCAACTATTTCAGTCCCGGCCTCATCCGGCGGATCGCGGACGCCTGCGACGAGCTGGCCGCGAACACGCCGTGCCGCGCAATCGTGCTGTGCAGCTCGGGGCGGGTGTTCTGCGCCGGTGCCGACTTCAGCGACAAGCACGCGATAGGCGAGCCGGATGGCTCGCACCTGTACGACTTCGCGGCACGCGTGTTCGAGCAGCCACTGCCGATGGTCGCGGCAATCCAGGGTGCCGCGATCGGCGGCGGCCTGGGTCTCGCGATGGCGGCCGACTTCCGGGTGGCCGCGCCAGAGGCCCGGTTCGCGGCGAACTTCGCCCTGATCGGCATCCATCAGGGCTTCGCGCTGACCGTGACGCTCCCAGCCGCTGTCGGCCAGCAGGCGGCCCTGGACCTGCTGTATACCGGCCGCCGCATCAACGGGACGCAGGCGCATGCGCTCGGCCTGGCCGACCGACTCGCTGAGCCTGGTCAGGCCCGGGCGCAAGCGCATGCATTCGCCGCGAAGATCGCCGCGTCGGCCCCGCTGGCAGTGCGCTCAATTCGCGCGACGATGCGCGCCCAGCTTGCTGGCCGGGCGCGAGCTGCAATGGCCCGCGAGCGCGAGGAGCAGGAACGGCTCATGCGCACAGCAGACTGGCGGGAGGGAGTTGCCGCCGTCAGCGCCCGGCGGCCCGCCACCTTCTCTGGCCGCTGAGGACGGCCCCCATGCCAGTGCTCGACCGCCCCAGCGGGCGAATCAGCTACCAGGTCAATGGCGACGGCAGCCCGGCGGTGTTGCTCAGCCACGGGTTCGCCGCAACCTCCGCGATGTTCGCCGCCAACGTGCCCGCGATCGCCGGGCGCCACGAGGTGATCACGTGGGACCTCCGCGGCCACGGTGCCAGCGACTACCCGGCGGACCCGGAGTCCTACAGCCCAGCCGAAGCGCTCGACGACATGGCTGCATTGCTCGCGAACCGCGGGCGGCAACGCGCAGTGCTCGGCGGGCACTCGCTCGGTGGCTACCTCTCGCTGAACTTCGCGCTGACGTTCCCCGACCGCGTCGAAGGTCTTGTCTTGATCGACACTGGGCCCGGATTCCGCAACGACGCCGCCAGGGACGGCTGGAATCGGCGGGCCATAGGGACGGCCGAGCGATTCGCCGAACGCGGCCTCGGCGCTCTCGGCTCGAGCACCGAGCTACACGCGAACGAGCATCGCGACGCCAGCGGACTTGTTCTCGCCGCCCGGCATACGCTGACGCAGCGCGGGTCGCACGTACTGGACGGACTTCCCCGGATCACCGTGCCGACGCTCGTGATCGTTGGATCCGATGATGAGCCGTTCCTGGGTGCCGCGGACTACATGACGGCCAAGATCCCGCTGGCGCGAAAGGTCGTCATCCCCGGCGCGGGACACGCGCCGAACGTCGACAAGCCAGAGCTAGTCAACGCCGCGCTGCTCGCTTTCCTTGCCGAGATCACCGCCGCGGCGGGGCAGGCATGAGCGAGCGCGCTCCGGCTGACCTGACACCCGACCAGATCCGCGCCGAACTGACCGACTGGGTTAACCGGCACTGGGATCCGGTGATGTCGCTTCGCGACTGGCGCGAGCTGCTCCTCGACTCGGGCTGGGCCGTCCCGAGTTGGCCCGAGCGCTGGCATGGGCGCGGACTGCCCGCGTGGACGGACGAGGTCGTCGGCAGCGAGCTGCTGCGGCTCGGCGCCGTGGGTGTCCCCGTCGGCAGCGGGACCTGGCTCGCCGCTCCGACCATACTCGCCCATGGCCCAGACGAACTGCGTGAGCGGCTGCTGCGACCCACGCTGACCGGCGAGCAGACGTGGTGCCAGCTCTTCAGCGAGCCCGGCGCCGGCTCCGACCTGGCCGGTCTCTCGACGTCAGCGGTCCTGGACGGCGACACCTGGGTCATCAACGGGCAGAAGGTCTGGAACACGAGTGCTCACCACGCCGACCTGGGCATGCTCCTCGCACGCACCGACAGCAACGTGCCCAAGCACCAGGGGATCACGTATTTCGTGCTGCCGATGAAGCAGCCGGGAGTTCAGGTCAGGCAGCTCCGGCAGATGAACTTTCACGCGTCCTTTAACGAGGTCTTCCTGACCGAGGCTCGCGTCCCGAAAGACAACGTGATCGGTGTGGTCGGGCAGGGCTGGACAGCGGCGCTGACGACGCTTGCGTACGAGCGGCGGTTCGCGGCGCTGCGGCGGCCCGGCTACTCGTCGGCGCCAGGCCGGGCGCTCGACGAGGCGCGGGCCGAAGCTGACGATCACTTCGCCACCTACTCCTGGTACCCCCAGCGGGCGGGCCGCCCGGACTTGGTCATCGAGCACGCTCGCGCCGCGGGCGTCGCTGACGATCCGGTCATCCGGCAGGCCATCGCGCGACTGCTAACGATGCACCGGGTGAGCATCTGGACCGCCGAGCGCGCACGCGCTGCCCGCGCGCTCGGAGCGCGTCCAGGTGCCGAGGGATCCATTGGCAAGCTGGCGGCCAGCAACATCGCGCGCGAGTCGGCCAAGGTTCATGCGATGATCGCCGGCGCAAAGGGGATGCTGACCGGACCGGACTCAGCGCTCGGCGGCGTAATCGCCGAAGTGCTGATGTCGGTGCCCGGTCAGTCGATCGCGGGCGGCACCGACGAGATCCAGAAGAACATCCTGGCGGAGAAGGTCCTTGGCCTGCCCGGCGAGGTGCGCGTCGACAAGGACATCCCGTTCAGCCAGATCAAGCATCGCGGCTGACGAGGATTGACCCTGACGATCTTGCATGGGTGCGGGATCGCTGGGCCTATAGCCCCAGCGATCCCGCACCCATCGCAGAGCGGCCCCGGGATGGGCTTGTCACCCTAGCCCGCGCACGGAGCCGTTCGGCCGGTCATCAGTTCAGAGGCGGCACAGAGGCTGTGCAGATGGCGTGCCGCACTTCGCAGCCGATGCTTCCTGAGGACGAGACACACGGGCCGTGACCGGCTCGCGCTCATCAGGAGGCACAGTGGGGATCACCTCGAGCACCGCGCTCTGGTATGCCAGCCGAGCAACCGGCGTGGTCGCGCTCGTGCTGCTGACCGTCGTGGTCGTGCTGGGGATACTGGTCAATCGTCGCGGGCGGCTGCCTCGCCTGCCGAGGTTCGCAACGATGAGCCTGCACCGGAGCATCTCGCTGCTGGCCGTCGCCTTCCTCGCCGTGCATGTGCTCACCGCGATTGCCGATCCCTACGTCACGATTGGCATCGCCGCCGCGGTCGTCCCGTTCAGCGCCGCATACAAGACGTTCTGGATCGGGCTAGGTGCGGTCTCGCTGGACATCATGATCGCGCTGATCATCACGAGCCTGGCTCGGGCCAGGATCGGACGACGCACGTGGCGCGCGGTGCACTGGCTCGCCTATGCCTGCTGGCCGATCGCGCTCGTGCACAGCATTGGCTCAAGCAACGACCTGCGAAGCGGCGGCCTGCTGGCGCTCGCCGTGCTCTGTACGGCAGCGGTCGCCGGCGCCACCGGCTGGCGCATTGTCAGCGCCGCCGCTGCGCCCAGGCCGCCAGAACGGGCAGGTCGCGCGCTGGCGAAGAGCAGGCCGCGCCAGGGAGTCGGATCACCCTCGCGCGACGCCGGGCGCGCAACGGCCGATCGTCCGCTGACCGGGGCGGGTGTTCGGTGAGGCCCTCGAGCACCAGTGCGCCCGCGAGCCGAGCCGACGGCAGCCCCGCTGCCGGGGGCGCGGGGGCAGTGCCCGGTGCGCCGGGCCTGCCACGGCTGCGCGCGACCACCAACCGCGCACCCGCCGAAACAGCAACTCTCGAGCCCGGCCTTGACCTGGTCGCCCACCTGCGCCAGCATGGCCGGCCGCGGTTTCGAGGCGCCGCGCTGCTCGACAAGGTGCAGACAGCCGGCCTGACCGGGCGCGGCGGCGCCGCCTTCCCCGTTGCCACGAAGCTCGCGGCGGTCGCCGCGGCAAGCGGCAACGCGGTGGCGGTCGCGAACGGCGCCGAGGGTGAGCCGGCGAGCAGCAAAGACGCCGCGGTGCTGTGGTTCTCACCGCACCTTGTGCTGGACGGTCTGCAGCTCGCCGCGGATGTCGTGGGGGCTGACACGGCCTATGTGTACGTGCACGCGGGATCCGATACGCGCGGCGGTCCGGACCTGCCGTGGCACCTGCGGGCCGCGCTCGCCCAGCGCGAGGCGGCTGGCATAGATCGCGTACCCGTCGAGCTCGTCGAGGCGCCACCGCGGTTCCTGGCCGGCGAGGAAACGGCACTCGTGTCCCGGATCAACGGTGATGCGGCCCGGCCGACCGACAAGCAGTACCGCCCCTTCCAGCGCGGCGTGGGCGGCCGGCCGACCCTCGTCCAGAACGTCGAGACACTGGCGCACCTGGCGCTCATCGCACGACACGGGGCGACGTGGTTCCGGAGCGTCGGCACGCGGGATGAGCCAGGGTCCATGCTCTGCACGGTCCGGGAGTCAGACGGCCACGTAAGGGTGCTGGAAGCTGCCCTCGGCGCGCCGTTGAGCTTTCTGCTGAAGCTCGGCGATGACGTCCAGGCCGTGCTGGTCGGCGGTTACCACGGCGGCTGGCTGAGTCTGACCGACGCGCGACGGCTTGCGCTCTGCAACGCCGAATTGCGTCCGGCCGGCACGATCGTGGGCGCAGGCGTGGTGATCGCGCTCCCAGCCGCGCACTGCGGACTGGCGGAGACCGCCAGCGTCGCGCGTTCCCTTGCCTTGGAGTCGGCCGGCCAGTGCGGGCCGTGCTTCAACGGTCTGCCCGCGATCGCCGCGGCGCTCGCTGAGCTCGCGCGACCCCGACCGGCCGGACCGGCGCTAGCGAACCTGCAGCGCTGGGCGGGCCTTGTGGCCGGACGCGGCGCCTGCCATCACCCAGATGGGACAGTGCGCTTCGTCGCGAGCGCGCTGCGGGCATTCGCGGCCGAGATTGCCGAGCATGCGCGGGGCCGGTGTACGGCCGCACGCAGCGGGCTGTTCCTGCCGGTCACGGCGCCAGCGGTAACCGAATCGGACTGGAGGTAGTCATGCGCGATGCCAACGCGCGGTTGCGCGTGAATCGAACGCACTGCACCGGCCACGGCGCGTGCGCGGAGCTGCTGCCAGAACGCGTCGAGCTAGATGAATGGGGTTATCCGATTGTCTCGGACACTCCCCTGCCGGCTCGGCTGACCCGCGCGGCGCGGCAAGCCGTCGCGGCGTGCCCGGAGCTGGCACTCCGGGTTGCGGGCGGAAGCTGACGTTGGCATGCAGCGGGCACGCAGAGCATATTCAGAGGAAGCTCAGACCCCTTGCCGAGACTGCTCAGGCACCCTGAGGACATGATGACGGTCATGGAACCTGTGGCCACCGAGCCGGTCAGGCGGCCCGAGGGTGGCATTCAGCGGCCTGATGGCAGCCCGGTGCGCGTACTCGTGGTCGACGATGAGCCAAGCCTGGCTGAGCTACTCGCCAGTGTGCTGCGTTACGAGGGCTGGGATATCAGGACAGCCGCAGACGGCAATACAGCCGTGCGCACCGCCCGGGAGTTCCAGCCGGACGCGATCCTGCTTGACGTCATGTTGCCGGATTTCGACGGCCTCGAGGTACTCCGGCGGGTGCGGGCCATCCTGCCGCACGTCTGCGTCCTCTTCCTGACAGCGCGGGATTCCGTTCAAGACCGGGTCAGCGGCATCACGGCGGGCGGCGACGACTACGTGACGAAGCCATTCAGCCTCGAAGAAGTGATCGCCCGGCTGCGCGGCCTGCTGCGCCGGGCCGGGATGGCGCGGGCAAGTGCAGGCACCGAGCTGACGATCGCGGATCTCATCATGGACGAAGATGCGCGTGAAGTGCGCCGGGACGGCGAGCTGATCGAGCTGACGGCCACCGAGTTCGAACTGCTGCGGTTCATGATGCGCAACCCGCGCCGCGTGCTGTCGAAGGCGCAGATCCTCGACCGGGTCTGGAACTACGATTTCGGCGGCCAGGCCCACGTCGTCGAGCTCTACATCAGCTACCTGCGCAAGAAGATCGACTCTGGCCGCGAGCCCTTGATTCACACGGTTCGCGGCGTCGGGTACGTGCTGAAGCCCCCGGCCTGATGGTGCCGCCCGACGCCCCGACGAGCCGGGCGGCGCGAGCCCGGCGATGGCTGGCTGGACGAACGCTGCGTGGCCGCCTGATCGCCGGGCTCCTCGGGCTGCTCGCGCTCGCCTGCGCGACGGTAGGCGCCGTGACGTACGCGCATCTGCACTCGGTCCTGATCAGCGGCCTGAACTCCCAGCTGGAGCTGGCTAACGCGCGGTATGTGGACTGCCTGCAGCGTCCGCCGCCAGGCTCGCCGGAAGGTGACGCCGAGCACCACGGCGGCCAACCGCACAGTCCCGGTCCCGGTCCGTGCGCCCAGCAGCAGAGCGCCGACACGCTCAACGCCGTGTTCAACACGGGCGGCACGCTGCTGGCGGCGAACCTGGCGAACTCTGGCATCTGCCATCTCTCCGCCGCCGATCGTGCCTTGCTCGCCAGCCTGCAGCTTGGCACTCCTGCCGCCGGCCAGCTATCTGGACCGCGGTCGGTCGAGCTGTCCGCGTACGGCGACTACCAGGTCATAGCCCGCGACATCAACGATCGCGTCGTCGTGACCGGCATGCCGCTGAGGTCGCTCACCACAACGCTGCGTGAGGTTGCTCTAGCCGAGATCGCCGTCTTCTCGGCCGCGCTGCTGCTCGCGGGCATTATCGGTACTGCCTGGGTTCGGGTTTCACTGCGGCCACTGCGGCGCGTGGCTGCGACGGCGACCAGGGTGACCCAGGTTCCGCTAGCCAGCGGCGAGGTCAGCCTGCCCGAGCGCGTACCGGATGACGACCCGCGCACCGAGGTTGGCCAGGTGGGCGCCGCATTCAACCGGATGCTCGGCCACGTCGAATCAGCCCTCGCCCGGCGCGAAGCCAGTGAGACCCGCCTGCGCACCTTTGCCGCTGATGCCAGCCACGAACTGCGCACGCCACTCGCCGCCATCCGCGGCTACGCCGAGCTTGCCCGCCGTCACCACGGCCCGATGCCGGATGACGTCGCGCATGCGCTCAGCCGGGTTGAGGCGGAGTCAGCCCGGATGAGCGAGCTGGTTGACGAGCTGCTGCTGCTAGCGCGGCTCGATGCCGGCCGACCGCTGACGCGCGAGCCCGTCGACATGACCCGGCTGGTCATCGACGTGACCAGCGACGCCAGGGTCGCGGCTAGTGACCATCGCTGGCAGCTCGAACTGCCTGCGGAGCCGGTGGTCGTCGGCGGCGACGATCTGCGGCTCCATCAGGTTCTGGCCAACCTGCTGAGCAACGCGGCTCGGCATACGCCTGCGGGCACAGTCGTGACCGTCTCGCTGGAGCGCGTCGCGCCGGGCCCGGCTCGTAGCGGTGCCGGTGACGCCGTTGTCAGCGTGACCGACAATGGGCCTGGCATCCCGGCCGAGCTTCAGCCGGCTGTGTTCGAGCGCTTCGTTCGCGGTGATACGTCGCGCTCACGGGCCGCAGGCAGCAGCGGGCTGGGGCTTGCGATCGTGCACGCCGTCACCGCCGCGCACGGCGGCAGCGCCAGCGTGGCCAGCCGGCCGGGCGAGACGCGGTTCACCATTGAGCTGCCCATCCTCGACGACGAAGGCCCGCCCGGGCCAGGCACGGCGCCCGGGCCAGGCACGGCACCCGGGCCAGGCACGGCGCCCGGTGCCGGTTGACAGCCGGCCGGTACCTATACCTAGGATTGCGAGGTATGCAGGTAAGCGCTCGGCGGGCCGTCGTCTCCTCGCTCGTGCTCGCCACGATCTTCGAGGCTGCGCTTTTCGGGTCGAAGGAGACTCCTGGGGTCTACAGTCATGCGCCCTGGCTCAACGATCCGTACGACGTGGCGGTGTCTTTCGCGCTGTTCTGCATTCCGCTGATCGTCGCGCTCACCGCGATACGGCTGGCGGCCAGCTGGCGGCTGCCCGATCGCGGCTCGCCAGAGCGGCTAGCTGATCTGCTGCGCGCCAGCGCCGTCGCACTGGTCGTGATCGCCCTCACGCTCGGAGCGTGCTGGGCCGCGCTGGCCGCCGGTGCCAATCGGACAGCATGGAACCCGGCGACCGCGGTCCAGGTTGCCGCGCTCACCCTGTGCAGCGCAGGCACTATTGCCAGCGCGCTCGTCATTAGGCGAGCTGGCGTTGCACTTCGGCGCGCCGCGACCACGTCGCGAGCCGACGCCGAGGCGAACGGCACCGGGTCGAGGAGCGCGCCAGACTGGCTTGGTGACGTGACCAGTGTCGGGCGGCTGTTGGCAGGTCTCGGCGGGCCACCAGGCCGACTCGTCACGCGGGTGCTGGACTGGGCCGATGAACGGGTCATCCCTCTCGTGCGACGCCATCCGATCGGGGCCGCGGCGGTACTCGCGTCTGCCATCGGGCTGCTCGTGACGATCCCGCAGGCATTCAACGAGGGTTACAGACCACAACTGGCCGCGGTCTTCTTCTGCATCGCAACGTCGGGCGTCTTTGCCTTCGCCGTAACCGCCGGATGGTACCTGCGCGTCGTCCGGACGGAGCGGCGCGCCACGGCCAAAGCGCCGCTTGTCCGCGCGACTGTACTGGCCGCGGCGGTAGTGCCGATCGCGCTGGCGTTCCGCGCTACGTTGTGGTCGCTTGTCGGCGCTCACCCGCGCGGCAGCAGCTTCGGCGCGCTGCTACTGCTGCTCGCGTCCGCCGCGTCGCTTGGCTTCGGACTGGCCATCGTTGGCGAGCGCATCGTCCGAGCACGCCGTGGACCCGCAAACCCGGTGCGCGCTAACCCGGGTGCGGCGTCAGCGGCGACCTATCACCAACGAGCCAGACGTGCCCGAACGGGTCGGTGAAGCCGCCTTGACGGTGCACTCCCCACGGTCTCTGGTGATCCCGCGTTTCGGCGGCCGAGCCGCCGGCGCCCGCCGCGACAGCCCTGCCAATGAACTCGTCGGGATCGTCACAGAACACCTCGACCCGCACCGTGGTAGCGCCTGGCGCAGGCGGGCTGGCAAAACCCTTGCTCGTCGGCTCGTGTAGGAAGAACGGCGCTCCCTGAATCTCGAGCCCGACGACGCTGCCCAGGTTCCACAGTTCGGTAGCGCCGAGGGCGCGCTTGTACCAATCGGCGGCGGACGGGGCCGACGGAACCGCCAGCATCAGGGAGATCTGCGGACCTGCTGTCATTTCTGCCCTCCGGACGGCTACTGAGCACCGTCAAGCCTAGCCACGAGTTGGCCCTCGCCGGTGCCCACCTGACCTGACCGCCATCAGGCGGCGTCAAGCAAGTACCTAGCCAGGCGGGCAGGCTGCGCAAGCGCGATCAAGTGGCCACCGGGCAGCACGTCGGCCTCGACGCCCAGCCGGTCGCGCGCCAGCGCTTGCTGCCAGCCGACTGGGAAGAACCGGTCATCCGCTCCGGCGACGACGCGGATCGGAACGGACGGCCACGCGCTGAAGTCGCACACCGACGCGAACGCCGCGTCAGTCTCGGGCCGCTGATACGGCTCGCCGGCCGCGGCGATCTCCGGCCGGACGTCATGAAGGAAGTAGGTGGCGAGGTCAAACTCCGCTGGGTAGCCGCCGTGCTCGGCTGCGGCGACGCGCGCCTGCGCCCACCCGGTGTTGTCCCACCATGCACCGGCGGTCTCGCCGGGACGCGGAATCATCGCGTTCACGAAAGCCAGCGAGCTGACGGGAAGCTTCGCTGCGACGAGCGGGGCGGTGAACCCGCCCAGCGACTGCGCGACGAGAATCACGTCGGCGCGGCTGCCGATCGCGGCCGCGACCAGGCTCGCGTATTCGGGCAGCCCTGCCGCCGGGTCGTCACCGGGCAGGTCCACGGAGATCGCTTCGTGGCGGGCCTCTCGCAGGAGGTCAACGACGCGGTGCCAGTACCAGGCGGTACCGCCCGCGCCGGGAATCAAGACGAACGTGCGGCGCTGCCCCGCTGGGCCTGCCGCCTTCCCGTCACCGGTGGTGGTATCCATGATCCTAATTTAGGACTATAGACTCCTGAAATGCAACCCAAGTCGTGTAACCTCGATGTCATGACAGGCCTCCGCCGCTACGACGACCCGTGCGGCATAGCTCGCGCCCTGGACGTGGTCGGGGACAGGTGGGCGCTGCTCGTGGTCCGCGAGCTGATCTTCGGCCCCAAGCGGTTCGTCCAGCTGCGCGCGGGCCTGCGGGGCATCAGCCCAAACGTCTTGTCGCAGCGGCTACGCGACCTCGAACATGCGGGGATCGTGCGCCGCGACGTGCTCGATGAGCCCGCTAGCGTCGCGATCTACGAACTCACTGCTCGTGGCCAGGCACTTGAGCCGATTCTGCTCGAACTCGGCCGCTGGGGCAGCGAGCAGCCGGTAGCGGCGACGACCGAGCTCAGCGTCAACTCGCTGCTGATCGCTCTTAAGACCGTCTTCGACCCTGCCGCAGGTGCCGATGCGACATACGCACTCACTATCGACGGCCACCGGTTCGGCGTCACGATCGCCGGTGCCTCGATCGACATCACGCCCGGGCGCCCCCCGCAAGCCGAGGTCACGTTGGCGACCGACGTCGCGACGCTGCGTTCAGTCGCGTTCGGCCGCATGGCAATGGGCCGAGCCGAGCGGGACGGACGCTTGACGGTTGGCGGCGACCGTCGACTCGCCGAGCAGTTCACGCGGATGTTCCCGGTCCGACGCCAACCGCCGCTGTGAGTCGGCGCGGATCTTCGGCGACAGCGCAGACTTGGGGCATGCGCATCTCCGTGTGGGTTCAAACCGGATCTTCCCGTCCTGGCGTGGGTGGGCAGCACGATGGAGCGCTGGTTGTCCGGGTGAGCAAGCGACCCGTGGGCGGCGAAGCTACCGCGGCGACGCTTTCCGCGCTAGCCGCGGCTTTCGGAGTGAGCCGCAGCGAGGTAACGCTGATTGCCGGGGCGCGCAGCCGTGCGAAGATCATCGAAGTTGCGGGCGCGGACCCTGCGGTGCTCAACCGGCTGCTGGCCCAGTAGGGCGCTCTCCGACGAGACGCAGGACGCTGGCTACAACCTGGCTCAGCGGCATAGTGGTCCGTACTTCGTGCTGGGCCGCCCGCCGCAGCAAGGGTTCTATCGTGGCGAGGTCATCCAAGATGCGCCTCAATTCGGCCGGCGCCTTGCCGAATGGGTTGCTCGGCCTGCTCGCCAAGCGGCGCTGCAGCACATCGCCTGGCGCGCTCAGCAGAATGATGTGATCGAACTCCGAGTGGAACCGTACTTGGTTCTCCTCGCAGCCAGCGACGAAGAGAATGTCTGCATCCTCGCTAGCCAGCAGCTCCGCGATGGCGTCCTCTCGCCATCGCTGCCGGCCGTCAGGCAGCGGCTCGCACCAGCCGTCGTCGGTGTCGACGGCTTTGTACCCAGCCGCGACGAGCGCTCGAACCACGCTGGACTTGCCGGTACCCGACATGCCAGTCAGCAGGACTCGCTTCACGAAGAGCAGCGTACGAGCCGACGTCGATAGTTTCCGTCAGGTGTCCAGGGCTGACCGCATGCGCGCAAGCACGTCGTGCAGTTCGTCCCATGGGAACCTGACCGGCCGGGGGTTATCGTCGTCCGGCAAGTTCTCCAGGTCCAGGATGACCGTGATGCCGCAGGCGCGCAGGGTCGAGATGCTCCGCTCGAATGCCGGGTGACGAGCCAGGGCGGCGTTCGGCCACGGCACGGTGACAATGGGCCGATCAAGGCCGACAGCCTCGTTGAGCAGCCCTAGCGCCAGCGTGTCGCTGATCCCGGCGGCCCACTTATTGATCGTGTTGAACGTGGCTGGCACGGCGGCGAACGCTCTGGCCGGCGGCAGGACATCCGGCGCATCCGGGTCCTTGAAGCTCATGCGAACCGGGTGTCCGGTCGTGGCGGCAACGTGGGCGACGTCGAAGAACCGCGAGCCCTCGGGAGTCGTGATGACGCAGGTGTCCCAGTCGTCAGCCAACGCGTCGATCAGCTCAGGCAGCTGTCGGGCCGGCGAGGCGCCTGACGCGACGACGTACAGCACCGGCCGACGTGCCACGTGCACCTCCCCGCTCGCTGAAAGCGCTATGGTCTCGCGCACGACGATGCCAGTATGGTCGCATGCCGTTTGATCACATTCAGCTGGCCGATGGCCGGCGTCTCGACATCCGGGTAAGCGGTCCATCAGACGGGCTGCCGCTGGTGTTTCATCACGGCACGCCTGGTGCCGCCACGCCGATACGCGCGGTAGAGCGCGCCGCACAAGAGCGCGGACTTCGCCTGGTCACCGCGTCGCGGCCCGGATACGGAGCATCAGACCGTCAGCCGGACAGGAGCGTCGCAGAAGTCGTGCACGACACCGCCGCCATCCTGGCCGAGCTCGGCGCCGACCGCTGTCTGGTGGCTGGGTGGTCCGGCGGCGGTCCGCACGCGCTGGCCTGCGGCGCCCGGCTGCCGCAAGCGGCGGCCGTGCTGGTCATCGCCGGCGTCGCTCCGTACGGCGCCGCTGGGCTTGACTTCATGGCTGGAATGGGTGAGGAGAACATTGCGGAGTTCTCCGCAGCGCTTGGCGGCGAAGGCGAACTGCGGCCGCTGCTTGCCGGCATGGGCGAGCAGCTCAAGGCGATTACAGCCGACGAGGTGGCGTCCTCAATGGAGACCCTGCTTCCCGACGTCGACAAGGCCGTGCTGACCGGCGAATTCGCGGAAGACATGGCAGCAAACTTCCGCGAGGCACTCCGGATGGGCATCGCAGGCTGGCTCGACGACGACTTGGCGTTCACGCGACCTTGGGGCTTCGGGTTCGACGAGATCTCGGTTCCGGTCATGATCTGGCAGGGCAGCGCCGATCTCATGGTTCCGTTCGCCCACGGGCAATGGCTCGCCGGGCAGCTGCCCGACGCGGCCGCGCACTTGGAAGACGGAGAGGGCCATTTGTCCATCGGGCTGGGCGCGCTTGATCGCATGCTCGACGAACTCACGTCGGCTGCCCGAGTGTCATAACGCGGCGAGGGTGGTGCCCTGGCGACAAAGAGGGAACGGGGTTGTCGCCGCGAGCCGCCGTCGACCGCGCGCCGACTCCTTCCGCCAGAGGCGAACTAGGACCTAACGTTAGGCAGCTCAGAAAGCCTGACTGAGCTGCGTGGCACTCATACCCGGAAGGCCCGACGTGAGCGCTGTCGCCAATGCGATAGCGCTGCTTGGGGTCGGCATTCTCGCCGGCATCGTCAGCACCGTTGCCAGCCTGGCCTCCGTCGTCTCCTACCCGGCGCTGCTGGCCTTGGGGCTGTCGTCGGTCAGCGCGAACGTGACCAACACTGTCGCCCTGATGTTCACCGGAATAGGGGCTACTGCGGGTTCGCGGCCCGAGCTGGCTGGTCAGGCGCACCGAGTTCGCGCGATCGGCCTGTTGACAGCAGCGGGCGGCGGGACTGGCGCGGCCGTCCTGCTATTGACGCCAGCACGCGGCTTCGAATACGCCGCGCCGTTGCTGATCGCGCTCGGATCGGTCCTGCTGCTTCGCCATGGCCGGCCGGGCGGCAGCCAGGAGACCGGCGCGGCGCCCGCCGAGGAAGTCGGCTCGCCCGGCGATGATGTGGCGACAACCGGCCGTCACGGTAGCTGGCTGTCGCGAGCGGCAGTCTTCGGCGTCGCCGTCTACATCGGATACTTCGGCGCGGCTGGTGGCATCATCATGCTCGCGACGCTGAGCCGCATGTACGTGCAGCCGCTGGCCAAGGCGAATGCTCTGAAGAATGTGATATCGAGCCTGGCTAACGCCGTCGCCGGGGTCGGATTCGCGATCTTCGGGCCGGTCCGGTGGAGCGCGGCGGTCCCGCTGGCCGCAGGCTTTCTCATCGGCGGCTGGATTGGCCCGTCACTCGTGCGTCGCTTGCCAGGCATCGGACTCCGCATCTTCATCGGCCTCTGCGGCCTGGCGGTCGCCGTCCGGCTCGCGCTCAACACGTATTAGTCGCCGCGGATGGGCACCCCATGCCCGGCTATCTGCCGGTCCAGCCGGGCCGGTCCCGTGACGACAAGCACCCTGGCTGGCCCTTCGCTCGTCACCGTGAACCCACCCGGCTCGAGTGCGAACCCTGACATTAGCGCTCACCGCCGTCCTTTGCCTGGACGTAGCTCTGCAACCGACGCAAGCCATCGATCAGCGCCTCGTCGGCAATCGCTATCGCCTCGACCAGGGTGAACCACCGGACCTGCTGGCTCTCCCCCGGCGGCGGCGCAGGGTCGTCGTCGGTAGCGTCGAGAAGGTAACGAAGGTCTAGGTGGAAATGCGGCCCGGCGGGATGCGCGTCCAGGTGCAGCAGCATTGGACCGCCAACCGGGTGGCGCACTGCCAGTCCGGTCTCCTCCGATGTTTCCCGCAGCGCGGCTTCCCAGGGATTCTCGCCCGCATCAATGTGCCCACCCGGTTGCAGCCAGCCACCGATCCGCTTGTGCCAGTGCAGGACCGTGCCGCGCCGCCCCGTCACGATGGCAGATCCGGTGACGTGAACGGGGTCGTCGTCCCGGCTGAACGGATCGGCCAGCCGGTCCAGCTCGGCGAGGAACCGGGAGCGCGACGCAATCTCGCGCTCCGTCGCGGCGTCGAATGCGGTCACTGCCTCGCGCAGCTCAGCCACGATCTCGTCGCGCCGCTCTCGGAAACGTCCGTCCACGTCAGCAATGATGCCCGGGACAGCGGTGTTTGCGGCAAATCGATCAGAGAGGATTGCTGGATGCAGTGGAGCACGGTAGCGACCTTCGGCGCGGTGCTCTCGGCCGCGCTGGTGACCGGCTGCGCTGCGGCCAGGGCACCTGCGGAAGTTGCTGCCCGGGACCCGGCCGCCGCGCTGGCAACCACGAGCGCGTCGACGGCCGGCAGCGACAGCTGCTACTACTTCGCTGTCAGCGCCCTACGTCGCCATATTGTCGTGCGGCACCGGCCGCCGACGTGTGCAGGCCTCTCCCAGGCCCTGGTCAACCAGGATGTGGCTCGCGCGATCAGAACTGTCGTCGGACCGCATCCCAAGGCGGTCGCGCGCCGGCTGGCGGTTGCCGAGAGTCGGTATCTAGGCACTCTGGTGCGTGCGGTGCGCCCGCCCCCAGCTGTCAGTTTCGTGGCGGTTTCCGCTGCGGCCTCATCGGGCGACCTGGCACTGCGCCTCTCCGCACTGGCGGTCTGGCTGACGGCGGCGCTGGCCGGAACGTACCTGCTCGCCGGCTTGCTGACGCGCGACTGGCTCCGGCGAGTGATCTGGAAGCCGAGGTCTCTGGCGGTGGTGCCGCTCATCCACGCAGGATTGGCGATTGCCGGTCTGCTGATCTGGATCGCGTTCACAATGACGACCGTCACTGCGCTGGCCTGGACCGACGTCGGCCTGACCTGGGTGATCGCTGGGCTCGGCATGGCGACGCTGTTGGGTGGCGCCGATCAGCAGGCCAATTCCGCCATGCCTTCGGCCGGGACGGGCGGGGCGGCTGGGATGACAGCGGCCCCGTTCCCTTCGCGGGCGCCTGTGGTCGTCATCGCGATCCATGGCATCCTCGCGACGCTGACGATCCTGCTGGTGTTGCTGGCCGCGGTCGGTATCGGTTAGCGGACTCAGTCCTCGCTCGACGTTGCCCAGACGTTGATGCCCGCGTCGATAGCCTGCTGATCGATCGCGGCCAATTCCTCGGGTGTGAAGGCGGACCGGCCGGCCGCGTCGAGGTTCTCGTCGAGCTGAGCCACGGTGCTGGCCCCGATCAGGGCGGACGTCACGCGCTGGTCGCGCAGCACCCAGGACAGCGCCATCTGCGCCAGCGACTGGCCCCGGCCGTTGGCAACCTCGTTGAGGGCACGGACATGCGCGAGATTCTCGTCCCTGACCTGGTCGGCCGACAGCGACCCGCCGCGGCTCGCCCGCGAGCCGGCCGGGATCCCGCCGAGGTACCGGGTGGTGAGCAGGCCCTGCTCCAACGGCGAGAACGCGATGCACCCGACGCCTTCGGCACCAAGCACGTCGAGCAGTCCGCCTTCGATCCAGCGGTTCAGCATTGAGTACGACGGCTGGTGAATCAGCAGCGGCGTGCCCATCGCCCGCAGGATCGCCGCAGCCTCGGCCGTGCGGTCGGGTGAGTACGACGAGATGCCCGCATACAGAGCCTTGCCGGACGTCACGGCGGTGTGCAGCGCGCCCATCGTCTCTTCGAGCGGGGTGTCCGGGTCGAACCGATGGCTATAGAAGATGTCGACGTAGTCCAGTCCCATCCTGGCCAGCGACTGATCGAGGCTGGCCAGCATGTACTTGCGGGAACCCCATTCGCCGTACGGGCCAGGCCACATGTCGTAGCCGGCCTTGGTGGAGATGATCAGCTCGTCCCGGTACGGACGCAGGTCGGTGCGCAAGATCTCGCCGAAGTTCAGCTCGGCAGAACCGTACGCCGGCCCGTCGGCAGGATTACGCAGCAGTTGCGCCGGAGCGACTCCCCCATAGTTGTTGGCCAGGTCGAAATGCGTGACACCTCGGTCGAACGCCCGCCGGATGATTGCCCGTTGCGTGTCCAACGGCCGGTCGCTGCCGAAGTTCTGCCATAGCCCGAGCGAGATCTCGGGCAGCGTCAGTCCGCTGCGCCCGCAGCGGCGGTACGGCATCTTGTCGGCGTATCGGGCAGGCTCAGCGACATAGGTCATGGCCCGAGTCTGCCACTCAGCTCTCATTAGCGACGCGAAGCGAACCGAAGGCGTTTGCTCCAGGACGCCCACCACGACCAGCAGAGGAACCCTGAGGCCGGCGTGCGCGTCTGAAGGTTAACCCGGGGAGATGATATTGGTACGGTTCAGCATCAGCCGTGGTCCGACGGGAGAAGGGAGGACCACGATGAAGGGGAATCTCATCGCGGCCGTCGCCGCTGGTGTCATCGTCGGCGGCGGGGGTGCCGGCGCGCTTGCCGCTGTCTTGAGCGGGTGCGCGGGCGGAAGTCCCAGCGCCAGCCAGAGCGGAAGCCCAAACGCGAGCCAGAGCGCCAGCCTGGGCGGGGGTCAGGGCGGCAGCGAGAAGCCGCCCATGTGCGTCACGGTGCCGATCTCTGAGAACTCGGGGAATGGCCCGGTGCTCTGGACGAAGTGGTGCGGGACGGGCAGCAGCGGCGCATCCCCGATGAAAGCGAACACGGGCCAGCTCACGGTCGACGGATCGGCACTGGACCCAGCTGACTGCACTCAAGCGAACCCGTGCATTATCGTCTGGCCACGCTCGCCCCAGTCATGAGCCGGACTGCGTGCGCGTGGAAGGAGCAAGCCATGGACGACGCAGTGCGCGCCTACATCGATGACATCCCGGCCGCTCACCGGTCGCTCTTCGACCGTCTGCACGGGCTGATTATGGAGGCCTATCCCGACGTGGCAGTCTCGCTGTCGTACAAGATGCCCACCTACAAGCTCGGCCGCCAACGCCTCTTCGTCGGCGCGTGGAAACACGGCGTGTCGGTCTACGGATGGGACGAGGGACGCGACGCCGGCTTTGTCGCTCGCCACCCTGGGCTCAAGACCAGCACGGGCACAATCCGGCTACGGCCCGAAGATGCCACTGGCATCAGTGATGACGAGCTGCGTGACCTGGTGTACGCGGCACTCGCTCCCCGAGCAGATGAGAGCTGACATGGAGCTGGCAGCAAAGCTACAGATCAAGCCAGGCGCGCAGGTCGCCGTCGTAGCAGCCCCGTCGGACGGCCCTGACCTGTCCGCACTCGGACCGCGAGCAGCCGATCCCGCAGCTGCCGACGCAGTGATCGCGTTCGTTACCCGCGCCGCCGAGCTCGCCGACACGGCTGCGCCTGCCGTCGCGGCCGCGCGCGAGGACAGGCTGGCCTGGATCGCCTACCCCAAGGCCGGACAGCTAGGTACGAACATCAACCGGGACACCCTGGCTGCGGCGGTCAGCGAGCTGGGTGTACGGCCGGTGCGGCAGGTAGCGCTCGACCCGGTGTGGTCCGCCCTCCGCTTTCGGCCGGCCTGATCACAGGCTCCGTCGGACCTGCGACGCTTGCGCAAGGCACGCGGTCCTGGCGTACGGTGATCAAGGGCTACCGAGGAGACGCCGTGCAGAGTGCCGCGCTCGATCAACGCAACAACTTTGCCCAGCAGTTGTTCGCGCCGCTGGGCGGCCGCTACGACCGGCTTGCCGAGTTGCTGTCGTTTGGCCAGAACGGGCGATGGCGTCGCGCCATGGTGGACCGCATCACGGTGAACCGCCAGGTTGGCCGCGAATCTCCGGTGGTGCTGGACGTCGTAGTCGGAACGGCGGGTGTCTCGCTGCAAATCGCCGCCCGTACCGGCGCCAGGGTCATCGGGCTTGACCTGACCGAGCAGATGCTCAGGCAGGGCGCGCGCAACGTCGCGGCAGCGGGTTTCGGCGACAGCGTCACCCTCGTATCCGGGAGAGCTGAGCAGCTGCCGCTACCGGACGCAGCTGTGGACGCGCTCACCTTCACATATCTGCTCCGCTACGTCAGCGACCCGCAGGCCACCCTGGCCGAGCTGGCCAGGGTGGTCAGGCCAGGCGGGACAGTCGCTAGTCTCGAGTTCCTCGTGCCGCCGTCGGCGTTCTGGCGGTTCTGGTGGCGGCTGTATACCCGGCTTGTGCTACCGCTCGGCGGTCTGCTCACTGGCGGCCGCGAGTGGTACGAGGTCGGCAGGTTTCTCGGGCCAAGCATCGCGGGGCACTACCGCCGCTACCCGGTGGACTGGACCATTCGCGCCTGGCAGCAGGCAGGGCTGCAGGATGTCGGCTACCGGGTCATGAGCCTCGGCGGTGGCCTCGTGATGTGGGGAACACGCGCGCGTGGATGACGCCCATGCTGGCGGCGTGCCGAGCCAGGAGACGTCGGCGCCAGCGGCCGGTGCCAGGCCGGCCTTTTACGCAGCCGGCCCCGGCCGATTGCGCGACTGGTGGACCCTGCTGCACCCCCCGTACACAGCCTGGCATCTCTCCTACGTCGTCATCGGGGCCTCGTTAGCGCCGCACGTGCAGCTGGTGCCGCTGTTGGCGACGCTGATCGCATTCTTCCTGGCAGTAGGCCTCGCGGCCCACGCGCTGGATGAATACCACGGCCGGCCATTGCGGACCGAGATACCGAGCGCAGTACTGCTCATCGTGGCGGCCGTGGGCTTGGCGGCCGCGGTCGGCCTCGGGATCGCCGGCACGCTGCGCGTCGGCTGGGCTCTCATCCCGTTCTTGCTCGCCGGGCCGGTACTTGTCATCGCCTACAACGCCGAGCTGTTCGGCGGCGTCGTGCACACCGACGCCGGCTTTGCCGCCGCGTGGGGCGCCTTTCCGCTGCTGACGTCGTATGTTGCCCAGACCGGAACGCTATCGGTGGGCTCAGTCCTCGGGGCGGCCGGCGCTTTTGCGTTGTCCGCGGCCCAGCGCAGCCTCAGCACGCCCGCCCGGCTGCTGCGGCGCCGCGCCACCGGCGTCACCGGCAACGTCACGCTGGCCGATGGTGAGACACTCACGCTGAGTACAAGCCGACTGCTTGAGCCCCTGGAGCGCGCACTCCGCGCCATGTCGTGGAGCATCGTGCTCCTGGCGACCGCCCTTGCCGTTGCGAGGCTTGTCTGATCAGCCGAGCGCGCCGAGCCGCGTGTCACAAGACCTGGCGGCGTTGCAGATAGTTCAGTGCGACCCAGCCCACGGGGATCGGAAGCCAGAAGGTGATGAGGCGGTAAAGCAGCACGGCACTCAGCGCATACGCGCCTGGCACATGCGCGATCGTTGTGAGGCCACCGGAAAGGGCGACTTCCACCGCGCCCAGGCCACCCGGAGTCGGCACGATCGACCCGAGCGCGCTGCCGGTCAGGTAAACCACCCCGATCGCGAAGAAGTTGGCGTGCGTGCCGACCGCCCGCAGGCTCACGTCGAGGCAGAGGATGTAGCCAAAGGTCAGTACCAGGGCGCCACCGATGCCTTCGCCAAGCTTGGCCGGTTTCTGGGCGACGTCCAGAAGCCTCGGGATCACCTGTCCGAGCGCCGGCGCCACTCGAGACCTGACCAGCTGACGTCCGGCCGGCACAACCAGGACGCCCAAGACGACAACGCCAAGCACAGCCAGCGCTATGTAAGCCCAGCTTGGCGGTCGGAACGCTGGAATGTGCGAGCCGCCGGTCAGCGCGATGAAGATCACCAGCAGCACGAGGTGCAGAGCGAACGCAAATACCTGGGAGACACCGACGCTGGAGGCCGCGTCAGCCGGCGCGACCTTGGACTTGGTCAGGTACCGGATATTGAGGGCAACGCCGCCGACAGCGGCCGGCGTGACGAGTGTGACGAACGACCCGGCAAACTGGGCGAGGAAAGTCCACACGAACTTCAGCTTCTCGAGCACGAAGCCCGACAGCGACCAGGCCGCCCCGACGTAGGTAACGGCGGAAAAGGCCAGCGCGACGAGCACCCAGGTCCAGTCCGAGTGCTTGAGCACGTGCCCGAAGTTCTTGCTGCCCAGCTGGCCCAGGATGATGTAGGCCGCGAAGATCGTTGCGACGAGCGTCAGCACACCGCGGATCCGGACCCGCTCCAGTTGCACCGGGGGTACGTCGGTTTGGGGAACGGCGCCAACGAGGCGCTTTCGCAGCGTGGGCAGTAGGTCCTTGCGCTTCCGCAGCGAAATTCTCGTGGAGCGATGCAACACGACGGGCTGGAGCAGCGGCACGAGGCTGCTGACGGCCGCCTGACCGAGTTTGTGCCTGGCGACGCTGGCTGCGCGATCCGGCCCGACCAGCAACGCGACCGTCGCCGTCAGTTGCGAGAGGTCCAGCCGGAGCTGGAGGTCGCTCGCCGCGACGTCGCCGTCACCCGGTTCTAGCAGCATGACCATCTCGTCGTTGCGTCCCGTCAGCAGGATCCGGTCGGCGGTCAGCGCCCGATGCGTCACCCGATGGCGGTGCAGCTTGAGAACCGCGTCGAAGACGTGTCCGAGCAGGCGATCGCTGGGTGCGGGATAGTCCGCCAGGGTCGTGCCGTCGTTGTGACTGGTCGCGATCGCCGCTGCCTCCGGCCCGACGCGCAGCGCGGCGCGGAGCCGCGGGGTTGGTACCCCGGCGTCCTCCACTGCGTAGGCCATCAAGGAGCTCCGCTCGATGGCACGGCTCACCGTGACCGGAACGCTCCGGGCCGCCTGGCTGGTCAGGCGGAGGCGGCGATAGATCCGGTACAGGGCATCGGCCGCTTGTTGATCCCGGTCAAAGACAGTTATGTCGAGGCGCGCACCGTCCGCACCGCCAGCGCTGTACCGCCGGTTCTCGGTCCGGCTATCCGCGACGCGGTGGATCTCCACGATCGGCTCAGTCGCCATGCCCAGCGCTGCGGCGATCTCCTCGGCTGTCGGCCTGTCCGAATTCGTGCCAATCACGTATCGGAGCCCAGAACCGACGGCCGCGCCGATCAGCAGGGTGATCAAGAGAGAGAGCACAGTGCTGGTTTCGTGTTCTAGCGCCAGGCTCGTCAGGGAGTAGAAGCCGATGGCCAGCCAGAACCACGCCTTCCAGCGGGGCCTGCCGGACATGCCGATCACTGTCAGGTACGCAGCGAGCCCAGTCAGGTACGGGTCGAGGATCGTCGACCCGCCGGGCGAGCCAGTCCGAACGAGCGCGTCATAGACATGAGCGAGCGATCCGAGCGTGAGAAGGGCGTTGCAGGCGACCGTCACTCCCCCGGCGATCAGCCCGATGACGACAGCTTCAACCAGCCTGCGTAGCTGGCCGATCATGACGAGCCGGACGGCGAGCGCCGTCGGCAGGCAGAACAGGGCGATGAAGGCCAGCGAGTGCAGCGGTGCGACTAGCCCCCTGGCGAGGTGCTGGCTGACGCCGACGACGTCCACGTCGACGCCTGACGTGGTTGCCTTCGCGACAAGCCCGAGGGTGAGGAGGACCGCCAGCTCGATCAGCGCCGTCAGGCACCGGAGCAAGTCTGACGGGATCCGGATGCGAGGCTCGAGCTGGTCGCTGACAACGAGCGCGGCCGCCTGGCTCGCGGCGCCAGCTGGTGCCGATGCGTCGGCCCCATCCAGGCTTGAGCCAGCCGCGGGTCCCACTGGCGAGGCCGCCCGCCCGTCAGAAGCCGCCGGCGATCCCTGGACGGCCCGCTTTGGCGGCCGTCGCCGTGACAGCCTCATTGCCAAATGGTTTCATCCT
>Ga0126373_10000380_pt1 | contig 29354 bp, 27 predicted proteins | sample PanSoiMetPlot_11_FD_92545 | JGI IMG/M metagenome (GOLD analysis project Ga0126373, IMG submission 92545) | Tropical forest soil microbial communities from Panama - MetaG Plot_11 | ecosystem: Environmental > Terrestrial > Soil > Tropical forest > Bulk soil | place: Panama | collected 2016-02-17 | reverse complement strand
TGCGTCGCCAGCTCAACAAAATCGGCAAGCCGGTCGATCGTAGCGAGTGGCTTATGACGCCGCAGACCGTGAACGCCTATTATTACCCGCCCGAGAACAGCATCAATTTTCCAGCCGGTATTCTTCAGCCGCCGTTTTTCGACAACAAAATGGACCCTCCGGTCAACTACGGGGCGGTCGGCGCGATCATCGGCCACGAGCTGACTCATGGTTTCGACGACGAAGGCCGCAAGTTCGGCCCGCAGGGAAACTTGATGGACTGGTGGACGCCCGAAGACGCGCGTGAGTTCGAACGCCGCGCCAACTGTTTCGTCCAGGAATATTCGGCCATGCTGGCGGTCGACAATGTCCATATCAACGGCCAGCTCACGCTCGGCGAGAACACGGCAGACAACGGCGGCATGCGCCTGGCCTTCCTGGCGCTCATGGATTCGCTCAACAGCCACCCGGCAGCTTCCATCGACGGCTTCACGCCGGAGCAGCGCTTCTTTCTGGCTTTCGGCCAAAGCTGGTGCACCAACGTCCGCCCCGAAGCCGCCCGCCTGCGCGCCCAAACCGATCCGCACTCGCCTCCTAAGGACCGAGTGAACGGCGTCGTCCAGAACATGCCCGAGTTCGAAAAAGCGTTTTCGTGCCGAGTGGGCCAGCCGGAAGTCCGCATGCCGTCCTGTAGGGTATGGTGAGGCGACCCTGAGAATCGTCGTAGGCACGATTGTAACTACGGCGGCAGCTCTATCGGTCGTTTATGGCCTGTTGTCGCTGCTTTTCGTCCCCCATGCCGTCGGCGAAACATATTCGTCATCCGGGAGATTTCTCTACGGAATCCTTCCCGTAGTTGTTGGAACAAGTTTGCTCGGATGTGCGCTCTGGCTCGTCCGGCCGCGATTGAGCAGATCTGATGTTGAGGGCGCAGGCTTTCAGTTGACCTGTCCGCACCCTTCCCAACCCGCAAATTTCCGAGTAACCTTTTCCACGGACCCCAGTATTTACTTACGTGTACGAGGCAAGTGACAGCAGCCTGATGCAGGCCGTCCGGGAGGGCGACCTGGGCGCGCTGGCGATCCTATTCGAGCGCCACCACCGGCCGCTGTTCAACTACTTCGTCCACATGAACGGCAATCGCGACTTAAGCGAGGACCTGGTGCAGGACGTGTTCATGCGCATGCTCAAATACCGGCAAAGCTATCAACCCGAGCGGGCCTTCGCGGCGTGGATGTACCAGATCGCGCGCAATGCCCAAGCCGACTCCATCGGCAAGCGCAAGCTCGAAGTCGCGATGCCCGACCGCGAATTCGCGAGCGTGAACGTTATGGACGAGAATTTGAAACGCAAGCAGGAAATCTCGCTGCTGAAGCGCGCGCTGAAGCGGCTGCCGGACGACAAGCGCGAGCTCCTGGTGCTCAGCCGGTTTCAGAACCTGAAGTACGACGAAATCGCCTCGATCCTTGGCTGCGATGTCGGAGCGGTGAAGGTTCGAGTCTATCGCGCGGTGAAGGCGCTAGGTCAAATTTACTTCGAAATGTCGGGAGAGAGAGCGTCATGAATTGCGAACAGGCAAGAACCCAATTTGTGGATTACTGGCGCGGCACACTCGACGATGGGCGGGCCGAGTTCGACGAGCATCTGGCTACCTGCGAACGTTGCCGCGCCGAGGCTGAGGAGCTGAAAGACATGTGGAGCGCGCTCGGCGCCATGCCTGAAGAAGATCCCAGCTTGAGGATGCGCTCGCGCTTCTACGATTCCTTGCGGGAGTTCCGTGCGCGTGAAGCCGGAAAGCGCCGCGTCATCGCCTGGCTTCGTCATCCCGCCTTTCAAGCAGCGGCTGCGATGGTAATCCTAGCGGCCGGAGTCGGTACTGGATATTTTCTGCGCGGCCGCGAAATTTCCGAGGTCTCGCAATTGCGTGGGGAGGTTGATAACATGCGCCAGCTTGTGGCCCTTTCTTTGCTACAGCAGCAGAACGCGAGCGACCGCCTGCGCGGCGTCAGCTACGCTTATCGCGTCGAGCCGGACGACTCGCAAGTGCTTGCGGCGCTGCTCTCGACCGTCAATCATGACTCGAACGTCGACGTGCGGCTGGCGGCTGTGGACGCGATGCGGAAGTTCACTGATAACCCGGTCGGCCGCAATGGCCTCGCGCAAGCGCTCGGCAAACAGGACTCCCCGCTGGTTCAGATCGCGATTCTCGATGAAATCGTCGAGACGCACAACAAGTCCGCTGCGGCGTCGGTGAAAGCGTTGATTGCAAGCCAGGACGCGAACCCGGAAGTGAGACAACACGCCCAGTGGGCATTGAGGCAGCTCCAATGAAAACACTTGCCGTTCTTTTCGCCACCGCCGCGCTGGCATGCGGGTATGAGGTCGAAGACAAGGAAACCATCCATCAATCCTTTCCCGCCGCCACACGCCTGGACCTCGACAATGTCAACGGCTACGTCCACGTCACCGGCTACAACGGTACCGAGATCGTGATGGATGCGCAGAAAGCTATCAGAGCCGAATCGCAGGATCGCCTCGATGTCGCCAAGCGCGACGTGAAACTCGAAACTTCGCAGTCGGGCGGAGAGGTGAAGCTTTATGTCGACGGTCCGTTCCGCTGCCATTGCAGCGACGGGGGATCCGGCATCCACGATCATGGCCATCTCGGTTATTCGGTCGAGTACGATTTTGAGATCAAAGTGCCGGCAGGCGCCGTCCTGCGTCTGGCGACGGTCAACGGTCATCTCCAGGTAGAAAACACGACCGGCGATTTCGATCTCAGCAGCGTGAACGGCGCTATCGAGTTCACCGAGGGCTCGGGCTCCGGCAATGTCCACACCGTAAACGGAAGAATCACGGCAACGTTCGCCCGCAATCCGTCCAATGCGACGTCTTTCAAGACGGTCAACGGAACTATCGAAGCATCTTTCCGTCCGAATCTCTCGGCGGACGTTCGCCTGAAGACTTTCCACGGCGCGGCTTATACGGATTTCGACACCACGGCTCTGCCCAATGCCGCGCCGGTCGCCGAGCAGAGGAACGGCAAGTTTGTCTACCGTTCAAACCGTTCTTCGGCGGTCCGCGTCGGTTCCGGCGGACCCGAGTACAAGTTCGAAACTTTAAACGGAAGCATTCGCATACTCAAGCAAGGACAGTAATCATCATGAAGAAGTCAGCCATCCTTTTTCTTTTCGCGTCCGCCGTCTTTTCGCAGGACGCCCAGCCGGACCGGGTCACCGTTCCATTTAGCGATGCCACGCGTCCCCGGATGCTTAAGGCCTCGCTAATCAACGGCAGCATCACGGTGAAGGGCTATGACGGCAAAGACGCCATCATCGAAGCAGTAAACAGTCCCGGCCGCCGCCGGCGCGTTGAGCGCGAACGCAGCGACGGGCTGCATCGCATCGACCTCAACGCAACGGGTCTCTCGGTCGATGAATCCGACAACACCATCACCGTTGGCACTCGCGCCATCAACGAAAACATCAGCCTGGACATCCAAGTGCCGTTCAATACGTCGGTAAAGCTTCATTCTGTCAACGGCGGCGACATCATCGTCGACCATCTGACCGGCGATGTGGAAATCGACAACACCAATGGCAACGCCACAGCGACGCATATCTCGGGCGCGGCCGTTGTGCATGCGCTGAATGGCAAGGTGCAGGTCTCCCTCGACCGGGTTCCCGGAGACAAGCCCATGTCCTTCAGTTCGCTCAATGGAGATATCGATGTCACCGTGCCCGCCGACATCAAGGCCAGGCTGAAGCTGAAAACCGACAACGGATCGGTCTACAGCGACTTTGACATCGCAGTCGACTCCTCCGCGCGCAAGCCCACCGTCGAAGAGAACAACTCGGGCAAAGGACGCTACCGCGTGCGCTTCGACAAAACCATGTACGGCAGCATCAACGGCGGTGGCCCCGAGATAGCGCTCACCACGTTCAACGGAAACGTCTACGTCCGCAAAGCAAAATGAGCAGCCGCCTGCGCCCGGCCGTGCAGCCTCGCGCCAGTGAAGAACACCGCCGTAAGTCCCATGGCAGCCGCGAAGCACAACCAAGCGCCTGGAATCGCGTGGTTGCCCGTAGCATGAATCAAGAACGTGCAAATGGCCGGCGTGAATCCGCCGAATAGCGCCGCGGCCAGGCTGTACGCTACGGAGAATCCCGAAGCCCTCACCTCGCCGGGCATGATCTCGGTAAGAAAAACCGCCATCGCACCGTTGTAGCTCGCGTACAAAAACGACAACCATAGTTCCACGGCCAGCAATCGAGTGAACGATGGACCGCTTACCAGCCACGAGAGCGCGGGATACCCGGTCGCGAGCGCGAGAATCGTACAAGCCGCCAGCACGGGACGCCGTCCGATTCGATCCGAGAGCGCTCCGGACAGCGGGAGCCAGATGAAATTCGACACGCCCACGCACAAAGTGGCGACGAGCGTCTGCTTGCTTTCGAGACGCAGCACCGTCTGCCCGAACGTCGGCGTGTACGCCGTGATCAGGTAGAAGGACACGGTGGTCATGGTCACCATCATCACGCCCAGCAGCACGCGCCCCCAGTTGCTCGCCAAGGTCTGCATGATCTCCGAAATCGACGGGCGCCGCTTTTGTGCCTGAAAGACCTCGGTCTCGGTGAGCGATCGCCGGAGCACAAAAAGGACTGGAATAATCGCGCATCCCACCAGCAACGGCACGCGCCAGCCCCAATCGCTCATCTGGCGCGGGGGCAACCGCGACGTCAGCGCGACGCCAAGCAGCGCTGCGAAAACCACGGCTACCTGCTGGCTGGCCGACTGCCAGCTCACATAGAATCCCTTGTGCCCTGGCGTAGCGATCTCAGACAAATACACCGAAACCCCGCCCAGTTCCACGCCCGCCGAAAATCCCTGCAGCAGCCGCCCAGCCAGCACCAGCACGGGAGCGAGCAGCCCGATGCTTGCATATCCCGGAACGCAGGCAATCGCGAGGGTCCCGACCGACATCAGCGCCAGCGTAACAATCAGCCCTTTGCGCCGCCCATGGCGGTCAATATAGGCGCCGAGAACTAATGCCCCGATCGGCCGCATCAAAAACCCTGCCCCGAACGTCATCAGCGACAGCATCAACGAGGCAAACTCGCTGCTCGCCGGAAAAAAAGCTTTCCCAATCGCGCCAGCATAGTAGCCAAACACGGTGAAGTCGTACATCTCGAGTAGATTCCCGCTCGCAACCCGAATCACCGCCCGAATTTTCTCCAGCCGCCCGGCAGCCACTATTGAACTAACCTAGCATCTGGAACCTGACACCTGACACCTTTTCGTACAATCATCCCGTGCGCTTTCTGGGTATCGACTTTGGGTGGCAGAGAAATCCCAGTGGGCTGGCTCTTCTGGAACAGGACGGCCCCGTGCTCCGCTTGCTCAAGCTGGAGTGCCTCACGGACCCACAGGAGATCGTCAAGTGGGCCGACCAGAACGCCGGCGAAAACGCTGTCATTGGCATCGACGCACCAATCGTGATCCCCAACGAAAGCGGTATGCGCGATGCGGACCGCCTAGCTCACACCATGTACGGCAAGCATCACGCGGGCGCATATCCGGCCAGCCGTGCACGCAGTTTCTGGCAAAGAACCACCGGCCTCTCGCTCGATCTGAAGCGGCTGGGATTCCGCCACGGTGAAAAACTCGCAGCGCAGTCTCCAGGCCGATACCAAATTGAAGTTCATCCCCACGCGGCCACCGTCCAGCTATTCGACCGCGACACCATCGTCAAGTACAAGAAGGGCTCGCTCGCCCAGCGCGCCGCCGGACTCGCCACGCTCCGCAGGTTGGTGCACGACGAACTCCCGCGTCTCACGCCGTCGCTCGCGACGCCCGATCTCCCCGAAATTCCCGGCACAGGAAAAGCTCTAAAATCCTGCGAGGACCAGATCGATGCGCTGCTCTGCGCCTACATCGCAGCCTATTGGTGGCATTGGGGGCGCGAGCGCAGCGACGTGCTCGGCGATACTCGGCGCGGCTACATCGTGGTCCCTCGCCGCCGAACTTTCGAGCAGAAGCGTTCCGATACGCGCGAGCGCAACATGCGCCTGGGCCTAGCCGAGCGCGATCTCGATCCCGACCCGATCGTGCAATTTACGCGCTGGTTCGACGAAGCGCGCTCGGCCGGAATCGAAGAAGCCGACGCCATGACCCTCGCCACCGTCTCGAGCACCGGCCAACCCTCCGCGCGCATGGTCCTTCTCAAGGAAGTAACGCCCGGCGGCTTCGTCTTTTTCACCAACTACGGCAGCCGCAAGGGTCGCGAGCTATCTGAAAATCCCCGCGCAGCGCTGGTCTTCTTCTGGCGCGAATTCAGCCGGCAGGTGCGCATCACCGGCACGGTTTCCAAAACCACGCGCGCCGAGTCGGAGACTTATTTCCGTTCGCGTCCGCGCGGGGCGCAGCTCAGCGCCTGGGGATCCTGGCAAAGCTCCTCCGTGGCCGACCGCGATATTCTCGAAGGCCGCGTGGCGAAGCTCGAAACCAAGTACGACGGCCAGGAAATTCCCACTCCTCCCAACTGGGGCGGTTATCGCCTTAAGCCTGATTCCATCGAGTTCTGGCAAGGCCGTCCGAACCGCCTGCACGACCGCTTAGTCTACACTCTGGACCCGCGAGGCCGCTGGAAAATCGAACGGCTGGCCCCCTAAACTGCTCAAAACGTTGCCTTGTCCACCGTTCGCCGACCCCGCGCCGCCATTCACCGATGCCCCATCGTACCCCGCTCGCTTCGCTGCTACTCTCATATCGTGGCAGACGATTACGGACAACGGCTGAGAGAGGACATCGAGCGCGACGTGCATGATCGCATCCAGCGCAAGATGAACCGGCTCGAGGAAAAAATGCGCCGCCGCCGGGAACGTGGGGAGCGGCAGCATTCGCCGGCCGCCGGAATCATCTTCGGAACCATAGTAGTCCTGGTGGGCCTCGGCTTCTTGCTCGACAACATGGGTATCGTCGATTTCCGGGAGTTCTGGAAATTCTGGCCGGTACTTCTGATCGCTTACGGAGCCTCTCGAATTCTCGCCTGCCGGGCTGTCACGAGCGTGATCTGGGGCGGGGCTGTGGCTTTGATTGGCGCCCTGTTGCTTCTCGACAACCTGGATATTCTGTTTTTCCGCTTCGACTATATCTGGCCGCTCATCATTATTGCCTTCGGACTCAGCCTGCTGGCCCGAGCGATCGATCGAAAACGCTACATTGCGGAGGCGGCCGCCGGATCCAACGAATCCGTTCTCAATATAGTCACGGTCTTCGGCGGATCGAATCGTGTGATTGACAACAAGGACTTTCGCGGCGGCGAGATTGTTTCGGTCTTCGGCGGAGTCCGCCTCGATCTGCGGCGCGCCGCCATCACACTCGACCGCGTCGTACTGGATATCAGTGCGGTTTTTGGCGGCGTGGAGATTCGGGTGCCCGAGAATTGGGCTGTCTCCACCAAGGGCATCGGCATCTTCGGCGGCTTTGACGACAAGACGCTGCATCCGAAACCGGATCCCAACGTCAAAACACCCGAGTTAGTGATCACAGGCGCAACCGTTTTCGGCGGCATGTCCGTCACCAACTAACGGGCCGGACTCATGCATCCTCTCCTTGCCGGCAAAGGCCGGGTCACTTTGTATCTAATCGCCTGGGTGCCGCTCGCGGCGCTGCTTGGGTACCTGCTGACGGTCACTGGCAAGCTGCCGCTGATGGAGACCGAATCTGTCCTCATCCCGCTCTCCTTGTTCTACGCCTTGGTCTGCCTGACGCCCTGGTACATGTGCAAGGTGCTTCCGCCGTCGCCGGCGCCCTCGCAGATCCTCAAGATCCTCGGTAACCACACGGTGGCTGCGATCGTGGCGGCGCTCTTGTGGATCGTAGTCGCTAAAGGCCTGGCGCTTGTGCTCGCGCGGCTTTATTTTCCGCAGTTCGATCAGCGCCTCAGCTCGCAAATCCCGCTGCTCTTCGGAATTGGTGTGCTGCTTTACTTGCTGGCCGTCGCCTTGCAGTATGTCCTGCTGTCGGCGGAAACGTCGCGCGAAGCGGAAACGCGCGAGCAGGAAGCGCGCACGCTGGCGCGCGAGGCGGAGCTGAAAGCCCTCAAGGCCCAGATCAATCCTCATTTTCTGTTCAACAGCCTGAATTCGATCAGCGCGCTGGCGACGGTGGACGGTCAACGTGCGCGAGAGATGTGCATTAAGCTGTCCGATTTTCTGCGGAGCACGCTCTCGCTCGGCGACAAGACCAGCATCTCGTTTCGCGAGGAACTGGCGCTCGCCAAAGCCTATCTCGACGTGGAACAGGTGCGATTCGGTGCACGCCTTCGTACAGCATTTGACGCCGACACCGAATGCAACGGCTGCATTGTGCCGCCGCTTTTTCTCCAGCCGCTGGTGGAGAATGCCGTCAAGCACGGTGTTGCGGGGATGGTAGAAGGAGGAACAATCGAGGTCGAGGCATACTGCGAAGACGGCTGGCTGCGCGTGACGGTTGAAAACGATTTCGATCCCGACGCACCTCCGGCCACGCGCCACGGCCTGGGCCTCCAAAACGTCCGTGGCCGCCTGCGGGCCCTCTACGAGAATCAGGCACGGCTTGACACCGAGCTGGCCGAAAACCGTTTCGTCGTTCATGTCGAACTGCCCTGCAAGACGAATGCGTAGGTTCATGCGCAAGAATGAAAGCAAGCATGATTGACAGCATTGTTCCCGGCGCCTCCGTGGGACACTATCGCATCGTGTCGAGTCTGGGCTCGGGCGGCATGGGCGCCGTGTTTTTGGCCGACGACACACGCCTGGGCCGCCGCGTAGCGCTGAAAGTGCTGCCGCCCTCGCTCGCCGCCGACCCGGAACTCATGCAGCGCTTCGAGCAGGAGGCGCGCCTGGCCTCCGCGCTCACGCACCCCAACGTCGCCACGATTTACGAAATTGGTGTCGACGAAGCCGACCCCAAGCGCCCGCTGCGTTTCCTCGCCATGGAATACGTCGAAGGCCGCCCCTTGAGCGAGCGCATCCGCGAAGGCCCACTGAAAACGTCCGAGATTGTCGCCATCGCGAGCGAGATCGCCGACGCACTCGATGACGCGCATTCAAAAGGTATCGTCCATCGGGATATCAAGCCCGCCAATCTGATGCTGACGCCGCGCGGACGAGTGAAGATTCTCGACTTTGGTCTCGCCAAGCAGGCTCTTGCACCGAACAGCCCCGCGGATAGTCGAGACACGCTGCTCATGACGAGCGTCGGCGTGGTGATGGGCACCGTCGCTTACATGAGCCCCGAACAGGCGCTTGGCCGCGAGGTCGACGGCCGCTCCGATCTGTTCAGCCTCGGTGTGGTTCTGTACGAAATGGCGACCGGTCGCATTCCGTTCTCTGGCGCCAATATGCAGGAGACCATGGCGCACCTGTTGCAAAGCATCCCCGAAGCCACCGCGCGCTTCAACTACGACGTGCCGCAGGAGCTCGACCGCGTGATCCGCAAATGCCTCGAGAAAGACGCCGGTCGCCGCTATCAATCCGCGCGCGAGTTGCTGGTGGATCTCAAGAACCTGGATCGCGACACCGGCGCGAGCCGTGCCGCCGCGCCCGCCGACGTTGCCGCCCCTGCGCGCCTCAAAGTCATCGTCGTCGACGACGAAGAGCTTGCGCGCCAGCTTTTGCGCGAATACTTGCAGTCCATCCCGGGCATCGAGGTGGTCGCCGAATGCGCCAACGGCTTCGCCGCAGTGAAGGCCATCTCCGAACATAAACCCGATCTCGTGTTTTTGGATGTCCAGATGCCGAAGCTGGACGGCTTCGAGGTCCTGGAGCTGATCGGTCGCGAAGTCGCTGTGATTTTCGTCACGGCCTACGACCAATATGCGATGAAAGCCTTCGACGCGCATGCGGTGGATTACCTGCTGAAACCCTTCAGTCTGGATCGTCTCCAGACCGCGCTCGAGCGCGCGCGCCAGCGCCTCGGCCCGAAGACGCCGCAGAAGATGCCCGCGCCCGCCGAACTTTCCCATGAAGCGCGCCCGCCGCAGCACTATTCACAGCGCATCGTCGTGAAAGACGGCGCCCGCGTCCACATCATCCCGATCGAAGCGCTCGATTACGCCGAAGCGCAGGACGACTACGTTTCTCTCCACAGCCAAAAGAAGAGCTACCTAAAACAGCAGACCATTTCGAGCCTCGAAGCCGCGCTCGACCCGCAGCGCTTCGTACGCATCCACCGCTCGATCATCGTGAACATGGAACGGATCGCGAAAATCGAACCCTACGCCAAGGACAGCCGCGTGGCCGTCCTCGCCGACGGTACGCAGCTCCCCGTCAGCCGTGCCGGATACGACCGCCTGCGCACGCTACTCGGAGAGAAGCCTTGACGCCCGATCTGCCTTTCGCCAAGCTGCTCGGCGTCCAGATCCTGGAATCGACGCCGGACCGAGTCACCGCCGAACTCGCTGTCCGGGACGATCTCTGTACTCAGCCCGCGGTCCTGCACGGCGGTGCGATCATGGCTTTCGCCGACACGCTCGGTGCGCTCGCCACGCTCAACAACCTGGCGCCCGGTGCCGGAACCACCACGATTGAAAGCAAAACAAATTTCGTCGGCCCGGCGCCCGCCGGCACCACGGTCCGTGCCGAATGCGCGCCCATCCATCGCGGTAAGCGCACCATGGTCTGGCAGACCCGCATCACCACCGCGGACGGCCGGTTGGTCGCGGTAGTGACGCAAACTCAATTGGTTCTCTGACCGGCGCGGTATCCTGTTCTGAAGTGCGAAAAGTTATCGTTGCCGCCGACGTTCCGGCGTCGGGCGAATTGAAGATTCCTAAGGGCAGCATCATAACACCCTCGGCGCGCGATCTGATCCGCGAGCGCGCGGTGAAGCTCAGCGAAGTCCGGATCGATCAGCTCGATAAAGCGCCTCCCGAAAAAACCGTAGCGTTGGGATCGGATCACGGTGGGTTCGTTTTGAAAAAAACGATCGCGCCGCTCCTCGCCGAGCTCGGCCTCCACGTCATCGATCTCGGTACCGACTCCGAGAAGCCGGTCGACTATCCCGACATCGCCGCGAGCGTCGCTGAAGCGGTCGCATCAGGAAAAGCCTCGCGCGGCGTCATCATCGACGGCGCGGGCATCGGTTCCGCCATGGTCGCCAACAAGTTTCCGGGCGTTCGCGCAGCGCTGTGCTATGATAAGTCATCGGCGAGGAACAGTCGGGAACATAATGATTCTAATGTACTTACGCTTGGGGGACGGCTGCTGACGCCGAGCCAGACGGAGGACGTTCTGCGCGTGTGGATTTCCACTCCCTTCGCGGGCGGACGCCACGCTGCCCGAGTTGCCAAAATCGCCGAAATTGAAAAGGCTAACAGGAATTGGACGCCGCGGAGCTAGATCGTCTCGTCGAACAAATCGGGGAGGAGATCCTCGCTCGAACCGGGTACCTCGCTGCAGTCCCGCGCTCCGGCACTTCCGCAAGCGCGTCCGACCTGGTCTGTCCAGACTGCAAGCAATCCTGCGATCTGATCTGCGAGCACAAAGCCAAGGAGATCGTGAAAGCCGGCGCGTGCCGCGTCTCGTGCTGCCAGACACCGGCCGCGACCGAGCCGGTCGATCCTTCCATCGCCCGGCTCATCGATCACACACTGCTCAAGGCGGACGCGACGCGCGACGACATCCTCAAAATCTGTCGGGAAGCGCGACAGTACGGTTTCGCAAGCGTCTGCATCAATCCGTACTGGGTACCTCTGGTATCGTCGGAGCTCGCCGGATCGCCGGTGAAGGTCTGCACCGTGATCGGCTTTCCACTTGGCGCGACGTCCACGGAAGCAAAGGTCGCCGAAACGGAAGCCGCTCTGCGCGTGGGTGCTCAAGAGATCGACATGGTGCAGAACATCGGCGCAATGCGGAGCGGCGAGCATGACGTGGTGAAGTCCGACATCGCCGCCGTGGTCGAGGCCGCGCATCGAGCCGGCGCGATTGCCAAGGTCATCCTCGAAACCGCTTATCTCGACGACAACCAAAAAGTAATGGCGAGCGTGCTGGCCAAGATGGCCAAGGCGGATTTCGTCAAGACCTCGACGGGCTTCGGACCCTCGGGCGCCACTGCGCACGATGTAGAGCTGATGCGCCTCGCTGTGGGTCCTGAGATGGGTGTGAAAGCGTCCGGTGGCATCCGCACGCTGGACGATCTGAAGAAAATGGCCGCGGCCGGCGCGACCCGCATCGGCGCGAGCGCGAGTGTGAAAATTGTGGAGTCCACCGCTGGCAGCTCGCCGCAAGAATCCGGGACGGGCTATTGATGGCCTCCGCTCCTCGCAAGTCCGACATCCGCTTTCACGAGCGCGCCGAGCTGCTTGACTTCCTGCTCGAACTGGCCGGCGCGATCTCCGAGACGCTCGATCTCGACCGCATCCTGGCGAATCTCGCGTCCATCGTCAAAGAGGTCATTCCTTATGATCTCTTCGCGATCCTGCTCTACAGCGAGCGGCAGGGCGGCTTGACCATCCGCTATGCCATCGGTCATCGGGAAGAGATCATCCGCGGTCTGGTGTTGCCGCTCGGTGAAGGCATCACTGGCGCGGCTGCGCAAACACGGCAGCCCATTCTTGTTCCGGACGTGCGCGCCGATTCGCGCTATCTGTCGGTGCTGGACGCTGTTCAATCCGAACTGGCCGCGCCCATGCTCGCGCGCGGAAAATTGGTGGGCGTCATCGACCTGCAATCGACGCGCGCGGACGCCTATCGAGAGCAGGACCGGTCGCTGATTCACTTGATCGCCGGGCGCGTGGCGGTCGCCATCGATAACGCGCGCCTCTACCGCCGCGTCGACCGGCAGAATCGCACGTTGAAAACCCTGTCGCACCTGTCGCAGGAGTTCAGCTCGATCCTGAACATCGACGAGCTGCTCGATAAGATCGCCCGCATCGTGCATGCGCTGGTCGCTTTCGACGCCTTCAGCATCCTTCTGGTCGATCCGCGGCAGAGAGTATTGCGGCACAGGTTCAGCCAACGCTACGACGAACGCGTGAATCTCGACAATATCCCGCTCGGCAAAGGCCTCACCGGCGCGGCGGCCGAGTCGCGTGAGATCGTCCGCGTGGTGGATACCCTCGCCGATCCGCGCTATATCGCATCGCATCCCGACATTCGCTCGGAAATCGCGGTGCCGCTGGTTTTGCAGGACCGCGCCGTCGGCGTCATGGATCTCGAGAGCGAAAAAATCGGCTATTTTACTGAAGATCATTCGCGCCTTCTTGCACTGCTCGCGCCGCAGATCGCAAGTTCGGTCGAAAACGCGCGTCTTTATGAAGAGCTCGCGCAGCGTGAGCAGCGCATGGATCAGGACTTGAAGGCGGCTCGCAACGTGCAGTCCGTCCTACTGCTGCGGGAAGCGCCACCGATTAAAGGTCTAGAGATCGCCATCCGGTCGCGCCCGGCGCGCGAGATCACCGGCGACGTCTACGACATTTTCGAGCACGGCCACGATGCTGTGTTCGCCCTGGGCGACGTTAGCGGCAAGGGCGCTGCTGCGGCACTCTACGGCGCAATGGTGAGCGGTCTGCTCCGCACGCTGGCGCATCGCAAGCGGCGTCCGGCGGAGCTGCTGCGGCTGCTGAACAATGTTCTTCGCGAACGCGCTGTCGAAGCGCGCTACGTCACGTTGATGGTCCTGGTGTGGGAACGCGCAAGCCGCCGCTTCATCATGGCCAACGCGGGTTCTGAGCCGCCGCTCATCTGCCGCAATGGCGAAATCATTAAGCCGCGCGTAGAGGGAGTTCCTGCGGGCATGCTCGACTGCCGCGAATACGATGAGGTGGTCTTCGATGCACAGTCCGGCGACCTTCTCGTACTCAACTCCGATGGCATCACCGATCAGCTCAATCCGCAAGAGCACGAGTTCGGCCGCGGCCACCTGGTTCATTCGCTGCGTAAGGCGTGTGGTCCGAGCGTGCAGAAAATAGCGGATCAGATTCTCGCCGACCTCGACGAGTTCAGCGCGGGCGCCCCTACCTTTGACGACCAAACGATGATCGTACTCAGAGTGAAATGATGCAGTATCGCGATCACACGCTGTATCTCGAAGATGTTCCGCTGGCCGACATTGCGCGCCGGGAGGGCACGCCGGTCTACGTGTACTCGCGTGCCGCGATTCTCAATCGCTTCCAGGCCTACGATCAAGCCTTCGGCGATCTCCCGCACATGGTCTGTTACGCGGTGAAGGCGAACGGCCATCTCGCGATCCTCAAGCTGCTGGCCGATGCGGGCGCGGGCTTCGACATTGTTTCGGGCGGCGAACTGTTCCGGGTGCTCAAGGCCGGAGCCGATCCGGCGCGTGTGATTTTTTCCGGAGTCGGCAAGTCCGAGCGTGAGCTTGAGTATGCGCTCGAAAATAAGATTAAATCATTCAACTGCGAGTCCGTTTCAGAGCTCGAGCTTCTGAATTCGCTGGCCGAGCGCTGGCGGGTGCGTCCGGCCGTCGCGCTGCGCGTCAACCCGGATGTCGAGGCATCCACACATCCTTACATTTCCACCGGACTGCGCAAGCACAAGTTTGGAATCGATGTCGTCGAGGCCGAGTCGATTTACGCCCGCGCTTCCGATTATCCGAGTCTCGAGGTGGAAGGCGTAAGCTGCCACATCGGATCTCAGATTCTCGAGATCGAGCCGATGCTGGAAGTCTTCGACAAGATGATCGGGTTGGTAGAACGCCTGCGCTCCCGCGGGCTCCGGATTCAAACGCTCGATCTCGGGGGCGGTCTGGGCGTGCGCTACAAACCCGAAGATAAAGCGCTGTGCATCGACGAGTTCATCGGTGCGATGCGGTCGCGCGTACTCGGGCACGATCTTGAAGTGCTGATCGAGCCGGGGCGCTCGATCGTCGCCGAGTCCGGCGTATTGCTCACACGCGTGCTCTACCGCAAGACGAACGGCGACCGCGAATTCGTCATAGTGGACGCGGCCATGAACGACCTGATTCGTCCCGCGCTCTATCACGCGCATCATGAGGTCATTCCGCTGCGGGACACGAACTCGGGAACAGTGACGGCCGACATCGTCGGCCCGGTGTGCGAATCGGGCGATTTTCTGGCGCGGGGCAGGGAAGTGGCCAACGCCATGCCGGGCGATTTTCTTGCGATCTGCACGGCCGGTGCCTACTCATTCGTCGCTGCCTCCAACTACAACGCGCGCCCGCGTCCGGCCGAGATTCTGGTGGAAGGCAGCGGCTATCGCGTGATCCGCCGGCGCGAGACGTACGACGATCTGATCCGCGGAGAAGTATCATGAAGCCTATGAGAAAGTATTTTGAGCGTACTTTGTTGCTCGGCGCATTCTGCACGCTGGGCGTGTTGTTCGCGCACGAAGAACCGAAGGGCAAGGCCATCACAGTGACCGGCGAGGTGATCGACACCGGCTGCTACGTCGCGCACGGCGGACACGGAGCCGACCACGCAACCTGCGCGGCCACTTGCGCCAAGAACGGCGTTCCGCTTGCGATTCTGGACGCGAGCGGCAAGATCTACATGCCCATCGCGGCCGATCACAAGAATCAGAACGCCAAGCTGATGCCGTTCATCGAGAAGAAAGTGAAAGTGAGCGGCACGTTGCTCGAAAAGGGCGGCTTCACAGGAATCGCGATCAAGACTATCGAAGCAGCGGATTAGCGTGGCGCACGCACTCGTGCGTGCAGTGTTCACACACCTGTGAACACTTTCTTCCCACGACTACGGTGTCGACATGATTGTCGATACGGCACGCACGAGTGCGTGCGCCACGAGATCAATTCCCAACCGTAATGTAGAGGTTCTGATTCAGAGTCACGCTGCCCAGCGTGACTTTGAGCGGCATGTCGCCGGCCGCGATTTGGGGGACGGTAACGTTGAACTGATAGAGTCCTACGTATCCAGGTGCCAATCCATCGAACTTCATCACCGCTTGCGTCTGATTGTTGAAGAGGAACACGGGCGTTGTGACGAGTGCATTCAGCGGATTTGACGGTGTAATCGTGCCAGCCGCGACGGACGGATTCATTACCGGTCCGAAACCGATGCCGTAAATGATGATGGTCTCACCCGGTTTGGCCGGTGAAAAAGTGAGGCCGCTGATCAGCCCGGCTTTGCCCACGTAAGTCAAGTCGGTGTGCTGCGCAACCACCCATTGGTGGCCCTGCACGTTGAACGAAGAGGGCGCGAGCAGTGCGGGTGCGGTCGAGTTCTTCTGCATGCTGACGGTGTTGCTCGCGCCGGCCCCGTTGGTGAGGACGATGGGCATCCCGGCGCCGGTTTTCGAATCGTCAGGCGCCTGCACGTTGACTTGGCCGGAGCTCACGTAGTCGACATACGCAGGAACGCCATCGATTGAGACGCTGACGTTGTTGAGCTTCGTCGGCGCGTTGTTGCCGCTGAAATCGTTGCCTTGCCAGCCGCGCGCTTGGGTGCAGGTGAGATTACTGCCATAAATTTCCAACCAAGTACCGGAGGCAAGCCCGGCCGCGGGATTGAACGCGCCCGCGCTCTGCACGGTTGAGATGGAAGGCGTCGAGTCGTTGCAACTTGCTGCGGCGAGCGGCGAGAGTTGGTAGTGATTCGTGTAGATATGATCGTTATTGTTCGGCGGCGGATTCCCAGTGGAACTTGGCGCGGCATTCGCAGCGATATAGATGTCGACGTTTCCGACATTCGTCGCAGGCGGAGTCCACTGAACCTGAATCGTGTTGGTCTTGAAGGGCTGAAGGTAGTGAGTGATGTATTCGAACGGCTCTGTCGATGGACATGCCCCAGTGCCTCTAAAGCTCCCTGGATCGCCAAATCCTGTCGAGCAAAGAACAATCTGCGTTCCCCCGGCGGCTGGTGTGAAATCCCCGGCTTGCGTGCTGTTGCTCGTTTCACGCGCTGACATTTCGAAGCCGAAGAGCTTTGCCGCGGAGTCCGTCACCACAATCGTGAGAGTCTGCTGAATGCCGGGAGTATAGTTCATGCCGTTGGGAAAATTTACGACGACATTGCCCCCGCCGCTGTTCACGGTGCCGACATGGCATTGGGTGTAAATGCACGACGTAGGATTGTCTCCAGGAGCATTTGTATAGCCGGCGTCTGGCCCTCCATAATGCGCCAGCAGCACCGCAACCGACACACCCACTGTGGCGGAAATCGCAATCACCCGACTACGGGTCACTTTTCACCCCTTGCCTCGATACCCCTGGCTTCATGCTTTGCTAAACACTGAAGCGCCTTCTTTGCTGCGGTGCTTAACGGCAATTCACTTAACTTTTCGATTCTTAACCAGTGGAAACCCTTAGGCACTCGTCCAGAAGAAGCCCGATGCACATGCAGCGCGTAGTTTGTGTTCACGATGGTGTGACGGACCGTAGCAATTCTCGCGCCAACCTTGGCATGTGGAAGCTGGCCTGCTTCTGGCAACTCCCAAAATCCGGCGAGCCGTCGATCATCGTTCGGTCTTTGCCAAGCCAAAATGCGCTCCGCTTTCTGCACAATCAGGATCTGGTGCTCCACTTCTTTCGACTGCGCGCGCCGAACCTTTAGCGGCAGCTCCTGTTCGAGGCCCTCACGCCGCGCGCCGCAATCCTTACTTAAAGGGCACACGCCGCAGCGCGGGTCCTTGGGGACGCAGATCACGGCGCCCAATTCCATCCAGGCTTGATTGAATTCGCCAGGCCGCTCAGGATCGATCAGACGATCCGCAACCTCACCCAGTCTCTTCCGAACAATGGAAGATGCGATGTTGCCTCGTTCCCCAATTAGACGGCTCAACACGCGAATTGCGTTTCCATCCAGTGCGGCATGCGGAAGATCGAAGGCGATGCTTGCGATGGCGGCTGCGGTGTAGTCGCCGATTCCGTCGAGCGCCCGAATGGAATCGTAGTCGCGGGGGAATTTGCCGAGCTCCAAAATTTTCCGGGCCGCGCGCTGGAGGTTGCGCGCGCGGGCGTAGTAGCCGAGACCAGCCCACGCTGCCAGAAGTTCCTGCTCGGGCGCCGAGGCAAGTTCGGCGACGCCCGGGAAGCGCTGCAGAAATCGCTCGTAGTATGGGATCGCCGCGGCGACACGGGTCTGCTGCAGCATGACCTCGGAAATCCAGATGCGATACGGATCGCGCGAGATCCGCCAAGGCAGGTCGCGACGGTTTGCGCGATACCACTCGAGCAGTTTCCTGCGAATACTGGCGACTGGAAGGGAACTGGACACTGTTAGAATGCGTGGGTGCAGTGGCGCGGCATCTTCTTGCTAATTATCGCGCTTGCGGCGGCGTCTTCGTGCGCCCGGCATTATCGGGCTCGCGGCATCGTGCTGGCAGTGGATCCAGGCGCGCAGCGCGTCACGATTTCGCATCGCGAGATTTCGGGATACATGGACGCGATGGCAATGCCATTCCGCGCGGAGTCGGGGCGCGAGCTCGAGCACCTCGCGCCCGGCTCGCGCATCGAGTTCGAGCTGGACGTGCGCCGAGGCGCTACCACAGTTCGTCACATCCGGATCGAGCAAGCAAGCACGGGTGACGTGCCGATCCCGAAAGCCGAGGGCAAAGTCGCGGTGGGCGAGACCATGCCTGACTTTATGCTCACTGCGCAAGACGGGGGCGCGGTGCACTTGTCGGACTACCGCGGCCAGCTCGTCGCGATCGATTTCATCTACACACGCTGCCCACTGCCCGATGTCTGCCCGCGGCTGTCAGCGAACTTCGCGCGACTGCAGAAGCGGCTGGGAGCGCGTGTCGCGCTGCTTTCGATCACGCTCGATCCGGAATACGATACGCCCGCGGTGTTGTCGGACTACGCGCGCCGCTACGAGGCCGATCCGAATATCTGGCGGTTCCTGACCGGCCCGCCCGACGACGTGCAGAAGGTCGCGGGACACTTCGGCGTGGTCTATTGGCCAGAGGAAAACGCGATCACGCACACGTCGTCCACAGCGCTGATCGATCGCGACGGCAGGCTGGCGGCGCTGATGGAAGGCTCTTCGTTCACTTCGCAGCAATTGCTCGATCTGGTGGCGACGGCGGCGGGCACGCGCTAAGCGCCGGGCGTCGTGTTATAGTTCGGTTCGACGAGCAAGCGGGGCACGGCGTATGCGAACGCGGGTTATCCGGACATTTCTCACAATTGCATTCGCCTCGCTCGCGGCCGCACTGCTGGCGCTCGATCTGTACGCGGCCCAGGCCAGCCCGTCGCTCTGGTACCCGTTGTTGATGATCACGGGAACCATTCTGCTGCTGGCGGCGATGCTGGCGTACTTGTTCGTGCGCTCGTTTTCGCGGCAGACGGCGGAGCTGAGATCGTATGCGGAGCGATTGCTCGATCCGCTGGCATCCGGCGAGCAGCTTCCGGCCGGCAACGACGACCTGGGCGATCTGGCGCGATCGCTGCAGAGGATGGCCCCGAAGATTCGCGAGCTGGTCGAAACACTGAAGCTCGAAAACGCCCGGCGTGAAGCGATCCTCGCGAGCATGGTGGAGGGCGTGCTGGCCGTGGACAAAGACCTCCGTGTAACCTTCTGCAACAATTCCTTCGCGCGGGCAGTAGGCGCACGGATCCCGGTGCATGCAGGTCTGCCGCTGCTCGATTTAGTGCGCGATCCCGGGCTGCTCGAAGTCATGAACGGCGTACTGGCGACTGGCGAGCGCAGCGAGCATCGCCTGACACTGCCGGCCGCGGCCGATCACACCTTCGAGGTGCTGGCCGGGCCGCTGGCGGGACCTTCCACGCGCGGCGCGCTCGCGATCCTGCACGATGTTACGGAGCTGGAACGGCTTGAGCGAGTACGCAAGGATTTCGTCGCCAACGTGTCGCACGAGCTAAGGACACCGCTCGCGGCGATTCGTGGTTATGCAGAAACATTGCTCGACGGCGCGCTTCAGGACGAGAAACACAACCGGCGCTTTGTCGAGATCATCGAAGCGCAAGCGACGCGCTTAAGCAACATCGCCTCCGATCTGCTGACGCTTTCCGAGCTCGAATCGAACGGGAAAGCGCGGCCCACGCCGCCGCAACCGGTCTCGATTCGCGCGGTAGCGGAGTCGGCGATGCGGACAGTGGAGTCGGCGGCGCGTGTGCGCGGCGTGCGGCTGGTCTGCGGCCACATGGACGATGTTGCGGTGCTCGGCAGCGAGCTGCGCCTCGAGCAGGTTTTGGTGAATTTGCTCGACAACGCGGTGAAATTCAACCGGCCCAACGGCGAGGTACGCCTGGAAGTTCGGGAGCTCGACGACGGCGCCGTGCGCATCGCGATTCGCGACACCGGTATTGGTATTCCGTCGGAAGATCTCCCGCGAATCTTCGAGCGGTTCTATCGAGTCGATAAGGCGCGATCGCGCGAAATGGGCGGTACAGGGCTGGGGCTGTCCATCGTCAGGCACGTGATTGAGCAGATGAGCGGGACGATCAAGGTGGACAGCCAGCTCGGCGTGGGGTCGGAGTTCGTTATTACGCTTCCCGCGCTGGATTGATCCGGGTGTGGCGCACGCACTTCTTGCGTGCCGTGTTCACACTCCTGTGAGCACTGTTTAACAAGCGACCACAATCTCGACATGATTGTCGACACGGCCCGCAGGAGTGCGTGCGCCACCAACGGCTATAGGTGGCGCTTCACGAACGAGCAGATGTGATAACCGTCAATGAACTTAAACGGAGTTTCGCCGAGCGTGTAATGACCGCACGGCAGCACGACCACTTTGTGATCCACGCCGCTGGCTTTGATTCGCGTAACGATGTCGCGTGAAAACTCGGGAAGAAACGTGGTGTCGTAGGCCGCGTAGATAAATAACGATTTTTGTCGGCGCGAGACGAACTTGTCGAGATAGCTGACCGGGCTGATGGCCTTCCACGACTCACGCAGCAGATCGAGATCGATGTGATCTTCGATACCCTGGCGGATGTGCCGCGTGGAGAGGCCGGTCCAGACCACGTCGGCCACGTAGGTGGAGCAGTGGTTGAATACGTTCACCGCGATGCGCGTGTCGTGCGCGCTGGCAAGGCAGGCGTAGGCGGATCCCAGACTGGTACCGACTACTCCGAGCCGCGTGAAACCCTGCAGCTCGAGCCAGTCGAAGCAGCAGCGCACGTCGATAACGGCCTGACGCGCGGCGTCGATGGTACGGCAGACGTTCGATGAAACGGCGTAGTCGGCGCGCTCGAGCTCGGGTGGCATGCGGTAGTCGTGGTAGGGCAGGCTGAGGCGTAGCGCTGAAACTCCGAGACGAGCCAAGCCGCGGCACAGCGCATTGTGACCGTCAGCCGGCGCGTTCCAGTGCGGCAGCACAACCACTGCTTTTCGCGTCCTGGCTTTCGCGTCCTCTTTTGCCGGGAACCATTGCGCGTGGACCAGATTGTTCTCCGCGTAGGGGGTGTGAACCGGCGACGTGAAGCGGAGAACCGCGCTGCGCAACTCGAAATCTGAGGGCCGCTGGTAGGCGAAGAACTCGTCGCTGTCTTCCAGCGCCAGGCGATTCAGTTTCGTGACGTAGTCGTGCGGCGCTTCGCCGTTCTTCGGATGGCGCTGCCCGCAAGGCCAATTACGCGCCCACTCGAGACCCCACTCGAACTTACGCACGACGCGATTTGTGGCGCGGGAACAAAGATGATCCTCGCGGTCGAGAATCCAGCGTTCGTAGAATCGGGCCAGGGCTTGCATGCAGATCTTTTCAAGAATAACGGCCCGACTATGCAGATGTCACTCGATTTGCGTTGAACTGCGACGAGCCGGTGTTCGATCCTCTGTTAGGCTAATTCGTTGGGGTGACCGATGCCGTGCGACACGCTGTCAGTGACGATAGTGGCCGTGCGGGTCGCCGTGGTCGGCGCGATCATCGCCGCCATCACTTGGGTTTGTTTCAGCTTAATCCCGGTCAACGCGACGACGGCGGGGTTTGCATACCTGGTAGCGATTCTTTTTGTCGCAGCGCACTGGGGATTGATCGAATCGATCGCCGGCTCAGTGGCCGCGATGCTGGCGTTCAATTTCTATTTTCTCCCACCCATCGGACGACTCACGATCGCCGATCCGCAGAATTGGGTCGCGCTGTTCGCCTTTCTTGTCACCGCGGTGACGGCCAGTCATTTTTCGCGTCAAGCTAAACTGCGGGCGCTCGAGGCCATGAACCGGCAGAAGGAGATGGAGACGTTGTACGCCTTCAGCCGGTCGATCCTGCTGATCCAGCTGAGCCAGAACGTCGCCAAGCAGCTCGCAATGCAGATCGCGCAGACATTCGGCGCTTCGGCCGTTGCTCTTTATGAGAAAGACACGGGACAGGTTCATCATTCCGGCCCCGAAGATTTTCCCGGCGCTTCGGAAAGATTGCAGAGAGCGGCGGTCGAAGGAACATTTTTTCGTGACGATGCTTCGCGCACTGTGGTCACGTCCGTGCGGTTGGGGGCGCAGCCTATCGGTAGTCTTGGGCTTCGCGACGTCGATCTTTCTGATTCGGCGCTGCAAGGTCTGGCCAACCTGGTGGCAATCGGATTGGAGCGCATCCGGGCGCAAGCTAGCGCGAGCCGGGCCGAAGCGGCGCGGCAAAGCGACGAGCTGAAATCCACCCTGCTCGACGCGCTCGCGCACGAATTCAAGACGCCGCTGACATCGATTAAGGCAGCGAGTACCGCATTGCTCGCGAGCGATGGAATAGAGGCGGCGCCGCGGCGCGAATTACTTTCGGTTGTCGACGAGGAGGCCGATCGTCTCAGCATCCTGGTGACGGAAGCCATCCAGATGGCGAGGATCGAAGCCGGACGCGTGCACTTGCGGCGGGAAGACAATTCTGTGGCCGAAATCGTGGCCGCGGCTGTGGATCGGTTCAAGACGCAGGCTGAGGGACGCAGCATCAGCGTCCGAATTCCCGACGGCCTTCCGGCGGTTTGGGTGGATCGCGAGTTGATGGAAGTTGCGTTGCGGCAATTGATCGATAACGCGCTGAAATATTCGCCCGTAGATTCGCCGGTACGAGTGGAAGCAGAGGAGGACTCGGGCCGCGTTATCGTAAGCGTGGCTGACCGCGGGCCGGGAATCCCTGAATCGGAGCAGCCCCGTATCTTCGAAAAGTTCTATCGCGCCGATTCGTCGCGGCATCAAGTACCCGGGGCCGGGTTAGGCCTGGTGATTGCGCGCGAGATCGTTCACATGCACGGCGGCGAGATCTGGGTGGAGAGCAAACCGGGAGAGGCTCGGTCTTCCGGTTCTCGGTTCCCACCGCCGGTCCGCAACATCGCGTGGCGGGAGCGCCGATAATGGAAGAACATCATGCAGACGTCCACCAAACGCCGCACGCCTGAAGAGCTGCTGGAGCAAGTCCAAGCCGAGGAAGCGTACGAGAAGCGTGGCCGGCTGAAAGTGTTTTTGGGCTACGCGTCGGGTGTCGGAAAGTCGTTCCGGATGCTGGACGAAGGCCGGCGGCGGGCCGAGCGAGGGCAAGATGTTGTGGTGGGCGCCGTGCAGCCGCAGAGAGCGTCGGAGATCGAGGCATTGTTATCGAAGCTGCGTGTGATCCCGCTGCGACCGATTGACGGAAACACGGTGATGGATGTTGACGCAATACTCAAGCGTCATCCGGGAGTGTGTCTGGTGGACGGGCTGGCCTATGACAATCCGCCTGGATCTCGCAACGCCAGCCGCTGGGAAGACGTGGAGCAACTGCTGGACGCCGGCATATCCGTGATCACGTCGGTGAATATTCAGTACATCGACGAACTGCGGGAACGCGTTGCGAAGATAACGGGCAAGGTCGTCACCCAAACCGTTCCGCGCAAGTTTTTGAATTCGGCCGACGAGATCGTCGTGGTGGATGCGCCCCCCGAGATGTGCATCCGCACGCAGGATGCCGAGATGAAAGCACGTGCCACTACGCAGGCACAGAAGCTGTCGGAGTTACGCGAGATCGCGCTGCTTTTCGCGGCCGATGTCGTGGATCTGCAGCTCGAGCAATATTTGCAGCGCAACGGAATGACGCAGACCTTCGGCGCGCAGGAGCGAATCATGATTTGTGTCACGCCGCGCGCGAATGCAGCGGCGATGATAGCGAGCGGCCGCCGCAACGCCGATCGCTTCCACGGCGATCTGACAGTGGCCTACGTCCGCCAGCCCGAAATATCCGCCGACGATCAAGCCGCGCTCGACCGGAATCTTGCGATCGCGCGCGACGCCAAGGCTCACATCGAGATTTTGGACGGTGACGATCCCATCCAGACGATCCTCTCGTTTGCCCGCGAACACGGCGTCACACAGGTGTTCGTCGGGCATAGCACGCATGAGCACTGGTGGGAACGGCTCACCGGGACGCCGCTTGACCGTCTGATTCGCGACGCCAACGACATCGACGTACGAGTTTTCCCTCATTAGCCGCCATGGCGACGCGTCCCTCGCGCGGAAGGCTCAAGATCTACCTGGGATACGCTGCCGGTGTCGGCAAGACGTATCAGATGCTCGAAGAGGCCCAGGAGTTGAAGCGGCAAGGCCGCGACGTTGTCATCGGCTATTTCGAACCGCACGGACGCAAGGACACCATCGCGCGCACCGAGGGGCTGGAGTTCGTTCCGCGCCGCAAAGGGGAATATCGGGGAACCACCTTCGACGACATGGACACGGGCGCAATCTTAGCGCGGCATCCGGAGATCTGCGTGGTGGACGAATTTCCGCACAGCAATATTCCCGGGTCGGAGCACGACAAGCGCTGGCAGGACGCGCAGCTGTTGCTGGACGCCGGGATCGACGTACTCACCACGATGAACATCCAGCATCTGGAGAGCCTGAACGATCAGGTGTTCCGAATCACCGGCGTGCGAGTGCGCGAGACAATTCCCGATTGGGTGATGCAGCAGGCCGATCAGGTAGTGATGGTGGACCTGACCCCTCGCGCGCTGCTGAACCGGCTTGCGCGTGGCGTTGTGTATCCGCCGGATAAAGCTGTGGAGGCGCTGAAGAATTTCTTCCAGGAGTCGACTCTGGTCGCCTTGCGCGAGCTGGCGCTTCGGCAAACCGCGCACGAGGTGGAGATCCGGCAGGTGGACTACAACTCGCCTGGATTTCAGATCACTCCGACGGACGGCGACATTGGCGATGAGCCGCCGCGCAGCCAGGAACGAATTTTGATTCTGGTTACACCCGATCCTTCTACCGCAATGCTGATCCGGCGCGGGAAGCGCGTCGCGGACTATCTGCACGCGGATTGCTTCGCGGTCGCGGTCCAGCAGGAAAACAACGGCGGCGATTCGAATGGAGCGGTGGAGCGTCACTTGAATTTCGCGCGCAACCTGCATATCGAGGCCCGGCTTTTGGGCGGGCACGATGTTGCGAAAACGGTAGTGGAGTTCGCACGGCTGAACGGCGTTACGCAGTTGTTTCTCGCGCGGCCGTCTGAAGGCCGTTGGTCGACTTTCGGCGGGCGTAATCTGGTTCAGCAGGTGGTGCGGTTAGCGCGTGACATGCAGGTGATCATCGTGGCGGACCGGAATCGTCAACAGGCGAAGTGAACTGGAGTCCGTTACCTTCGCCACTGAAAGAGCTGCCCGATCAAAATACCCGCGCCCAGTGTGCCCAGAATCAACCGCACATTGGGAAATGCGACGAAGCGGGTACGGTCATGTGTGATTTCGAGCACGCCCGCGGGAAAAGCGCGCACGCCTCCGCCCCCACCGCCGCCTTCCGGCTGTTCTCCGGAGCCGCCATTCGATTTCAGGTGTCCATGTCCACCGCCTGCGCCGAACCCGTAGGCAACTTTTGCAACCGGCACTACAGTCTTACCTTCGGCGTGAATCGGCTCGCCAAAGACCGTCTTCACGTTGGCGCTGGAACCCAGCGATCCGCCGATTTTTTCCAGAATTTCTGATGCAACCATGGTGGGCCTCCGCAATTGACTGGCAATTCGTTGGCCGCCCGGAGTTAGGCGCCCCGTACTAACTCTAGGAACGCGCGCGCGGCGTGGCTCAGGCTGCGCTTGGCTGGGTAGACCAGCCGGATGTGACGATCGACCTTCATTTCCGTTACCTTGATTTCGCGCAGGACGTCCTGCTCCACGTCTTGTTCCACCGTCATGCGCGGCAGAAAGGCCACGCCTTCGTTGCGCTGAACCATCTTGCGGATCGTTTCGACGGTCGGCATTTCGACGTCCATGTTCAACGGAACTTTGTGGCGCTGGAATTCCTTGAGCACGACGGCCCGGTAAGGCCCCGAAACATTGTGTGCGATAAACGTTTCCATGCCGAGATCGTTAATGCTGATCTCCTTGCGCCCGGCGAAGCGATGCTGCGGGGAGACCACGAACGCCAGGTGATCGGAATAGATCACAACCGATTGCAGCCGGTCGTCTTCCGGGTCGTAGCTGATCACGCCAAGTTCGAGCGCTCCGTCGATCAGCTCGGCAGGAATGCGGCTCGATAGCGATCGCCTCACCTGCACTTTCACTTTTGGGTACAACCGCCGATAGCGCTCGATGTGCCCCAAAAGGTACAGCGAGGTCGACTCGTTTGCGCCGATCACCAAACGGCCGGCCGAATTGTCCCGCAGCTCCGCCAGCGCGTTTTCGAGATCGGCCTCCAGATTCTCGAACCGGCGCGCATAATCGTAGACGATACGGCCGGCGTCGGTAAGCAGCAGATCCTTGCCTGAGCGGTCGATCAGCTTCTCCTGAAGGTCCGTCTCGAGCTTTTGGATAGCCAGCGAAATCGCCGGCTGCGTTCGGAGCAGTTTCTCAGCCGCGCGCGAGAAGCTCTTCTCGTCGGCGACGGTGAGCAGTACCTTCAAAGGGTAAAGTTCCATAAACGCGGCTTATGAAATCATTCTAACTTATTTCGGCTCGCATCATTATAAATTTGCCAAATCAAGGCGGGCTTTGGATAATTGAAAAAACGAACCCAGGAGGAATCATGGCGAACCGAGTTTACATCTTCGACACTACCCTCCGCGACGGCGAACAATCGCCCGGTTGCAGCATGACCGTACCCGAGAAGCTGCGCCTGGCAAGAAAGCTAGTTGATCTTGGCGTCGATATCCTCGAAGCCGGGTTTCCGATCGCCTCGGCGGGAGATCACGAAGCGGTGGACATGATCAGCCGCGAATTCTCCTGGGTGCAAGTGGCTGCGCTGGCACGGGCGAACACGCCGGACATCGAGCGCGCGATGGATGCGTTGCGGCACGCCCGCCGGCCGCGCATTCACACTTTCATCGCTACCAGCGAGATTCATCTGAAATACAAGTTGAAGAAGAGCGAGCAGCAGGTGCTGGACGAAGCAGTTGCTGCTGTGGAACTCTCGCGGACGTTTACCGAGGACGTCGAGTTTTCCGCCGAAGATGCCACGCGGACGCGTCCCGAGTACCTCGAGGAGATCTGCCGGGCGGTGGTGGCTGCGGGCGCGCGGACCGTGAATTTGCCGGACACGGTTGGTTACTCGGTCCCTGAAGAGTATGGAGCGCTGATCGGGCGAATGGTGCGCGTGCTCGGCGACAGCGCGATCGTCAGCGTGCATTGTCACGATGACTTGGGACTCGCGGTGGCGAATTCGATCGCGGCTGTACAGGCCGGAGCGCGGCAGATCGAGTGCACGGTGAACGGGATCGGCGAACGGGCGGGGAATGCGTCGCTCGAAGAGATCGTGATGGCGTTCAAGACGCGGCACGACAAGCTGCCGTTCGAGACCAAGATCGTGACCGAGCAGATTTATTCGGCGAGCCGGTTGCTTGCGGAGACAATTACTTTTGGCCCGCAGCCCAACAAGGCGATCGTAGGAGACAACGCGTTCGCGCACGAGGCCGGGATTCATCAGGATGGTTATTTGAAGGAGCGGACCACGTACGAAATCATCGAGCCGCATACGGTGGGCGTGCCGGAGACGAAGCTGGTGCTAGGCAAGCATAGCGGTCGGCATGCTTTGAACAAGCGCGCGGCGGATTTGGGATTTGAGTTGAATCGGGAAGAGCTGGATGTGTTGTATGCGCGCTTCACGGCGGTTGCGGACAGCAAGAAGGGCGTGCGCAATGAGGAGATCGTTGCGCTGATTCATGAGGTGATGGGACAGGCTGCGGCGGCTACGTAGCGCACGCACTCGTGCATGCCGCACCGGGCAATCGTGCTGACGCCAGCCGTGGGTCGTTGGAACAGGCGTTCACACGAGTGTGAACGCGGCACGCTGAAGCGTGCGCCACAGTGCGTGCTCCACAATGCACATACGCCACAATAGAGTTGCATGCAACTGAATGTTCTTATTTTGCCCGGTGACGGTATCGGGACCGAAGTTACTTGTGAAGCCGTCAAGGTTCTTCAAAAGGTAGCGAGCAAGTTTCAGCATGAGTTGAAGCTGACTGAAGGACTGCTTGGCGGGATCGCGATTCATAAGACGGGGACGCCTCTCCCGCAGGAGACCATCGATCGCGCGCTGGCGGCCGACGCCACGCTCCTCGGTGCAGTGGGACTGCCCGAGTTCGACAATATCGCGCCCGAAAAGCGGCCCGAGCGCGGGCTGCTCGGCATCCGCAAGGTGCTGGGAGTTTACGCGAATCTTCGTCAGGTGCGGTCGTACAAAGCGTTGCTCGATTCGTCGCCGCTTAAGAACGAGATCGTGGACGGCGTGGATATGATCATCGTGCGCGAGCTCACTGGTGGCATTTACTATGGAACGCCGCGCGGCATCATCGAAAGCGATGGCGAACCACGCGCAATGAACACGATGGCGTACACACGCTCGGAGATCGAGCGCGTAACGCGCATAGCGTTTCACCTCGCGCGCAACCGGCGCAAGAAGGTCACGAGCGTCGATAAATCGAACGTGATCGAAACGTCGCAGCTCTGGCGCAAGGTTGTCGTGGAAGTCGCGGCTGAGTTTCCGGATGTCGTCGTCGACCACCTGCTCGTGGACAACTGCGCCATGCAACTGATCCTGAACCCGCGCCGCTTCGACGTTCTCGTCACAGAAAACATGTTTGGCGATATTCTGAGTGATGAAGGAGCTGTTTTGGCCGGATCGATCGGCATGCTGCCTTCGGCATCGATCGGCGACCGCAAGCCGTCGGGCGTTTGGACCGGCTTATACGAGCCGGTGCACGGATCCGCTCCGGACATCGCCGGACAGGGCAAAGCCAATCCTTTTGGTGCAATTGGATCGGTTGCAGCGATGCTCGAATACAGTTTCGGATTGAAGGAAGAAGCCGCCGGGGTGAACCGAGCCGTCGAGACGGTTTTGAATTCGGGACGCGTCACCGCGGATCTGAAGCCGGCCGGAAAACCAGCCAGGACAGCGGAAGTTGGAAACGCAGTAGCGAGTGCCATATGAAGCAGTCCACTAAACCACGCACGGTCATCGAAAAGATTTGGGATCAACATATAGTCGCCGAGCAGCCGGGCGCGCCGCCCCTGCTATACATCGATCTGCACCTGGTCCACGAAGTTACG
>Ga0126373_10000379_pt1 | contig 29379 bp, 38 predicted proteins | sample PanSoiMetPlot_11_FD_92545 | JGI IMG/M metagenome (GOLD analysis project Ga0126373, IMG submission 92545) | Tropical forest soil microbial communities from Panama - MetaG Plot_11 | ecosystem: Environmental > Terrestrial > Soil > Tropical forest > Bulk soil | place: Panama | collected 2016-02-17 | reverse complement strand
CTTGCTGTTTCTTTTCCTCGCTCAAGACATTGCTCATACTGAGGGAGCCTATAAAGGCTCCTCTCGGAGTCAATGTCCCGGGCTCATCGTTGGCCGGTTTTCAGGTGACCCTCTTTGGCCGGATTTGGGCGACCCCCGAGGCTTTACGAAGGACAGATTGTGAAAATTTAGGGTTTGGCGCTAACTGCTTTCTTTTCAAAGAAAGGATAACGGGAATTATATGCGGCTACGGGTTTACATCGACGACAGCGCCGATCAGCGACAGGAGAAGGTGGTAGTAGCAGGAGCCTTCGTCGGGACCACCAAACAATGGTCTGGACTCAAATTGCAATGGCAACGGCGGTTGAAGCGCGATGGTCTGCATTATTTTCGCTCGACTGAATACTACAGCCTTCGCGGAGAGTTTGCCCGATACCGGGACACTGTCCGGTATCCCAAGTCTACAGAGAGTCAGGCAGCTACCGCATTGCGGGATGATTTGGACTCCATCATAAAAAACTCCGCAGTCATGGGCATCGCGGTAGCAATCCCCATGAAGCTCTATAACCACATCCGCGAAACTGAGTTTGGCGCTAAGGAATCTTTAGCAAGAATGCTTTTGTATCGGTGCTCCAGTCGCTGATCAAACAGTGTGCGGAAACATCGCGGGACGAATTAGGGGGTGCGCCGTTGGCATTTGTATGTATGCGATGACGGGCCACATTCAGCGCAGATAGCTCAAACCTATTCTGAATTTAAAGCCCTAAACACCGACATTGCGCAGTATCTGGGTGTCCTTGTCCATCAGGATGATAAAGCCTTCCCACAATTACAGGTCGCCGACTTGATGGCGCATCTTGCGAGAGAAGTATATGAGAAGTGGCTTGATAATCCTGGCGTTGTTGACCTCTCCCGTTTGGAACACTCGGTCCATAGAATTGATGCGCGGACGGAGGAAGTCATGAAGTCAGTTCTGGCAGATGGACGAAGGAGACTTTGGCGCGGGAGCTAAAAATCTAAGCTACGCCGAGTCGCGTTACCTACCTTCCTCCAATTGCTCGGCAGCCGAGCCGCTGTCCAGATTGCGGAGCGCACTACGAGGGAACGTCTGAACTCTGGCGAGGGGCCGCGAACGCTTGCCATATGGCCAACGAGTGCTAGCCGCAAGGACCAACAGGACAATCGAGACGATACCGCGACTCTGCTGGATTGAAGCATCCCTAGACTCAGCTGGGTTTTGCCTCTGTGTGGACTCGGTTCGCTTGTACTCCCCGTTGTCTAGCCAGAACGTCTGCCGGTGTTTGAATTAAGGCTAAAATCCCCTGAATTGATTCAGGCGAGCTTCCGTCAGCCAGACTGGGAGCAACGACGGCAGACCAGCATTTGACCGATCTTGCCAGTCCTTTCTGAACGGCTTTATCCTTTCCTCCGACTCGTTTCGCTGTGTTCCTTTTCTCGGTTGGAACATCTCTGCGTAAAAGCTGTCATCTTGATCACGCTCAAGGGCGAGTTCGTACAAGAATGTCAGAGTCTCAGTGAATTGATCTTTAAGAAGTGGACCAGGGTCGACAGCTGGGGCTGCAAATAGTTCTGCATGCACGTGGTTGTAGTGACCCACGGGTTCCACGAACGGAATGACCGCTTTCTTTGTAAAAGCCCATGGGTCCACCCGCGGATCTTGCACGCCTAGTTTCTTAGCCAAAAAACTCATTGCAAGTCCGAGATTGTTCGCCGCATACCTCATATTTTGGGCATCTGCGTACAGGTACCGCCTGAATCCAGATAGCGCCACGGCCTGCAGAACAACGTGCGCTGCAAGCTTTTGAATTTGAGCGTGCGTTTCGGGTTTGTCTTTATCCTGGGGTATAGGCTTAAGGTTAAAACTGTGTCCCGTACTAGGATCTGTGAAGATAGGAAGGCGTCCGTCCAATGGCGGTTTTGTTTTTCCGAGGGGAGGCACCATCTCCATTTGTGCGACGTCCTCTCTGCGGTTATTAGGATCTATGGCATCTTTGTCTCGCTCTGCAGGATCCGTACCAAAAAACGTCCTGATATAGGTCCACCCCAGATCAAAATCTCCTCCATTCTCGTGCGAATTTCGATGTGGTTCGTGCCGCCCACCAAAGGGATTGTTGGCCGCGTTCAGACGTAAGGAAAAGCCAGCTTGTGATACGAGTCTGGTGAACTGAGCCAAGGTCGCCCATCCCTGTGGAATAGCCCAGTAGCTTCGCGCCAACTGCTTTTCATTTGCAATAAATCGTATACGGCCCAAGTACGGAAATGGTTTATCACTAGGATCCAGCCCTTGCGCGCCAAGTGTTACCGTATTTTTTCCGCCGCTGCTGTTTAACCAAAACTGTACGCTCTCAACCGTTGTGTTCAAATCCGCTTCTCGAGGCAACTGTCGCTCCAGAAAGTTCGCTTGTGCATTTGCCTCGAACGCAGTGAGATATGGGCCTGACTTCTGTATCACCGCTTGACGTAAACTGGTATTCAATCGTGAGAGCACAGCATCGAAGTCAGCCGCCTGGGCCCCTGGAGCCGTTTCAACAACCCTGATGCGCATATCATCCAAAAGGAACCGCGCACGTGACAGGGAGTTTTGTAGCCTTGGCACAGCTCTCTTGTGAGCTGCAACGCCGTGAAAGTCACGGTAAACGACCCAGAGCGGAAACGAGCAGAGGAGGATGACACCCATGGAGATACCGAGAACGGCGCTAGTCTGACTTTGAGTAAAGCCTGCGCCGGTTAAAACCTGTTGGAGTTTGTTGAATAATGGGAGGTACGCTTGAGTCGCGCTCTCACCAAAACTCGTCTGCGACAGAAAATTCGTCGAGCCTGACTCTAACTCGCGCTGCAGACTGTCCACATCCAAAAGGGGATAGAAGAACTCGAGAAGATACTGTTCGGCAGGGTCGGTATCAGCAACTGCATCGGTGAAGTTACGAGGTTTAGCTGCCCATTCATCCTGGAGCGAAAAGAAGGCGTTAATTACATCTATCCCCATTTGCGCATCCGTTGAGGCATTGCTGTTCGCACCAGCAAGAAATTCATTCAACCGATCTATCAAGAAGCCGACCGATTCGACATCCCCGACAATCCGCTGAACTCTGGCATTATCTAGGCGCTTCATCACAGACCCCGTTTGGCCGCGGCTCATTAAGTCCAATGGGAGTAATAAATCAAATCGTTGTTCCTATGCGATGAAACGAGTCGCCTTTGTCGTTAGCTATTTTCGCCGGCCCTGATTCCCATTTCCTTTACCCTTCCCGTTTCCGCTGTCATTCCCGTCTCCCTTCCCGTTATCGTCGCCATTTCCATTTCCATCCTGGCCTCCGCTGGAGGACGGAAGTTGAAGTACGCAGCTACCGGCAACTGGCTCCATGTGGATACCCTCAGTGGGAACAATTACCTCAGCCTGCTGGGGCTCGGGCAATGTGGCTCCGGTCATGGCATTGTCAAGTTGGGTCAACCCTGCGCTGAAATTCCGAATGCTCGCATTTCCAGTCAATGCGGCGGATTGCACAGGTATTAAGATGCTTAGTCCGCTGCGCTGTACATCCTCTACTTGGTAGAGATTCAAATATGGCCGTGAGGTGTCCTCCACATACCCCGCCGGCGGCGGAAAAAGGGATGACAATATGTCGTTCGTCAGTTGGATGACAAACGTGCTCCCCAACTTGTTCCAAGCGAACCGAATGTATTGTTCCGTGTAGTAGTCCGCATTACAGTTAAGATGGTTCATCAAGGCGCTGATCAGAGCAACTGTAGCCGCGTCAGGTTGCGGGATGCTCACATTTCCCAACAGTTCGTCATAAAGTTTCAGGAATCCAGGAACCCGGCGGAATATCTCGGTCCTGCCTCGACCGTGATTATCAACCTTCATGAGGGCTATCCTGCCGGCGTCATCTAGCTTGCTTTCCCAGGCGTCGCGGACCTTCGCGGCCAAACCTTGCATCAACTGCAGCCTTTGTGCGGGATATATTGGCGCTGGCCAGGTGGGGAGGGCCGAGCCAGCCGGGTACCCTCCCATAATCATCCAATACATCTGCTCATTAATATAGATTTCGAATGCAGCGCTTTTACTTTCGCCGATAGCAACACCAGCGGCGCCAAATTGCATGTTTGTCCACTGAGGTGGTGGATTGACATTTGCGTTGGTGAACGCGTTCGTAGGCGTGTCATTTTGATAGTCACCGTCGTGGTAGGGCTGGACACCAGGTCGGTCCTCGAACAGATATTTTTCAAGGGCGTCAAGCGCGTTGTTGATCCTGGCCTGCTCATCGCTCGGTTGCGCCTGCTGCAGCGCGCCGACTATCGTCGGCAGGACGCTCTGAAGTTGAGCATCCAGCAAAGCGTCTTGCAGAAAGGCTTGATTCGAACTTATGAAGGCTTGCGTGAACTTAATTGCGTTCACAGTAGCCGTGATCAACAGCTGGAGATAAGTTGTGTTTGGCTGATAAGTTTTCACATTGAATTTCTTCACGACTTCATACAGGTTCAGCTCAAGCACACGGTCAGGGAACGGGTTCTTAAGAATGCGGGTCTGCCGGGCCTCGACAGTCGTTTCCGTCACACCACGAATCTGTAGCTTGGTCTGGGTTGTTACCTTCTTTGTAGATTTCAGGGTCGTTTCATGAATGCTGTTTACGGTGGACGTAGTGCTGCTGTTTACGGTGCCACTATTTGATGCGGAACCCGACGCGCCTATTCCATATAGGGAAAACCCTCCCGTTCCAGAAACACTCCAATTCGCGGTTCGAGCAGACGTGTTGGCAACGTTTATCGATTCTTTGTCGGAATCCAGACTCTCTGTTCCGACTTCAACTGTGGAGGCGGTTTCTTGGCTCTGCTCAAGAAGCGTGTGCTGAGTCCGCCTCATCTCGATGGTCAGAACTTCGCTTGGAGCGAGTGTGAGCAGCGTCACGAAGTCGCCGATTAGGACATCTTCTAGACTCCATTCCTGAACGAATTTCGCCAGGATAGATCCCCTGACGGTCACATTTACCTTTTCGCATTGCAACGAGATTTGGTCGGGAAGAGGCCCTGCCGGATCTTGATCCGAGGTTATTTCCCTCTGAAATTCGAGATACTGAATAGGCCAAGCTCGGTTAGATGGCGACTCGCAAGCGGATATGGGGTCGGCTGGCATAAAAACCTCCTCCATGGGTGAATGTTCTATAGTGGGAATTTTCGGGCTTTCGTTTCATGGGTCCACTCCGACGGCTTGGACCAACCCAATCGATACAAAGTCTCAACGCTCGACGAAGGTGGTGATAGGGCTGCGACAGGAATAAGTGGCCACCACGCTTCAGCGTTAGTAGGCGACCGGTGTCGGGGAGACACCGGTCGCAACTGCCGTCCGATTTAGAGTCGTAGGTTCTTATTGCAACGTGACGAGCACCTGGATTACGCCGCTTCCCTTCTGCAATGGTTCCAGCGCCTTTCCGACCACGGCGCCCAGCATTCGGCTCCGGTCCGTTCCCTTCATGGCGTGGCCTGGAGTGGATGAGGTTACAAGCAAGTCTCCGGCTGCAATCGCCCCGTTTTCCGCCGTCACCTTGCATGGCACGATGCCCACTACCGTAAGTGGAACCTCGTTTTTGGGCAGAGCTTCATCCACGCGGTGCTGGCTCGCCACTACGCCGGGTTGAGTCGAGTAAATTCCCGCTACCAACGTAGAGTACGGAGTCTGCGACGCCGACAAGCGCCGCTCGCCGGACGCATCAATGACCAGCAAGTCGCCCGGACCATAGCTCTCAACTCTGCCACTGACTGCTACCGACTCAGCAAAGTCCGCACCGAAGGGCCGGAATCCTCCGTTGGCAAAAATCGTGCCGCGACCGTCGACACGAAACACGGTGACCTCCGGCTGGTTCACGCCGCCGCGAATGATCTCTCCCCCGGCAACATTTGCGAACAGCCCGGCCACGCCTTGCGGACTGAACGCCTGACCAAATAAACCGACCGCGCTTCCTGTGTTAGCCGTGGCAATTCCAGACGTTCCATACGTGAAGACGAAGTTGGCAGCTGATGTCACACCGCGCACGCCGCCACCTCCAAAACCTGACGCGACCGAATTACCTCTATTCCCGAGCACACCTATCCCCTCATCGCTCTCGGTTTGACCAAGCACGCCAAACGCTTGCCCCGTGCTGGCGACAGCCTTGCCAATCACACCAATCCCGTCCGGACTGGAAGTGGCTCCTAGGACGCCTGCTCCGTTGCCAGTGGTTCCCTCGGCGTTGCCAAACACGCCATAAGTGAACCCGCTCGTCCCGAAGGAGAGTCCCGTGACGCCACCGCCACCTGATTGACCGTCAGAGGCGTAGTTGACTCCGACTACTCCGTTGTTAAACCCGCTGTGCACATCGCCACGCACCCCGGAGCAGAAATTGTTTAGAGTGCAATTAGCCGACCCGAATATTGCGTTAGGCCCGAGACCGGGCGTGACGAAATTCCTGAAATCGACGACCTCAAGCATGGCACTCGGATTCGCCGACCCGATACCAATATTCCCGTTGCTTTCCACGACGACGGAGTTGCCAATCGCCGAAGAACCTGTGAACTTGGCAAGGTTTCCCGGCGTTCCGGTGCCCGTGACCGTCTGCGCCCTTGCCCCGAGTGCCGCCAAACCAACCATAACCGCCAAAACACCTATGCGTTTCATAGTGACCTCTCCTCCTAGCCTGTCGTTAAAGCTTGGCCTGCTCGCGAAACTTAACAGACTCGCTCAACACCGCAAGCGACAAGGCGCGACGAGGACCTCACGCACCCAAATGTCGCCATTTTTCGCTGAAAGGGGACGATTCCAGAAAAATGTTAGGGAACCTGGCCGGTCACGCTGTACATGTTCGAATCGAGAGTCAAGTCCCGGCAGACATTACAGACATTACCGGTAAAGTACTAGTCGTGACCCTTCGCGCCAAACGGGCGGTGGTCCCTTTTCATGTCCATATCCGCTATCCCCACAACGCATTGAGGGGGTTAGGTTACAGAGCGGGGAAAAGTGATACACCCGGTTTTGATGGCGCGACAAAGGCTTTTCCCTGTGGCACTCTGTGCTGGCAAAAGCGACCCCGGTCACTGGATACGGCTCCTCTTTTTGGCGTTGCTAATCTCTCCCGAGGTCTTCGTGACACGTAGCGCGACAGCTATCGCAAGTAGCAAGGGCCCAATTGCAATGTACGTGTTTTCGAGGTCGGACGACCTGCTTTTTGCAGATAGGGCTGCGCATTTCACACGGTCATGTTCGTATCGAACAGCGTCGCTGTTGGCGATGTCGATTGGTGCCATCACGTACCTCGTGTCTGCCTTCACTTGAGTGAATCCAAGTTCTTCTAAAGGTTTGAATGGTGGCTCTACAGAATCGGGCATTTGCGCATCGAGTTTCTTATACTGGTCGCAGACAAGCTGCTCTTGCTTTAGGCGTTGATCGAAGTCAGGAGGCGAATCAGGGCTGCGTTGATATTGCATACACGCCCAGCCTGTGGCGGCTCGCCTTATATCTCCTCGGAGAAACTCGTATGAATTCGCAGTTATCAACTCTTGCATTTTGAGTTGGTTTCCCGCTATGAATTGTCCAGCCTTGCCACTCGAAGCTAGAACCCCAAGTGCCGCAACAGATAGCCAAATGTAATCGACTTTTTTCCAGCTCACATCGTTCAAGGACCATATCCAAACAAAAATCAGATGACACAACAGTGCAAGGCCGACGAGGGTGAGTAGCAATAAGAAAGGAGACGCACTTATACGAACTAAAAGCGGAAGGTCCATGCATCACCTCATCGTCGGAATTTGTGTCCTTAACCTTGTTGACTCCTCAAATTCGGGCCGATGCAGTATCCGGCAGCTTGTTGACGAACCACAATTGTTACGGTGGGCTGTATTCCTGAAATCGCCATTGTGGCTGGCGAATTGTTGCTTCGCGCCGGTGTAACAATGTTACATTTCGTTGAAAACTTCCACCGTATCAATTCGCCAGGGACAGGCGATCTCTGTCAAAGGCATTTGTGCGATGGGATTCATGTTCTTCACGCCTTGGCTGAAGTGCTTAGTTTCTTGTCTGATGTAGTCGGTCTCTTGTTCGGCGTCGTGCCACACAGCCTGATCTGCACGGCAAACGTCGGCAGTTGGGGCATGTTCTTGACTTCGCAGTCTCGGCGCGAATAAGAGACATAACGCAGTAATCAGAATTATTCTCACTGGTATTTTTATCCTCCCTCACAATCCTATCTCGTTCACCTCAATAAGACATAATCCGCGCGAAAAGTAGTAACTGATTCGGATCGATCAATGCACCAGGTCAGTCCATCACGATTCTCGCGGCCTTGGCGACTGCACCGCCCCATCGCGTATTCCGCATGATGGCTCTCCTGTAAGGATGTCCTTATGCGGAAACGAACCACTTGCCGTGGGCTGCGGATTTCACCGCCTTGATTAAGTCTCGATCCATCTGAGTTTTCAAAACATAACCAAGCGCCCCGGCTTCTTGCGCCTCTTGAATGATTTCTGGATCGCCTTCGACGGAACAAATTACAACAGCGGGACTCAATCGTGAAAACACGGACCAGTCACGCTTTGGGGCCATCTTCCTCACTTCTCGCGTTAATTCTATTCCGTTAAGACCAGGCATGTGGAGATCGAGGACCGCTACGTCAGGCGCGTAACGCCGGATGCACTCCAAGGCCGACTTCCCATCTTCAGCCGCAGCCACGACCTCGAACTCCGTCTCCAACAGAGAGACGAGGTGGCGCAACATGGACGGCATGTCGTCAGCGACTACAACTCTCAGTTTCACGGGGGGACATCGAAGGCCACAGGGGATACGAGTATTAGGGAGAACGATGCCTCGGGCAATCGGGTAAAAACCGGACTACTAAAGGATTGACCCCAGAATCGCGGCCCATGCATCCCCATGCAGGATTGGCAAGCGGGGCGTATCCGCCGTGATGTGGGAATTTGGAGGAATTCATCAACATGAAGTCACTGGCAGACCCCGCACGCCCCGCTGCCGGAACGCTACGCCTGTCCCGTTTCCAGATCAAGGGGCGTGGCAACGCACAGCTGGCTATCGCCGGGTTGCGGGCTTTTTCACGAAGCGATACACAAAGCGGAAGAGACACACAGGAACCACAATCGTACCTGCAGTAAGCGCCACTGCAATCAGGTGTACCAGCATGTCCTCACGTCCTTGGGCATGGAGTTAGAACGCTTATTGCTCAACTTTTCTTCTCTGCGAACCTCATTATTCTTTCACCGCGAAGTATTCCAATCGACAGAAAGTCCGTTTCGTCCCATATCTTCGCGCATCTCGTGCACAATTTTACGACCTTCATGCCTGACAGCCTGCGCGTGGTTTCAGCTTGTCGCGGGCAATCGTTGAATTGCGGCGGCTGCGCCCCGTCGTCAGGGAAGAACACCTTGGATTCGCATTGAGCCATCGGCCCGACCGTGGCCGCGAATCTACGCGGGTCTGCTCCGTTTGTCTACTGGCCGAACGTTCAGGAACGCGAGTGGCCTTGTCAATTTCTTCCATCTATCTCGACCCAAATAAGAGCTTTCTCAGCTCCTCCTTCTTCGCCTGCTCACGCGGATGCCTTCCCTGCGTTTTGATCCACTGCTTCACTCTCTCAATCTTGACCGTGTGGATTGTCGGCTCTTCGCGAACCTCGACCCTGACATCCATCCGATCAAACACATCCTCTTCCGTCCAGAAACTCGAATCCAACCGATGCAGCCCACGAACCGCAGCCTCGAAGAGTGACTCCGCCTCGACCTTGGCAGCGTGCTCGACTCCAAAATTATCGACATATTTCACCACGCAGTTGCGCTTGAACACTTGAACGCCGCCCAAAGAATGGATTAGGTAGAGGAGGGAGGAGAAAGCTTACTTCAGCCCTGAGGAGTATGCGCCATTTGAACTGCTAAGGCCAGCAGAAATCTTCCCGTCGGCCTCGTCCATCTTCGCCAAGTAGGGCCGGAGTCGGTCTATGGCAAAGCGTCTCGCGGATTTCGAGAAGCGTAAAGGAAGAATTGCTCAGGCGCCTTTAGCGCGCTTTTTTTTCTCTTGGGGTGCCTCAGCGTCTTCCCGAAAGAGTGGATGGGGCTTGAAAGACTCGGGAAATTCTAGCTCCACCTTCCGCACGTCCTTGGGTTCGTACGTGTACGTCTTTCTGCACTCATCGCACTGGCCGTGAAGGGTTTACTGAGAGGAGGGAGAGCACTTACGGCATCGGTTTGGCTGAGGGGGATTCTATGCCGGAAGAAAATATTCTGCCTCATATGAAACCAGTGGTTCTTGCAAAGAACAACCCAACAATAATTGGCGTCTACCCACATTTGCGGCCTCCGTCTGAAAGCGGTTTGGCCGGGAAGGGGATTGGCTGAATCGTAGCAGACTGAGTGGCGAAATTGTATCGTAATCCGATGTAAATTCGGTCGAGCCAATACCTTATCGTACTGTCGGACAGTTCTGGAACCGGACCTAAAGGACAATTGCGGGCGACTCCGAAGATTGTCCTAGAATTTAGCCGCTAGTTCGCTCTGCCGTAGTAGAACGCCCTTGCAAATCCTGCGCATAAATGCGAAGGAGGACGATAAGAAATGCGTTTGCAATGTGCTCGCGTTCGCCCCATGTCCGAATTTGATGAAGGCCAGTGCGAAAAGCCTGACGCTTTCCCGGAACAGTCTGCTTTTTTTGCGGAAGTTTTTCGGGAGATGTTCAGCCTTCTGGAGCAGTACGCTCCCATATGGTACACGGCTGAACATCATAACCGGGCCGTTGCCGCACTAGGCGTTCTCCGCCCCCCGCGAAACGATGGCCGGATTCGGTGATGACGAACTCGGGAATTGTGTTGGCACTGGCAAGGATCGCGGCCCGAGAAACGTTGGGCAAGCGGAAGGCTCGATGAGTAGCTACCGGCGGCAGCGTCGAAAAATAAAAAGGGGAGCCGAAAACTCAAGCTCCCCTTCTTGCGCCCCCAACAGGCTTTCCCCCATGCCTGCGGCTTGCCCTGAACCCCATCAACGCGACGGGTGTTTGCCTCACGGTGAATGGTTACGAATGAGCAGGAATGTGAGACTAACTATCGTCCCGATCCCAAGGACAACCCAAAAGGCAATAACATTTATATGTATCGGCCTAATCCGAACATGGTTTGAATGACGTCCGAAGCCGACTGTTGGTAGAAAGAGCCGTACCAGAAATGCTACGGTAACAGTGATGAGCCAAGTGATGAGATAGAATTTTCTATCCATCTGTACTCCGCTGGTTTGAGTGCGGGAATCGTCACAATGAATACCTCAGTTGAAAAGGAAGGGGAGCCGAGAACTCAAGCTCCCCCGGTTGTTGGTCAACGTCGTCGAATCGGTGCCCGTCATTACTCGGCGCTTATCGGTTCGACAAGCCAGCAAGTAACTTCCTTGCTTGCTTCGCCAAGGAGTCGGGTGCAACAGCAGCGCACTCCGCGAGAAGAGCGGTTCCGATGCGAGTCTGATCGTAGTTCACATGCTTCGCACCAGCCCCGCAGTTCAGCTTCGCTTGCCAGACGCCAACTTTTCCTTCCGCTGACCACCACGCTTGTGCGCCGTTCTGATCGCCGCTAATGTAGGCAGCCTGCCCAAGCAAAGCGAGGGCGCGTGCGTCGGCCACCTGCTGGCCACGAAAAGCGTCAAGCTGCGCCTTGTCGCCAGCGAGCACAGCCATGTAGGCGGCCAACGCACGATAGGTTGGGTTGTTGGGTTCTGCTGCAAGAGCGAATTTCAAGTCCGCCTTGGCCTGATCCATTTTGCCGAAACGGGCGTTCATGAGCGCTCGCCAGAACCGTGGCTCTGGATTCTCGGTGATGTCCCACTTGACCGCCCAATCCGCTACGCCGAGGTCAGTATCATGATCGTTGCTTTGCGAAACGGAATAGGTTATCTCATTCGACAACACACGATACTGCCAGCAGGACTGCACGCCCATGCTTGCTTTCTCGTCGAAAATCAGGCCAGCTTCCCCGCCTGCCGCCCAATAATCGCCCTGCACCAGATAGAGTTGTCCCGCTCGATAGTGGGCGTAGGCCCGAACGTCGTAGTCCGTATTAGTCGTGGCGATGTTGGTAAATAGACTAATGGCGGTATTGATCTGTTTCTTGGCAACCAAGTCTTCCGCTTGGTCAAGCTTGGAATCGACTTGGGCAGGGAGGGCGATGAAACCCACGTCGGAGTGGATTATTGTCTCGCCGGATTTTATGTCGATCTTGTAGTTTCCCGGTCTGAGATAGGGAGTAATGGCTTGCAGGGCCGATCCATTGACAAAGGTTATCTGACGAGCTTGAAGTCCGCCAAAATAGACGATGGCATCTGGAGGAAAGTCTGCGCCCACGACCGTCACCTTTGCGCCAGGAGTTGTCACTGTGCTGCTCGGCTCAACGGCGGTCACGCGGGGCGGCTCGGTCTGAGCCTTGGATTGACTGCTGAAAAGCAGGACCAGTGTGTTTAGCATGCATATCGAGAAGATTTTTTTGGTCATACTCGCTCCTTTGGTCTCAGGGGCACGGATAGCCGATCGAATTGTACAAGCACTCTAATCCAATTTGCCCGCCTGTATTAGGGGGCTGCACCACGCCTTGGGCGTTTGTGACCTGAGTGACGAATTGGATAAGATGCGTCTTGCAATCGCTGGCCGAGAACGTGCCTGTCGCAGATGTAGTCTCCGATCCTGTGAGTGACCCGGTGACGATACCTTGTCGAGCACTGCAACCGTTTATGTCTGGCGTAAATGAGCCGTCCGTGATCACGCGAATGCACTGGAATTTGCACGCCACACAGTTCTGCGAGATCGTGTAGTTGGATGCGATAGTGACAGTGCTCGGACATGTGTGTTTCCCGGAGCCAGTGTCATATTCACCGCTCAGAGTGCACGCTCCGCTGGTCACAGTGAAGGCGATTGATTGTCCGTAGCTGGATGTAAGGGTAATGTCTGCGTCCCTCGTGCTTGCCACGCTCCCGTAAATAGTAACTGTTGTCGTCGCAGAAATGGTTTTCGTCGTGCCACCTCCCGGACCATCAAACGTGGCTGCTCCAGTTCCAGTGCTGAGGCTGAGGTTGACGGTTGCCGATGGTTGAATCGTGACTTGAACGGTGGCAGTGTTGCGTACTAGGATCGGGTTTTGCGATAACGCACCAAGCGTCACCGTAGGCGTAGGCACGGCCTGAGAGCCTTGTGGGTAGACATCACCAGACGAACATGCATCGCATGTAGTTGTTCCTATAGGTTGAGTGTAAAAAAACATCGTTTGGCCTGACGTGGTGGAATTAATATTGATGGTGGCCAGATCGCCGTTCGGACCTCCGTTGATAGTCACCAAGTTTGGCGTAGTAGTAGCTGTGCCGAAACTAGGAGAGACTTGGTCCGGGCTTTGTGAATAAATCCAGTCCTGCATAACAGGATAGGGGTTTTGTCCGCCCGACATGTCGAGAAAGATGTTTACACCCACAACGTAGTCGCACGGGGTAGGCGGCAAGCCGACGTAATCGGACTCATTGGCGCTATGGATGATTTTGTCGATGGACAGCTTATTGGGAGTATTGTGAATGCTCGTTATGGAGACGACTCCCGATGTGCCGAGGAGAAGTTTCCCGTCCTTGTCGGGCACGGCTTTTTGTTGCAGGTCCCGAAGGTTGATCTTTAAAAGCCCGCCAGCCGGGACAGAATAAATCTTATTGTAAGCGCTTTGGCCCGATGACAAATTGAGCGACACCTGATCTTCCTGCGCGGCTGTATTTTCAATCATGATCGTGGTCTGGAATGTGCCGTCTGTTCGCCAGATCGAGCCAGTGCCATGTGAAGGATACGCGGAAAATGAGGGGCCAACTACGTAGCCCCCATACTCCCCACCGAAATTGAAAAGCTCGCCAACAATACTTGTTTTGCCTGTATCCGGCGTGAGTTCTAGGCTGCCCTGATAGAAGTCTTGAGGCAGATGCCCTGCTTTCTGCTCCTCGCTGAAGTCGATGACCCGAGATTCGCCAACACCCAAAGTGAACGGCTGCAAGCCGACCGTCTGAACCGAGCCATTCTGCAAAATTTTGACCGTGGGTGTCACCTTGACAGGCAAAGAGTCGATGTTGCGAACGGCGGCTACCGAACGAAATGATACGTCAGGAGGAAAGCTGTCCTCGGCGGGCTGGTGACCTAGCAGCATGAAATGGGTCCGGAGCACGCCTGTGGGAAGTTGCAACGCCTTATCCACAAAGTGGATGTGCTTCACGAATCCAGTCTGCTTATTGAATAGCTGGCCTTCAACAAGTATGTCACCGGGATATTCGTCAAACTCTACGTGGATGCCCGCTCCAGTCTTTTGGCTCCGGGCGACAAGATCATCAATGGGCAGAATGCTGGTGTGCCGAGGAGCGACCTCGATTGGCCGTTCTTCCAAGCGGCCATTGACAAGGAAAGTGGTACGTACAGCACGTGGTCCAGTCGATGTGTTAGTGATGGAGATAAATCCCTGCGTCCCTTCCTGCGGCGTCCAAACCACCGCGTCGAAAGCGGTGCCACTCCAGTATTCCTCGGGACTTGCGGCGTAAGAGTTCAAATACAAATAGTGGGCTTCGTCTGTCGATTCGACTGCGGCGTTGATCGGGCCATAACTGCTGAATGTGTATCGCACGACGGCTGTGCCTTGTTTATCTGGATAGCCGCGAGCCTGCAAGAAACCGCTTATGTCTACTGTCGCTGCGCTGTGCGGAGCCAAGACAACCGGGTCCATTGGCACTTCCCCCGCGCCTAAGATTAATGTGGGCGTTACGGTAATGGGAACGTGAAGCCGGAAATTTTCCAAGAGGAGTGTGGATTTGAAGCCGTCGCCGACTAGGAATGTTGCAAACCTTTCGTGCACGGATGGTTGCTGCGGGTACTGGTTCAGTCGCGTTTTACGACTGGCAGTGGTCAGGTGATATGTTGCGGGAGGCCCGACGCCGGATTTGGAGTCGGGTTTGAAATGTCGCGCACGAGAATCAAGTACGCAAACAGAGAACAAAGCGAACAGTAAAATGACGAAGAGAATCGTCCGAGGCATTGGTTTTACTCCTTTGCGCGGAATTGCGGGACGGGCACGAACAATGAGGTAGAATCACTGCAGGCATCCGGGTCCCTCCATAGGTCTCGGATTGCAAGGGGCGCGTTCTGTTCATGCAGGGCGCGTCCCGCTTTAGGGCGAGCACGGTAGCCCTGCATTTTGCGCACTGTCAATAGTACTTAACAAGAAGTTAACAGAATTCTTACTAGGGAATTAGAAGATACACGTACAGCATCGCCGATTGCGAACAAAGAATAATCAGCGCGGCGCACAAAGTTTTCTGCTTTGGATCGAGACTCCCTTTAGGAAACTGGCTCACTCCTGAATGTGGCCCGTTCCCGTTGGTAAATTCTCAGCTACCGAACGCATAAGCGGCGGCGATGAATGCGAGACTGGCGACGGTCCCTTGAAACCGCGACTGCCCGAGACCTAGTAGCTTATAAAACCGCGACAGAACTTTCTCCGTTCTTGTCATGGCAACCTCCAGAGTTTACTCCTCCACCTCGAATCCCAAACCTTGTGCGTGTTGTACAGCTTCCGCCTTCGATCCGAAATTGCAAACGTGTACCAAACCGCCGCTCGGTGTGCCGTTTTCATCCACCGCCGCCCAACGTATCCCCGTCCAAGCAAAAATGTCCGAAGGAAAATGAGTCCCGCCAGCATATGCAATGATCCAGCGATTCGTCATCGTTCTGCGAATGTGAACCTTGGTTTTCATGGAATGTCACTCCTCCTCCGGCCTTCACGTTGAAAAAAAGGAAGGGGCAGCCCTGGCCAGACCACCCCTTCTCTTTCTTCCCCCAAAGTGCGCCAGCACTGTCTGACGGAAGATGCGGGAGGTATTCACCACATCGCAGCGATTACACTAATATGGACGTGCCTTCCGAGTTGCGTCTATCCACTTTGCGAATACCTTTAGTGGGGTTAACGTTGGTCCGGTATCTCTCGGTGTTTCCAGAATCATCGTCAGACAAAAAGCATATCTATACGGCGGAAACGAACCACTTGCCCTGCGCTGCGGACTTCACCGCAGTCACTAGGTCTCGATGTATGTGAACTTTTGAGACATAGCCGAACGCCCCGGCCCGTCTCGCCTCTTCGATAATGTCGGGATCGCCTTCGACGGAACAAATTACAACTGTGGGACGCAATGGTGTGAACTCGGACCAATCCCGCTTCGGGACCATGTGCCTCACTTCTCGCGCAACTTCGATTCCATTGAGATCAGGCATGAAAAGATTGATGATAGCAACGTCAGGTGCGAAGCGCCTGATGCATTCCAACGCCGACTTACCGTTTTCAGCTGTACCGACGACATCGAATTCCGTCTCCAGTAAAGAGACGAGGTGACGCAAGACGTAGGGCGTGTCGTCAGCGACTACAACCCTTAATTTCATTCGCGGCCTGCCACACCATTATTCTCAATGGTGGACTGGCAGTACTCCGTGTCCCTCGCGTTGGTCATGTTCAGCCCCGTTTCGCTCGATGAAGCGTTTCCGATGGGCTTTCGCTGAATCTCGCTCGGTATTCCGCCGCAAACCGACCCAAATGAAGGAATCCCCACCGCATTGCCGCAGAAGTGACCGTAGTGTTGTGAACGGGATGCAGGAGTTGGTTTCGTACTCGGTCGAACCTTATCCGCCGTAAGAACTCCATTGGAGTACAGCCTCTGTGACGACGAAATGTGTATTGGAGGCTTCGAGCACTTACGCCGCCAATGACCGCGAGCGTGCCGAGGGAGAGGGGCTGATCTGCATTAGCGAAAATGAATTCCTCAACAGCTCGGACTTGCCACGGGGCGATATTCCTCTCGGGTCCGTTCACAAACTTCGAATAGTTGTGTCTCAGGCCGTCCAATATCAGCGTGATGAGCGATAGCTCGATTTCCCGCATTCCAAGAGATTCACGTTGTCCTGCTTTTTCGTAAAGTTCCACGAGCATTCGTTTTACGATTCGCCCCGCGCCGTGGTCGAAGTTCACCACGGGGTCAAAATCTACCGGGCGCATAACGTCACGCCCGAGCATGCGCGACAGTTCAAGTCGAATCGCGCCAGACGAGAAACGAGTCCCGAATACGTGCGAGTTCTCGTCCGTTCGAAGTTGGACTGGATGCATCCCCGGCCAGAAGTTGCCGACCGATGGTGAGGTGACAAAAGTTCTTCCCGGTACGCGGTATTCCGATGAACCGGAATGACGAAAATACAATGAGTAGTAAGGCTCGGCAGCAGTCGAAGAGATTAGCATCGCCGGGGCAAACCACGAATAGCTCACCCTCAGATCGCTTAACTGTCTGAATTGAATTGTTGTAGAAAATGGCCTGTTACGGCCTAGAATAGCAAACTTTGACGGACCGACCTCTCGGCGTAGGATGGAGCGAAATTCGTCGAGGTCGGATGAGTCGATTTGCTTCTGCTCACGACCAAATCGTTTGACGAGACCGCCTGCCAAAGCGTGGGGTGCCTCTCAGGTACAGGACGAGCCTTATCGTTGCCGAGAGCCTACTGCCGGGGTCAGGGCACCGCACCCGGCGATCCCTCAGTCCTTTCCGTCATCGCAGCGGTTGCAACAATATGCACTTGTCTTCCGAGTGGCGTCTATCCACTTTGCGAAGACCACCTCCGTCAATTATCTATCAAATGTCTACCATGGTTCAGAGAGTTTTTTTTAAGGATGGCATCGACGCCCTCACGGATGAGTTTCGAGATCGGCTCATCCAGCTTGGCCGCCAGAGACTTCAGAGCGACGACCTGATCTTTGTAGAGGTACAGGACCGTCTTGACCTTTTTTTTGCGGGTGAGCATCGCGGAAGATTATAGGCGCTACATTCCAAAAGGGCCACGGGCAGATCAACGCCGGGGATGGGCAGAGTCAAGGCCCGCAGGTCCGCGCTCACACTCGCGGGGATCGCAGCCCGAGAAACGTTGCGCAAGCGGGAGGCGCGATGATTTGAGCCTGCGGGAGGACTCCCGCCGCTACTTTAATGAAAGGAAGGGGGAGCCGAGAACTCAAGCTCCCCTCTTTATTCAATGGTGTGCTCGGACCCTGGCGATCATTCGGATGATATCGCCGATCACCTGGGCGAGAATGATGATGCTTCCAGCCACCATCAGCAGCCAAAAGCCGACTTGGTTGAAGGAAATTCCATAATCACGGTGATGTATGGTAAGCCCCAACGCCCACCGTCCTTCGGGCAGATAATGAACGACGGAGGCGGCAAGAAATAGAGCGAACGCGAAGAAGATAAACTTCATTTTTCACCCACGTTTATTGACATGGTTCCGCTGGCGGTGTGTTGTAGCGCCTGATGATCCCGACCGGAACACATACGTAGTTTACGACAAGGTGCTTGAAGGTGACATAAGTGTCGTACGAACACGGCGGGGTCCAGTCCATGCCTCCAATGGCGACATATTCGCCACTCGGGTCCAGACCATTTTCGTTAGGGCACGACGGAGTGCCTCCCGCCCTGTTACAGTAGTTTTGATAATAGCAGTTGTACCCATCGTTGTAGAGGAGAACAAAGGTGTTTTTGCCGATGTGGATGTTGTAAATGATGATGGGGTCGAGGAAAAATTCTCCGGCAATGGAACAGACCATGTTCCCTCCGGTATCCCCTGGCAGGAGTGCGTCGCCAATGTCTTGCGCGCTGACAGTGGTTGCGAAGTTAACATAGCAGCTTGCGCACCCCCCACCTCCGGTCGTCCAGCCTCCAACCGAACCAAGCGTGTTGTATACGTGTGGCGTATGGACGGCTCCAGCGCGCATGCCCGGAGGGACCTGTACTGTCGTGTAACCCTCAATCTGATAAGTCTGATCGACGGTGATTCCGTCGCTTTCTAGGCTTTGGGTGGTGTAGGTGCTGAAATGGTTTTGAAACTGCGCTGAACACTTGGAAGGCAGGAAAAGCAAACACAGAGCAAGAGCGATCACTAATTTTCGTATCATCGGTTTTCTCCTCTCGTTTCGTTTCGTCTCACGGTACGGCCACTTTCATGCGCTTCTTTTCACCTTGAATGTGCGCGTCGAGCAGTTTCACGCCGCTGATCGAAAGAGATTGTCCTATCGCCGCCCTCGTGGCTTGCACAAGATCGTCGCGCTGTTGCAGAAACGGGGCTGGGTCGAATGAATCGCCTTGTGCCGTCGCCGCTGCATTCCAGCGGGCGGTCCACGCATCGTATTGGCTTCTGAAGTTCGCCACCACGGTAACAAATGCTTGTTTGTCGATTGGATCTAGGTTGATTTTCGCAAGATGTGCGTCTTGAACTTTCTTGTCTTTGTCGGTTGGGTTTGCTGATAACGAAACAGTCACAAAATAAAGTCTATATGCGGCGGAATCGGGTACAAGCTCTGGATGTTGGGTTCCATCAATAACGTGATCGGTATGGGCAGCGGCAACATGCTGATGTTGCGGTTGCTGCGCCGCCATGCGTTGCGGCAAGAAAAGGATCGGGATACACGCGAACACGAGGACAACAGCAGTGCTGGATTTCATTTTGTGCGCTCCTTTGGCGAGGAATTGCGGGACGGACGCGGTGAGGTAGAATGCGGAGCAGCATCCGGGTCCCTCCATAGGTCTCGGATTGCAAGGGGCGCGTTCTGTTCATGCAGGGCGCGTCCCGCTTAGGGCGGGCAAGGTAGCCCTGCATTTTGTGCAAGTCAATAGTACTAACAAAATATTTTTGTGGATTTTACTGAGCGGTAAAAAGGGCGCACACAGACACACACATAACACCGCCGATTGCGAACAAGCACATCAGCGTGGTCCGCACACTTATCGGCTTCGAATTCGAAGCTCCTTTGCGGAAACTGGCTCATCCCTGAATATGGCGCGTTCCCATTCGTAAATTCTCAGCTACACCAGTGCTACGGCACCGGAAACCTTATTTTGGTCCAGCCTTTGATGTCATATTCGTCCCACACTTTTCGCGCACCAGTTGACGGGGCTTATGGGAGTCTCGCCAGATCGAACTCGGCAGCGATCCGTTGACCATCTCCCGTAAGGACTACCACTTTGGCGTTGTCCGTGGCAATCTCGTCCCCGTCGTAGTGCAGAACAACGTCGAAGCCAAAGTAGGCGTCGCCGACCGTGTAGCTACGGAAGACAGATATGCCGGGAAGCTCTAAAGGCTCGATGAGCCTGTCCCCTTGCCAAAGTTGAACTTGAAAGCCCTGCCCGCCACTGGAATGAGACCGGACATCCTTCCGAAGCTTTGAATCCTTTTGCGTCGCGGCTTGGGCATAAGTGGACAGGGAGTACGTGTCGGTAAAAAAGACGCGCACGCGCAGGCGAAAAACATCACCACGATCACGGTACTCCTGAGCAGCCTGCTGTGCGCTGTAGCCGACTGTGTGCTGACGAGAAAGATCGACGGCTTCAGCATAAGGCGTGAAGAGTTCGATTTCGGAAACGTACAGGCCGGACTGCGGCATGGGCAGACGGCGGAGGTAGCTCTCTAGGAACTGAGCGGTTTTTTCGTCGTTCCGCTGGCCGAGGAAATACGCCTCACGCACGGCTTGGTCAGAAAGGTGTGTGCCGAAAGCGGCGGCGGGCCAAACGAGAAGCGTTACAGCAATCGCGGAAACTACGGACTTGGCGCGAGTGTGAAACATGGGTGACCTCCTCCGACATTCAATCTATCCGCTCCTAAAACCTAAGACGGCTACTTGCTGATTCTCGTTTCAGAGTTGGCCGATACGCCCTCAATATGAAAAAGGCAAGCCTCAACGACCTCAGCCCGCGCCCGCAGCCTTTGGTTTGGCCTCAAATTCGTCCCACACCTTCGCGCACTTCGCACACAGCTTCACGACTTTGCCCCGAATCGTTCGCTCAGTTTCCGCAGGTCGCGGGCAATCGCTAAATTGCGGCGGCTGTGTGGAGTCGTCAGGGAAAAACACTTTGGAATCGCATTGGGCCATCGTCACTTGCTCCACGAGCGAATCCAGCGATCTACCGAGCTGAACGGCCACACGTCAAAGGCTACGCAGAAAATTGAGTAGCGCCACGGCTCGGGCGAAAGGAGAAACGCCGCACATTCGGCGAGCAACAACACGCCGATGAATAGCGCGAAAAATTGAGAGACGGGTCCGGGTGGATCATACCCCGGTGGGAGCGGCGGGATAGGCGCAGAACCATCGAGGATCATCGGCGGCCTCGCACAATAGGAAAATGCGGGACGCCTGCGCCATGTTGTACGATACGTTCAGCCATATCCGGCTCGTTTACGCGACCGGGTTGGTCAGGGGCGTATCGTGTTTACGCACGGTACGTCCCGCTCTCGAAACCTTACCCTGCAAGTTACGCGATGTCAATAGACCGGGTTTATACATCGTCTATGGTGCTCCGCCGCGTTCATGGAAATAGTACTGGCGATGCCTTCCAACATTCGCGCTCTCTTCGGGAAACGTATCCGCGAACTCCGACTCAAGCGAAAATTCTCACAAGAAAAACTCAGTGAACTGGCGGGGCTTCATCCGACCTACATCAGCAACATCGAGAACGGCAAGCGTAACATCGGAATCGAAATTGCAGTGAAGCTGGCACGTGCTCTGAATGTGGACGTGGGCCAGCTATTCAAGGGCGTTCATTGACGGGCAAAGTACTAAGCGGCGTAGGGACTGTCGGGGAACGCTATTTCTGCTTCAGTTTCACGGCACCGGAGGCTTCTGGCGGCGCGAAGGGATTATCACGCAGCCCTGCCTGTTTGTGAAGTTCGATGATGATTGCAGTTATGTCCTCCTTGGCTCGTACAACGTTTTCGAAAGTGCAGAACTTTTCCCATTTGGTTAGCGGCCAGTAATATCTATCGGCATCCCGTGAGTTCACTTCTATTTCTTCATTTATCGTCTCAGATTTCCCGTGCGCCATAAGATTGCGGAAATCGAATAATAGGCGCAGCGTCGAGTAGGGCCGCGCTGACATGTCCGGCGCGAAGTTCAGACGCTCACAAATCTTGTTGAATTTGTCGCGCCACCTAAGCTGCTTTTTTGCGTCCCACAATTTGAGATGCCGTTCGCCGAGGTGATTTAGGTACGCTTCGAACGTGAAAGCTCGGAGCAGCAGAGATGATAGCGCGGTATAGCGATTGCCCCTTAGATATTCCTGCGCCGTTTGCATCAACACGTCCGCCGCGTGACTGAGTTCGGCGAATGTTCGCACGTCCCGCTGTCCCTTGTAGATTGCGTCCTTCAAGGCGTGAGCACGACTATTGGTTTTTCGCTGCAACGGTGTTTCCCCCAATAATTGAGCCTAACGATGATTGAGTCCGGGGTTGGCCTCCAAAAACGTCAACCCCAAAAAATTCCGACCGGGGCCTAGTTCTTGCTCCGGGCCAGCAAGCGGATCATGTTCGACTCGTGATCCAGTTGCCGGATGAACGCCAGACACACTTTGCACTTATCGTTTTTCAGGTGTGCAAAGAACTTGTCGATCCTCACGCGCTGGAATTTCCGGCAAGGCTCCAGATTGGGTGAGCTTCGCAGGACGGCCAGAACTTCCGGGGATAGTCCGGCTTGTTTCTTCTTGCGCATGGGCCGTGATTCTACTGCAACCGTGCAGGGAGGGGAAGGCGAGTAATGGCTGGCCCGCCCGCCGGTTTTTCCACAAGCCATGTTGTTCGTAATCACGCTTCGACAAAATCGGTCGGCGCGGGGAAATAGAAGGTTGGTTTTTCCACAAGTCTGCGCCTACCATCGGCAGCCTAGAAATTTTGGTTTTCGGTTTCCAAAAGAGCACCCGGCTCTATGGTTGCTCGATGCGGCGTATCGAATGCATCCACGACAAAAAGAGTGATGCTATCGAGCGTTACATCCGTGGGCTTCAGGCCCTTGCAGGCAAACCGCAGCCAGCCTACCATCGGTTTCCCAAACTCCACCTGAGTGCGGTTGATCTCCGCCGCCAAATCTGGCGCGAGGGTTTTGCGTTCTCTCTTACTTTCGGTGAAGCCGTATCCATCAACAGTCTCAACCTCAAATTCCAGTGTTTCGCCCTCGACGTGGCTGAAGCGTTCACCTCTAATCTTCTTCTCTCCGTTTGTAACGATTAGCTGGAAATCACGAACTGTGGTTGGCGCATTCGAATGTTCGTTCGTGAGGTAAAGCTGAATGTATACGTCCACGGGCTGTTCCTCGAATTTCCTTCCAGTTTTCTTGCCCATAACATCCAGCAGTTGTCCGACCAGCCTGCTCCCTACCGAATGTACGACTCGAACCTGCTGAATGCGTGCGCGAATGCTCGGTTTGGATTGACGGTTTTTCTCCTGTTCCAGTTCTTGTTCAAGATGCTTGGCGCGTCCTTGGTCTTTCAGCCACACTCTGAAACTGGCAATCACTACAAAAAACAACAGAACGGCACAGTACGAAGCCCATGAAATGCTGTGGCCCCCGTGACGTTCGGCAACACCGAGAATCGCTGTTATCAAACCGCCTGTAAGAAGTGGCACATACTCCTTCAATATGGCGCTCAGAAAACGAAGTACGTCTTTGATTGACGGTGACAGTCTCACCTTTTTTGCCCTGTTGGGATGCAGAAGCGCGATTAGAGCCTAGCACGGGCCGATACTGCGCCAAACACGAAAGGATAAACCGAAGTAGACGGCTCGCTGCGGTCTATGTCGTCAAGGGACTAGTGGCTCAATCGCTGTTTCCCGCAGCATTACGCCCGCCACCCACTCGGTTAGGCTGTCTGCCTGCTGTATTGGCTCCGCGTTTCGCACGAGAAATCCATAGAAGGTGCCAGTGGAAAGTGGCTCGTCGTCCATAGGCTGAACGTATTCCGTTCGGAATAGGCCAATTCGCGGATTCAATCCTTGGACTGTTACTGCGAAGTGAACGGATTGCTTTAGTTCTACGGGAAGACCTGTAAATGAAATCCCCTTGCCGACATTTTGTTCTCTCGTGTCTATTGCCACAAATACGAAGGAATAGACCAAGTGAAATCCGACATCGGCCAACCTGTTGGCTTGCTCAGTGGCCTTCTTCAATTCTCGGAGCTTGTTAGGCTGCATATTACGAATTGCGTTGGCTCCGAACTTGATGCGCTTAACCGAAATTGCGGTCGCCAATTGTGGCTGACTCAGTGGGCATAACAGCACATCAACATCGCCGAAGAAATTTCCGGGTGCTCCTTTCAGATCGACGCTGGCGAAGGCGGAAGGCTCGGCTGGCATGCCGGAAATATTGAAAACGCGGGATCGCCAACAGATGTCCGCGAGCAGTCGCTTTATGAACTCAGCTTCAGTGATATCCGCGATGGACTTGCAGTTGAAGGTGGATGCTCCACGTTTTGGCTTCGCTAACTATCATACGCATCGTTGTCTTTCCATTCAAATGCGGATAAAAAGTAGAATTCCGGCCAAGCACGAAACCAGCACAAAATCCACCTCCGCCTTCTGCAATACGAAGGGCGTTGTCATGCCGTGTCTGAAGTGGTTGTTCGCCATGTCGTAAAGTTTCTGAAGGACTGAGATCGTTTCCGGGGATAGCACTGACTTCTTGCGCAATTCGGCTAACACATTCCCGAAGGTTGCGGTGGGCATTCCGCAAACCTCTTTAGCAACAGCTTCGAGGCAATCCATGATGTTCTTGCAGGCATCACGTCCCCTTTGAGGACGATCATCGTAAGCATTCATCGCATCCTGGAAAGAATGCAATGCGGCGGCAAAACGCGGGTCACTCAACTCGCGGAATGCGGCTTCTATCTGTTGTTGAACCGCAGGCGGCGTTACGCGATGAAGGCGGCCATCGTTCCCTAAATCCCACGCAATCGAATACGCCGCCAATATCCGGTTGACGCCAGCCTCGTAATCCCCTTTCAACTCAAACGGGATTTCATCCCACAGACGGGAGATGAGATCGTAAACGCGGGGCCAATCAGCCCTCTGGATATCTCGACCAATGGCGTAGCGAAATCCGAGGTAGGGTTCCCCGGCAGGTTGAAATCCGAGGCTTTGCGTTATGACCTTATGGAGATTGGCTTCGTTGAATTGAGGATGGTATTCCCCTTGCTCCGGCTCCCAAGGCTTTCTGGCCGTGCGAGTCCGCATCCGGTGGACTTGATAGACGAGGTCAATCAGTTCTTGCCGCAGACCAGAGGGAGCATCGTTGTCCACATTGCGGTTTGCAGGCGCGGGTTGATGCTGAGATGTAAAGTCACGGATCGCCACTTCGTTTCCTCGCTGGATAACGATTATCGCCGAATCGCGGCCAAAACGTAAACGCGGGGACTTTGTGTAATTCATTCAGCGTGTTCCAGAAGCGGCGGACTTGAACCGCCGCCGTGGTACACTCGAAAACTGCGCCGGAGTGGCGGAACTGGCAGACGCGCCGGACTCAAAATCCGGTGACCGCAAGGCCGCGAAGGTTCGGGTTCGGGCGACGGTGCCCGCCTCCATTGTGTGCTAATTTTGTGCTACCGATCTGCACGACGTGCACTTTCTGTCCTTTCTGCACCTTTTGGAATCAACAAGTTAAGCGTTATCAACATAGGCCGTGTGTCCGATTCCCATCGCCCGCTCTCAGTCATCTTGCCTTCCTACTAACAACTTAGCGATCGGTCGCGGCGCAAAAGGCTGTGCTGCGCAAGAATTCTATCCGGGCTTCAGTCTGTCGAGCACGGATCACGACCCTCAACCCTCTAGATGTCATTATCCGACAGGAACCGTCCGTAGTCGTTGGATTCCAGCCAGTGGAAGAAATGAAAACGAATCGCCTGCGCGTAGCGGGTGATTTCCCGGAGTTCATCGTGACCAACAAGAGCGGAACCGGCTACAAGGTGAAGCTCGATCTGCATAGCAATGGCTCCTGCAACTGTCCCGATTTCCAAGTGCGCACTGCGCAGGAAGGGCGGATTTGCAAGCACATTGCTGCGGCGGCGATCACCGCGTTGGCACCGCAGACCAAAGCCTCATCGCCAGCGGACGGAAACGGGTCCGTCCGGGCGACCGAGGCTGCGACTGCGGAAGAGTCTCCGCTCATTTTTCGCATCCGGCGCAACGTCCAGTCCGACGGAAAGAACGGCACGCTGGTCGAGGTTCAGGCGCGCGTAACGAACGACGAGGCACAAGACCAGGAAACCGCGTCTTATGCCTACGAGTTGCTCGAACGCCTGGCTTCACTTGCCGGCAAGAACCCCGCACCCTCAGAAAGCAACTACGCTCGGGAAACTGTTTCACCGAGCGCGGCAAAAACAAAGCCGATCAAGTCTCGCGCCACATCCTCCGCAGAAGGGAGTCCTGTTCATGCGGTCATCGTGAAGATCGATCGTATGAAGACCCGTCAGGGCGACTCTCTTTTTCTCAAGGTGGATGTCGGCGGCGAGACGGTGCGCGTGTTCGGCCGTCCCGAAGAGCTGGCGGAGCGTCTGGAAGCGAGTGGTTACGACATTCCGGCGAACGAGATCGAAGCTGGGATGGAACTCCATCTTCCCTGCCTGGTGAAAGTCGGTCAGCGCAACAACGGATACAAGAACATCGAAGAGTTCTTGCCCGAAGCCGCCCAATGACCGGCTGCCACATCCACCTTAGCCGAGTCAGAGAGACGAAAGCCTCTCTGACTCGGATTCTTACTCCGAGGCCTTGAATGGAAGGCAAACTGCGAGTTTGGTGCCACGAAAATAGTCTCTTCCCCTTGCTTACCGAGGGCAGAGGTGCTAGCCTCGGTTACCGAGGACATAAAGATGAGCAAGCCTTCCGATCTCGTGCAGGGCACGTTGGACATGTTGCTGCTGAAAATTCTGGCGCTTGAGCCGATGAACGGCTTCGCCGTGAGTCAGCGGTTAAAGCAGGTGTCTGGCGACGTTTTGCAGGTGAGCGACGGATCGCTATATCCGGCGCTGCACAAGTTGGAGCAGGAGGGTTGGATCACGGCCGAGTGGAAAACGTCCGAGTATGGACGGCGGGCGAAATATTATTCGCTGACGCGGCTGGGGCGGCGACAGCTTGAAAAAGAAGCGGATAACTGGGGCAGGCTTTCGAACGCGATTTCGCGGGTTATTCACCTGAAAGAGGCGTGAGCGTGGCGCGGCGCTAAACGGAGGCTGGAGATGCGACCTGAGCATTGGCTGTACACGATCCCATTGCGGCTGCGGTCGTTGTTTCGCTGGGCGCACGCGGAGCAGGAATTGGATGACGAGCTGCGCGATCACCTCGAACGAAAAACCGGGGAATACGTCGCAAAAGGGATGACGCAAGAGGAGGCGCGGCGGCGCGCGCGACTCGACTTAGGCGGTATCGAGCAGACCAAAGAGAAATGCCGCGACGAACGACGTGCAAATTGGATTCAGGACGTCATGCAGGATTTGCACTTTGGTTTACGCATGCTGCGCAAATCTCCGGGCTTTACCGCCATCGCCGTGCTCACTTTAGCTTTGGGATTGGCTGCCAATACAGCCATCTTTTCCATTATCAACGGCGTGCTTCTGCAGCCACTCGAATATCCCAACCCGAGCCAATTGGTAGCCATTGAGTTATTCGTCCCAAAGCTAGCGCAAAAGTTTCCGACGGTGCCGATAAATCCTGCGGCTTATCTAGGATGGTCGACTGATGCGAAGTCGCTAGCCGGAATCGGGCTTGTCGACGATGGCGTGACGTTGAACCTAACGAGTGGTGGAGAACCCAAACTGCTGAGCGCGGATGCAGTGACCGCGAATATTTTCGATGTCTTGGACGTCACGCCATTTCTTGGACGCAATTTTTCCCCGGATGCAGACCAACCCGGACACAACCACGAAGTGATTCTTACCCATGCCCTCTGGCAAAACCGATTTCGCGGTGATCCAAATATTATCGGACAGGCAATCGCGTTAAATGGGAGTCCGTACACTGTCATTGGTGTCCTGCCTCCGACCATCCACTTTCCCGATGTCACTAGCTCTGCTACGGAACCTGAACTCTTTGTACCTGCGGTTTTCGAGAAATGGGAATTGGCGCCCGATGCCGCGTTCGGCTGGGGCGCTATCGCCAGACTCAAGCCCGGCGTGAGCCAGGAGCAGGCGACCGCCGAGCTAAACGTGATTCTGAGCCGCGAATTGGGGTCGCAGTCGTTCATGCCCAACCCAAGAACGGTGATCATGCCGTTGCGCGACATGATCGTGCGCTCCACAGAGCAGGACCTTTGGATGTTACTCGCCGCGGTGCTGGCGGTGCTACTCATCATCTGCGTGAATCTGGCGAATCTTGTGCTAACGCGCGCCACCGCCAGGGAGCAGGAAGCTGCAATCCGCAGAGCCCTAGGAGCTAGCCGAGGCCGCCTCTTGCGGCAAACGCTAGTGGAGACGCTGCTGCTCGGTCTGCTGGGCGGGACCCTGGGGCTTGTGTTGGCACATTGGGCGCTTTGGGGATTGCTGGCAGTCGCGCCGGTTAGCTTGCCACGCCTGCACAATGTCCGCCTGGATGGTGCCGTCCTTGGGTTCACATTGGCAATCTCGGTTTTGGCCGGAGTCCTCGCTGGCTTGCTCCCTGCTTGGCGGGCAGCGCAAACCAATCCTCAAGACGCGTTGCAGACGGGTGCACGTAGTGCGGGTAGCAGCGTGCGGTTGCGCGCGCGTGAGTTTTTGGTCGGGCTCGAGACCGCGCTCAGCGCCATGCTGCTGGTTGCGGCCGGGTTGCTGATCGCGAGCTTTGCAAAATTGGTCAGGGTGCCAGAGGGTTTCGCGGTTGAACATATTCTCACCGTGAACCTGCAACTGCCTGAGGGGCAATATACTCAATCCGAGCAGCGGAGCGATTTCTGGCGGAGGGTGCTCGCCTCCACTTCGGGGCTACCCGGCGTCGAATCTGCCGCCGTCACGAATGTGCTGCCACTCAGAGGTGAGTGGAACAACAATCCCGTTAACCTACCCGGCGATACGCGGCCTGTGGCCGAGCGCCCGTTTGCCAGGTACCGACGCGTCAGCCCTGCATATTTCAAGGCGTTCGGCATTCCCTTGTTGAATGGCCGGGGAATGTCATGGGCCGACGCGGGCACTCCCGCCGTGATGATTTCCGAGGCCACCGCCAAGACTGTCTGGCCTGGTCTCAATCCCATCGGCCAAAGATTTGACGCGGACCCGTCTTCTGGATTTCCTGGATATCAGGTGGTCGGTGTTGTTGGCGACACGCGCGTGAGTCTTTTCAAAGAGCCAGGGCCAATGGTGTATCTGCTCTATGAAAGCGGCCTGACAGGGTCACTGATCCTGCGCACTCGCTTGCGCGCCGCAACAATGGCTCCGGAATTGCGCCGCGCGGTCTGGAAGATCGATCCGAGTGTGGCCATTCCAAGCATCAGCAGCATGGGCCAAATCGTTTCCGAGTCCCTTGCGCCACAGCGGTTCGAAACTCTGTTGACCTCACTATTTGCG
>Ga0126373_10000378_pt1 | contig 29465 bp, 32 predicted proteins | sample PanSoiMetPlot_11_FD_92545 | JGI IMG/M metagenome (GOLD analysis project Ga0126373, IMG submission 92545) | Tropical forest soil microbial communities from Panama - MetaG Plot_11 | ecosystem: Environmental > Terrestrial > Soil > Tropical forest > Bulk soil | place: Panama | collected 2016-02-17 | reverse complement strand
TTGAACATGATCCCAGTGGTTCCACCCAAATCGAATCGCCGTGAACCTTGGGATTATGATCGCGAACTCTACAAGAAGCGTAACCAGATAGAGCGCCTGTTTCGACGGTTGAAGGGCTTCCGCTGTATTTTTTCACGCTTCGAGAAACTCGATGTCGTGTTTCTGGCCTTCATCTACTTCGCCTGCATCATCGAGGCGCTGCGATAGTGTGAACAGGCCCTAGATTGATCATCGCATCCTGAGGCCGGACGCCCAGCTTGTCGGCAAGCATCGCCACCACGGGTTGGACGAGTTTCCTCTTTTGCGGTGGCTTGGGGCCAAAAGACATTGTGACTGAACGATCACAATGTCATCACCGCGATCCAATCCGAGATACGATGGGTCGGAGATGAGGTAAGCGGCAGAATGTTCGCTGACAATGTGGAAGCGATCCTGCGCTGGCGCGTCAATGGTCTCGACCATGGTCTGGTGAACTCCGCCGGTTACCGCGCGACGATATGGTTCAGACTTCCCTTCCCGCAAAGAGATACGCACCAAAGGCATTGCGACCTCCAGAGCTCGGGAAACCGGGCTTCTGTTCTAATCTATAGATGATCGTTCTGATGGCAGGACTCCCCGGCACCGGCAAAACCACGCTTGCCCGCAAACTCGCGGGGCGTGCATCGGGTCGGGTTTTGAGCAAAGACGAATTCCGGCACGCGCTCTTCGCTCCGGAAGAGATCGAATACTCCACTCGCCAAGATGATTTCTGCCAGGAATTAATGCTGCAGGCTGCCTCATATCTTTTGGCGCGAGACCCGTCCCGTATTATGTTGCTCGACGGACGGCCGTTTTCCCGGCGTTATCAGATCGAAAATGTACTGGCCGTGGCCCATTCGCTGCATCAGCCTTGGCGCATTCTCGAGTGTGTCTGTTCGGACGAAAGTGTCAGGCAAAGACTAGAGTCAGACGTGAATCGCGGCGAGCATCCTGCTGGAAACCGCGATTACTCGCTCTACTTGCGGGTGAGATCCCGGTTCGAGGAAATTCGTGCTCACAAAACCATTATCGACACTGACCAAGGACTGGAGGAGTGTATCCAGCGCGCACTCGAGGTAATCGCCATCGCCGCCTAGATTACACCTGCGTTCCCTTCGTGGTTCCCATTTTTGTCAGCACAATGATGAGCCTATACAATCGGGAATCCTGCTGAAATGCCATATGCCAACAATAACCAGGCTGTTTTTCGCGATCACGATTATCTGTTCCATCAGCACGGGCCAAACAAACATAGGGGCCGCGGTGAGTTCTCGTGCTCAACAGATTCACAACTCGGCCCTGATCATCGACACGCATGCCGACACGCCGCAGCGCTTCCTCGATGAAGGATTCGACATCGGCTCGACCGATCCGAACGATCTTGGCCATATCAGCCTCGACAAGGCGCGCCGAGGAAATCTCGGCGCAGAATTCTTTTCGATCTGGGTCGACCCGGAAACGAGCCAGGGGCACTTTGCGCGCCACACCTTCGATCTCATTGACTCGGTTTACGAACAGGCAGCCCGCCATCCCGACCGCATGACGATGGCGTTCTCGACCTCCGATATCGAGCGTGCCCATCGCGAACACAAACTCGCTGCTCTGATGGGCATTGAAGGCGGCCACTCGATCGAAGCGGACATGCACCTGCTTCGTGATTACTACCGGCTCGGAGTGCGTTATATGACACTTTCGTGGTCGAACACGAATGAATGGGCTGACTCTTCGGGCGACATCGACGACCGCAAGGTGCAGCACCACAACGGGCTCACCGACTTCGGCAAGCAAGTCGTGATCGAGATGAACCGGCTGGGCATGATGGTCGACATCTCACATGTCGCCGATAAGACATTCTGGGATGCGATCGGTACTACAAAGGCTCCAGTCATCGCCTCGCACTCCTCGGCGCGTGCCTTGACCAATGCTCCGCGCAACATGACCGACGCCATGCTGAAAGCGGTCGCCAAGAATGGCGGCGTCGTGCAAGTGAATTTTTTCAATGGCTTCATCGACGAAAACTTCCGAAAGGCCAACGATGCTCAGAAAGATGCTGCCGAGGCCGCCCAGAAGAAGTACATCGCGGACAGAAAGGCCGAGGGCAAGGAGGTCAGCTACATCGAAGTCGACCGCATTGAACGGGAGTGGATTGCCAAGATTCCGCGGCCACCGCTGTCGTCCCTGATCGATCACATCGACCACATCGCCAAGGTTGCAGGAATCGATCATGTTGGGCTCGGATCGGATTTCGATGGGGTCAGCGGCGCAACTCCGCAAGGGATCGATTCCGCCGCGGACTTGCCTAAGATCACGCAGGCGCTTCTGGATCGCGGCTACAGCGCTGACGACATTCACAAAATTCTCGGGGGCAATCTGATGCGCGTATTGCGCCAGGTGGAGCAAGTGAGCCGCGAGATGCAGGCCGCCAGCTCAAAATAGCCCCTTCGTCATCGGGATGCGTTTTTGGCGCCCGAGGGCCTATGCATTCCATGAATCGCGAGCAAACTGGAGGGGTTCCCTCGAGTGCGCTCTATCGAAATCCGCACTTCTGGCGAATTCGGCCAGAAGTGGGGCGCCCAGTTGAATCGGCTCAAGGTAACAGTGCGGTGAGCATTACGGCGCTTCACTGTCGTACAATCGAACGTTGCGCCCCACACCAAATTCCACGCATCGTTTCCAAGGAGAATCCATGCGTAACGCACTCATGGCTTTAGCAATCGTAGTTTTAACGACTTTATCGTCGTTCGCCCAGACAGCCGCCCCGGCCAAGCCCGGCACAGCCAATACATCCTCCAGTCAGCCCACGGCGATCATCGATACGACGGCCGGCAAAATGACTTGCACTCTGTTCCCTGACAAAGCACCAATCGGCGTGGCCAACTTTATCGGCCTCTCCAGTGGAACCAAAGACTGGAAAACCCCGACTGGAGCGACCAAGCACGGCGTGCCTTTGTACGACGGAACGATTTTTCACCGCGTGATTCCGCAGTTCATGATTCAAGGTGGCGATCCCGCTGGCAGCGGCTCCGGGCCTGATCCAGTGAAGGCCTTCAAGAATGAGACATCGCCCGGCTTGCTGTTCGATAAGCCGGGGCGGCTGGCTTATGCCAACGCAGGCCCTAATACGAATACTTCGCAGTTTTTCATCACGGAAGTGGCTTTCACCGGACAGCAAGGTCAGATGCTCAACGGCAATTACACGATCTTCGGGCAATGCGATGAGGCTTCGGTCGCTCTCGTGAAGCAAATTGCCGCGATGAGCCGCGATTCCAATGACCGCCCATACCGGCCGATCAAAATCAATCACATTACGATCCAAAAGGCCGGTGGCGCGACGAAGGCGGCCGGGACACCTGCGAAGAAACCGGCAACAGCTCCAACAACGAAATAACGCTCTGCGCCCGCTCCCCTTCGCTTCGCTCAGGGTTCAGGGGACAGCCGAGGCGGCTGTCTCGACCCGGTCTTTGCCGCCGCCTAAGGACTAATGACGCTTTGAAAGGACTTTATGACTCGTCAACCAGGAATGTACGCCACTTTCGAGACTTCGGAAGGCACGATCGTTTGCCGACTCTTTGACAAAGACGCTCCCAAGACCGTAACCAACTTCGTGGAACTCGCCGAGGGTAAGCGCGAATGGAAACATCCTTCCACTGGCAAGAAATCCAACGATCGGCTGTACGATGGCACGATTTTCCACCGCGTAATCCCTGACTTCATGGTCCAGGGCGGAGATCCGCAAGGCACGGGCACCGGCGGCCCGGGATATCAATTCGAGGACGAGACCAAACACTCGCCCCATAAATTTGACCAGCCGGGCAAACTGGCCATGGCGAACGCCGGTCCCAATACCAACGGCTCCCAGTTCTTCATCACGGTTGTACCGACCACTTGGCTGACTGGCAAACACACGATCTTCGGTGAGGTCGTCGAAGGTCAGGACGTCGTCGACAAAATCACCAAGGTCCCACGGGGACGTAATGATCGGCCTAGCAAAGACGTGGTGCTAAAAAAGGTCACAATCGAGACCGCATAGGCCGGATACAATTCCGAAGCATGTTCGCCGCAATTGCTGCCACGTCGCAAGATGCTTTCAAGGTCGTGCTCTTGGTAGCGATTGGCGGCGGTCTGCTCTCATTGGGCCGCTGGAGTTCGCGGCTGGGCGCAGGCCAGAGTCCGGATTCACCGGCGAATGTGCCAACCCCCGATCCTGCAGACTTAACGCCATCGGGGGAACTAACTCCGAAGCATTGGCCTCCATCGGCCGAGGAGGTTGCGGCCTCGCTGCCCTATGATCCGTCTCTCGGCAGGATTCGAATCAAAAGGCTCTTCTTCGACAAGACCGACGTTCATCCCGGGCCCGACGATCCCGACTTTTTTGCTGAGGAACTGCACATCGAGCTCTATGATCCGGATTCAGATCACTCGTGGTGGCAGTCTTATTTCGTCGCGACACCCGGAGGCCTGGCACAGATTCTGCGGGAAAAGCACTGGCGATACCTGCACGCACCCCAGATCCTTGTCTTCCCGCGTTACGATCTGGAGGAGATTCGTCGAGCGGTCGTCAACCGCATTGTGGCTGATAACGAGGTGTTTAGGGGTCAGGAACCGGAGAACGAGGAGTCACTCTGAGGTAGTCGCCAAGGGACAGGTAGGAACCACTGACGCGACGGTCAAAGGATTGGTTGCAGGCATTGCCGCAAAACGGGCAAATGATCGCTAAACCGCGCTGCGCACGGAGTTCTCTTTAAGAGTGCGCTCCATCAGCCGCATACGCTTGGTCGGAATCACCGGCTCGGTGATTCTTGGCTGTACAGGGTCGCACCCACTCACGGCGAGCAGTTCCGTGCTCATGGCATCCAGGGCGGAATTCGAACGGCCCAAAACCATCAGCAGGTACTTCTGAGCGATTGGACGGTCTGCAGGGTGGATCAGGGCCCACCAGCGACGCACCGACTCCTGCACCTCGGCCTCGCTCTTTTCTCCCACCACGAGCGAGTCGATCAGGCGATACACCTTGCTTTTGATGGCTTGGTACGAGACGGAGATCTCTTGTGGCATAGGGTCCTAGTTTCTTTGTACTACTTCAATTTGCAATCGGCGCACCAAACCGCAGGACCTTTATTTCACTTGGGTTACAGTCATTTTGACAATGTTAAACGTACGATGAATGGAAGAATCCCGGTATGAGATATGGATTCTGGAAGGCGTCACCAAGTTCTGTACCGACACTACACCGCTATAGCCCAGGCCAAGGGTAATCAGACGCAGCCATCAAGGAACGTCTGCGCAGGCAGTTTACAATGTGGCGCTCTGTACAACTTGGGAGGCGAAAATGAAACGTTGGGCCTGGATTCTGGCTGTTCCGGTTTTAAACTTCTTGGCATGGGCGCAAACCACTGCATCTCCAGGCGCGCCGGGAACCAACTCCAGGAATAGTTCGCGTGGGATTTGGTCGGACGCAGTTTGGCACGAAGCTGCGCCCGACGACCGCATGTTCTTTCCAAAGGACATGATCTACGCGTGGGCACAGTTCGATCTGTCGCCGCCCCATAATGAGATCGATCCAAATCAGTGCGCCGGCAACTCTTATGTCGACGGCGGTGCGAATGCGCCCTGCAACATGTTTGCTCGCTACATGCTCTCAGGAATCCTTGAAGTACGCCCCTTTGGCCGAGGACCGTTGCGGCGTTTCATGCTCTGGGGAGCTCCAGCTTTTCTTTTCGGCAAGAACGTGCCGAAAACGCTTTACACCTGGTCTCCGGACGCCATTGGGATCGAGCACTCTTGGGGACTTGGGATCTATCTAACGAAAGGATTCGAGTTCCGCGTCACCCAGCACTTCCTGTTTGATCGGTTGGGGGCTCGGGATAAGAATCTTGGGGTCGCCGACTTAGGTACCAATGGCCCGTGGGGCCGTTATATGAGTCTGGGCGTGCGCAAAACATTTGGCACGCGGCGCTGGTGAACTCCTCAAACGCGCGCCGCAACCGGAACAGACGGCCTCGTGAATTTCCGGACGAGCCATACAATCAGGGCGATCACGGCTCCCAGCAGCACGAAAGGCAATCCGAAAATGAGAAACAGCCACAGTCCTGCACCGCCGGCAAAGTTCGTGATGTCTCCCTCGACCTTAGCTCCGGGATCGCGTCGCACGCGTCCGCCAAACACGCTCACATCCTTCGCCGTCGCGCCTTCATCGAGCCGCATGTCTCCGCCGAAGACTGTGGTGTCGCCGCCGACGCTGCCATCCCGTTCTATGACAACGCTCCCACCAAATGTCGTGACGTCACCGTCGACGTGGCCTCGAATGCGGACGCTGCAGCCGAAACAGGTAGCCTCGCTCGCCCTTTCATCTGCACCAATGGTGATGTCATGGCCAAACTGGGCGCGTTCGTGGGAACCTTGTGCCAGAGCCGATGCTGCGAACGCGCTAACGAGGAAAAAACAAATCAGCCGGGTGATGGATGCGAACCCCATAAAACCTCCGTGGCTCATTCCGTGAATCGCGGCAGGGGGTGAAGAATTATCCCACAACCACCGCGGGATTTTCTTAGCATTTGAGGCGGAAATCACCAGCGGAAGTGATTACAATCACGTGTCTCAGTCCATCTCCCGACTAGAGTGGCTGGAAAGCAAATCGTCTTTGCGCCTCGTCACTTCAAGAATGGATCCAGACACGACAGGTGACAATTCAGCCGCAGTCGCCTCGAATTCTCTATAATGACAGTTTTTGAAATCGTGGGCGCAATTTCCTGATCAGGAGGCTCTTGATGTCTGGCTCGTATAACGGTGTCGCGGTTCCGTCCGACGGGAAGAAGATTGGATACGCCAATGGAAAATATAATATTCCCGACAATCCCATCATTCCGTTCATCGAAGGCGACGGCACCGGTCGCGACATTTGGAAGGCTTCCCTTCGTGTGTTCAATGCCGCGGTGGAAAAGGCCTATCAGGGTAACCGCCGAGTTGCGTGGTACGAGGTGTTCGCCGGAGAAAAGGCCAAGGCCAAATTCGATACATGGCTACCTGACGATACGGTTGAAGCCATCCGCGAATTTCGCGTCGCCATCAAGGGGCCGTTGACCACCCCGGTCGGCGGTGGCATCCGGTCGCTGAATGTGGCTCTACGGCAGATTCTCGATCTCTATTCTTGCGTGCGCCCGGTGAAGTACTACCAGGGAGTTCCCTCGCCCGTAAAGCATCCCGAGCGGATGGACGTGGTCATCTTCCGCGAGAATACCGAGGACGTCTATGCCGGAGTCGAGTGGGAAGAAGGAACGACGGAATGCGCCCGACTGATCGAGTTCCTGAACAAGGACATGCTAAAGAGTGGCAAGAAGCAGATCCGGCTCGACTCGGGCGTCGGTATCAAACCGATTTCCGCTACGGGGACCAAACGCCTGGTCAGAATGGCGATTCAGCATGCGCTCGAAACCGGGCGCAAAACCGTGACCCTCGTCCACAAGGGCAACATCCAGAAGTTCACGGAAGGCGCCTTCCGCAAGTGGGGATACGAACTCGCCACACAGGAATTTCGCGACCAGGTGGTCACCGAGCGGGAGAGCTGGATTTTGGACAATAAAGACAAGAATCCGAACCTCTCTGTCCCGCAGAATGCCGAACTGATCGAGCCGGGGATGGAATTTGCCCCGCCAGCATTCCGGCAGTCGGTCGAGAAGGAAGTAACGGAGGTTCTCAACGCAATCTATTCGACTCACGGCAAGGGCGGATGGAAGAACAAACTTATGATCAACGATCGAATCGCGGATTCGATCTTTCAGCAGGTCGTCACACGCGCAGACGAATATTCTGTGCTGGCCACGCCCAATCTGAATGGCGATTACATTTCTGACGCCTGCGCGGCGCAAGTCGGCGGACTGGGCATTGCCCCGGGCGCGAACATCGGCGATGGGTACGCGATCTTTGAGGCGACCCACGGCACGGCGCCGAAGTATGCTGACAAAGACGTGATTAATCCCGGTTCCGTGATTCTGTCGGGCGTGATGATGTTCCGGCATCTGGGCTGGAACGAAGCCGCCGATCTGATCGAACACAGCATGGAGCGCACGATTGAGCAGAAAAAGGTCACCTACGATTTCGAGCGTCTCATGCCAGGAGCGACGAAGGTAAGAACCAGCGAGTTTGCTGGATACATGATCGAGAATATGGGTGCAGGCGTGCTGGTGTGAGGTTTCAAATTCATTTGCCACGGATTTTCACGGATTCACACGGATGAGTTGCGAGAATTATCCGTGGAAATCCGTGACCATCCGTGGCCAGGAAAGGCCTTGTCATGCGCAAGAAAGTCAGCATTGTAGGTTCGGGAAACGTGGGCGCGACGGCTGCTCATTGGATCGCCTCGAAAGAGCTCGCCGATGTCGTCCTGATCGACATCATCGAGGGCGTGCCACAAGGCAAGGGCCTCGACCTCCTCGAGGCCATGCCGATCGAAAAGCGAGACTCGTACGTCAGCGGGACCAATGACTATAAAGACACAGCCAATTCCGACATCGTAGTGGTGACCGCCGGCATTCCGCGCAAACCCGGGATGAGCCGCGACGACTTGCTCAACACCAACTACAACATCATGAAATCCGTAGTCACCGAGGTGGTGAAGTATTCGCCGAACTGCATTCTGATCGTCGTTTCAAATCCGCTCGATGCGATGGCCCAGACCGCCTACAAGCTCAGCGGTTTGCCGCGCGAACGGGTGATTGGCATGGCCGGCGTCCTCGATTCGGCACGATTCCGTGCGTTTATCGCTGACGAATTGCAGGTGAGCGTGGAAAATGTCACAGCCTTCGTTCTCGGTGGCCACGGCGACACTATGGTTCCCCTGCCCCGCTATTCCACAGTGGCAGGTATTCCGATTACCGAATTGATCGAGAAGAGCCGCTTGGAAGCACTGGTGCAGCGCACACGCGACGGCGGCGCCGAGATCGTCAAGTATCTCAAGACCGGATCGGCTTACTACGCTCCTTCCGCGGCCACCACCGAAATGGTCGAGGCAATCTTGAAAGACAAGAAGAAGATTCTTCCCTGCGCTGCCTATCTGCAAGGTGAATACGGCATTCACGGCCTCTATGTCGGAGTTCCAGTGAAGCTCGGAGCGAAGGGAATCGAAGGAATCATTGAGATCAAGCTCACCCCGGAAGAAAAAGCGGGACTCGACAAGAGCGCGGCAGCTGTAAAGGAGTTATGCGGCGTAATCGGTGTATGAGGAGTGACATCCGTCCAGGGTTTGATGCTTGCCAATTGAACAAATTAGAAATCTTACAATTTATCAATTGCACGATTGTTTTGCGCACACGTATCTTCAGAGTCGCGCTTTCCCACTGGAAGGAATGGACTGGACAGGAGAACTGCATGAGGCTGTCTCTTTCAGCCGTAGCGGGAAAATATCTTGTCATCGGAGTGATCCTGATAATGACGACTTCGTTGATTGCCGGTTCCGGCCTTTACAGCTTTACACTGAACTCGATCGACGGAAAACCGGCCCCGCTGGCCGACTACAAAGGAAAAGTCATCCTGATCGTGAATGTGGCTAGCCGATGCGGCTATACGCCGCAGTACAGCGCGCTCGAATCGGTCTACGAAAAATACAAGGCGCAAGGCTTCGTGATTCTCGGCTTCCCTGCCAACAACTTCGGCGCGCAGGAACCCGGCACGAACGAAGAGATCAAGACCTTCTGCGTGCGCAAATACAGTGTGACTTTCCCGATGTACGCGAAGATTTCCGTCAAGGGCGCGGACCAGGCACCTCTGTATTCCTACTTGACGAAAGAAACCGGAGCAGGCATCTCAGGCGACATCAAATGGAACTTCACCAAGTTTCTAATCGATCGCAATGGGAATGTTGTCCGGCGATTTGAACCCCCCGTTCCGCCGGATTCTACGGAGATCATGGGAGCCATCGAAACACAGTTGAAGTAGTTGCTGGAGGAACGCCTCAGATGTCGTAGTACAGCGCGAACTCATAGGGGTGCGGTCTCGACCGAATCGCGTCCACTTCCTTCGAGCGCTTGTAGTCGACATAGGTCCGCAGCAATTCTTCCGTAAACACATCGCCTTTCAACAGGAAGGCGTAGTCTCGCTGCAACTCATCCAGCGCATCTTCCAGCGAACCTGGCACGGACGCAATGCCCGACATCTGTTCTGGATCCAGTTCGTAGATATCTTTATCAAGCGGCTGGCCCGGATCCATCTTGTTCTCGATACCATCGAGCCCCGCCATGAGCATCGCAGCAAAGGCTATGTACGGATTGCAACTCGGATCCGGCGGACGGAATTCGACACGCTTCGACCTGCTCGAAGCCGAATACATCGGGATGCGGCACGCTGCCGAGCGATTTCGCCGCGAGTACGTCAGATTCACCGGCGCCTCAAACCCCGCGACCAGGCGCTTGTAAGAATTAGTTGTCGGGGCAATGATCGCCGACAGAGCCGGCCCGTGCTTGATCAAGCCGCCGATGTACCACAGCGCAAGCTGCGATAAACCCGCGTAGCCGTCCCCGGCGAACAGAGATTCTCCACCTTTCCACAATGATTGATGCGTGTGCATGCCGCTGCCGTTATCGCCGAAGATGGGCTTCGGCATGAACGTGACGGTTTTCCCGTTCCGGTTTGCCACGTTCTTCACGATGTACTTGAAAAGCAGCATCTTGTCGGCGGAGCGCAGCAGCGAGTCGAATTTCAAATCAATCTCCGTCTGCCCGCCACTGGCGACTTCGTGATGATGGCACTCCACTTCCATCCCACAACTCTGCATGGTCAGGAGCATTTCTGATCGCAAATCCTGATAGTGATCCGTAGGTGCAACCGGGAAATAGCCCTCCCGAAATCTCGGACGGTATCCCATGTTGTTCTCTGCCCTGCCCGAGTTCCAGCGTCCCTCTTCGGCGTCGATGTAATAAAAACCGTACTCCTCGCGCTGATCAAAGCGCACGTTGTCGAAAATGAAGAACTCGGCCTCGGCACCGAAATAGGCGGTGTCCGCAATCCCGCTCGACGCCAGGTAAGACTCAGCCTTGCGGGCGATGAATCGTGGGTCGCGATCGTAAGCTTGCTTCGTCACCGGATCGACCACGTCGCACACCAGAACCAGCGTCGGCAAGTCGGTGAACGGATCCACCAGATGGCAATTCGGGTCCGGTTTGAGCAGCATGTCGCTCTCGTGGATACCCGCCCACGCGCGAATGGAGGATCCATCAATGCCGAACCCTTCGTCGAAACACGCTTCCGTGAGTTGCTCAATCGGATAAGAAACGTGGTGCCACAAGCCTGGAATATCCGTGAAGCGCAGATCCAGGATTTTGGCGTCGTTTTGCTGGGCAAATTGAAGGACCGTCTTAGGGTCGGCCATAAAGCTCCTTCGCCGGAGTCAAACTCAAAGCGACGCCTGCGGGGTCACCGCAGGCGGGCAGGCTGCTACAATCGGGTCGCGTTGTGCAGGACCAGAGAGTCTAAAGCTGCAAGTCTGCGCGGGCAATTCGATTGTTTTTATTGGCTGGATAAACGAGGATTATGAGGGGACCTCGATAATTGGTGAACCGATCCGGCCGATCACTTACGCACCCCGATCTTGCTGATCACTGACCGCTGACAACTGGCCACCGCTTTTATGGACTTCGACCAACTGGAAACTTTTTTGGAAGTCGCGCGCCACGCGTCGTTTTCCCGTGCCGCCGAGAAGCGTTTCCGTACCCAGCCGGCCATCTCGTCTCAGATTCGTGGCATCGAGGAAGAAGTGGGGGCTAAGCTTTTCGACCGTTCTGGCGGCAAGGTTTCGCTTACTGCGGCCGGAAAGGCGTTCTTGAAGTATGTTGAAGAAACCCTCGACGCCCGCAAAGCCATGCTGGTCGCGATCGCCGAAATGGAGCGCGTTCCGCGCGGCGAGATCATCGTCGGGGCGAATGAAGGTACGTGCCTTCACATCCTGCCCCACGTCTTCTCCGAGTTCAAAAAGCAATATCCCGACGTTTCGGTCAATATCAAGCGCGCTGATTACGCGAAAGTTCTCGAGTCCATCATCGACAACTCCGTAGATTTCGGCGTCGTTTCCCTTCCCGTTAGTGACAACCGTTTGACCGTGGTGCTCATCCATCGAGATGAGCTGGTTTTGATTGCGCCGCCGCATCATACGCTGGGAAAGATGAAGTCCGCCACGATTGCCGATGTCAGCAAATACCCGCTAATCGTTCCCAAGGCAGGACACACCCGCGACGCCATCGAGCAACTGTTTCACGAGCGCCGCCTGAAGCCCAACTTCACCATGGAACTCGACTCCAGCGAACTGCTGAAGCGCTTTGTGGCCGCCGAAGTCGGCATTGGCTTTATCTCTCGCTCAAATGTCGAAGAAGATGTTAGCGCCAAGGCTCTGGCAGCAATTCCCATCGCAGACGCTCACGTTCGCCGCGATCTGGCACTAGTATTCCGTAAAGACAAGGCATTGAGCCGCGCTTCTTTGGCGTTCATTGACATTGCCGTCAAGCACAAATCTACGCAAGAATTAGTACCAACCTCCAGCCGATGATGAGATCTCTCCGATGCCTCGCCGTTCTGCTGGTGCTCGCAACCTGTGCGAGGCAGGCGCAGTCTCAGTCCTCAGGAAAGTCTTTCGATCACCTGTCGACCGCCATGAGGCAACTGATCTCCGTGACGGCCACGGGCAGCAAACGCTACCAGGAAAATGACATTGTTGCCGCCAGTGGATTGCAGCTGGGCACGACCGTCGTGGAAGACGATTTCAAGAAAGCTGCCCGCAGGCTTGGGGATCTCGGCGTCTTTGCTGATGTTGCTTACAACTTCTCCTATTCTTCCGCCGGAACCAAGCTCGTTCTGCACGTTACGGATAACGAAAAATTCGTGCCTGTACGCTTCGAGGACTTCGTTTGGTTCTCGGACGAAGAACTCCTGAAGCGAATCAAGGAACGCGCGCCCATGTTTAACGGCGAAGTGCCGCTTTCTGGCAACCTGGCCGATCGTGTTTCCGATGTCCTGCAGGCGCTGCTCGTGGAAAATGCCATCCCGGGGAATGTTGAATACGAACGCGCCGGAAACACCAACGCCCCGGTCGATTCCATCGTTTACCGCGTCTCCGAGGTCGTCATCCAGATTCGCAACGTCGAGTTTACCGGCGCGGACCAGGCCGAACTGCCGGCTCTCAGAGAGGCCGCGCGACGTGTCTTCGACCGCGAGTACTCACGGAGTGTCTTGCATGCGCTCGTCGAGCATCAATTGCTCCCTGTCTACTACGCCCGAGGATTCCTGAAAGCTGCCTTCGGCGAACCGCAACCGGTCGTGGTGAAAAAGCCTGGGGCCGATAGCGAGGACGGACCACGCAATCTCACCATCGTCGATGTGACGTTCACCGTGGCTTCCGGTCGGCAATACAAGATCAAAGACCTGCAGTGGTCCGGAAACCAATTATTCTCTACCGACATCCTGCAGAAGATGGTCCATGCAAAGCCTGGGGAGACCGCCAATACAGTTCGCATCGGCGACGACTTGAAGGAAATTCAAAAGCTCTACGGATCGCGCGGTTACGTAGCTGCGAAAATCGAGCCCGACATCCAACTCGACCATGCGGCGAGCACTGCCCTGGTCCGTCTCGATGTGAAAGAAGGGGCCCAATACCACATGGGCGAGCTCGAGTTCCGCGGGCTCGACAATAGCCTCACCGCCAAGCTGCGCAATGCCTGGAAAATTCGGGCGGGCGAGGTCTATGACGCTACCTACCTCAGCGAATATCTACCCGCTGCGCATAAGCTTTTGCCGTCCGGGCTCGATTGGGACGTCACTCCCCATGTAACGGCGAACGTGCGCGACAAGACGGTCGATGTCGACCTGATCTATGCCGTTAAAGCCCCTAAATAGGCTTAAGACTTCTGGTTTGTCCGTTTTTTGGAACAAAATTCTTCCATTTGTTCCAATACCCACCATTGAGTTGTACTCTAGGCCGTCCTTCTCACGGAAGGTCCGGTCGCGGGCTGTTGTGCAGCTGGGTGCGCCAACGGCCCACGACCCGGCCGTGGAAACTTTGGAATCTTGTGAAGAACCGGTTCCAGCAAATCTCCGAAGTCGTGTCGTTGGACGGCGCCTCCATTGGCAGCGCTGAGACTTTTCGAGTTTGCCCGGGCCCTCCCCCTATTTCGAAACCGGGCATCCGCGCGGAGGTGTGCGCCAGTGCGCCTCCGCTTTTTTCCTCACCCCTCTTGTAACTTCGTGCCCACTATTGCATCTTTAGACCAAGGCTGAGTGGCGCCGTACATGCCGCCCCGTGCGCCAGCCTGGCAAAAGTCTACAAGGAGACTCACTGATGAATGTCCGTACTCGCAGCACCGCAGTTCTGCTGTTGAGCCTGCTGATGGTTGTCGGCCTCGCCGTGTCTTCCGCTTTCGCGGCTGGCAAAACCTTTACCGGAACCGTGAGCGATGCTATGTGCGGTGCCAAGCACATGGGACCTGCCGCCGAATGCACCCGCAGCTGCGTTTCAAAGGGTTCGAAATATGCTCTGGTTGTGGGTGACAAGGTCTACACCCTGGAAACCAGCGACAAAGCAGCCCTGGCTACTCTCGATAAACAGGCTGGCGCGAAAGTGACCGTAACCGGAACAGAGAAGGACAACAACATCACCGTCAATTCCGTCAAAGCCGATTAGCTCCCTAAGATGGGTGCCCCACTTCTCGCAGATTTTGCGGGAAGTGGGAACTTCCCGCCTAAGTAGCAAGATCTCATCTACACAGCTGTCGCGGTTGTGTCCTGCCTCGCTGGCAATTTTTCGCCGCAGATCCCTGAAATTCATATTTCCTTTACATTCCAATGTGTTAGATTGTGCATTCTTACAGTGGAAATCTTTTTGGTGCGGAGGGATAGACGAATTGGGCAAAGACATGGTTCCGAAGCGGATTTTCTTCACCAAAGGGGTGGGGAAACACCGCGAGCGTCTGACGTCGTTTGAATTGGCGTTGCGTGATGCCGGTATTGCCGCCCAAAATCTGGTGCGCGTCTCCTCTATCTTCCCCCCCAACTGCAAGCTGCTCACCCGCAAGGAAGGCGTGAAGTATCTTCATCCCGGCGAGGTCGTCTTCGCCGTCGTCGCCGAAAACTCGACGCGCGAGCCGCATCGCTTGTTAGCATCCTCCATCGGCGTTGCCATTCCCGCCGATCGGAACACCTACGGCTATCTCAGCGAACATCACTCGTTTGGCGAAACCGAGGATGCGGCCGGCGAATATGCCGAAGAGCTCGCTGCCGAAATGCTGGCCACGACGTTAAATGTGGAATTCGACCCCGATCGATCATGGGACGAGAAAAAGCAGATCTACCGCCTCTCGAACAAGATTGTGCGGACTGCGAATGTAACGCAGTCGGCAGTCGGCGACAAAAGGGGTCTCTGGACCACAGTGATTGCTTCAGCAGTGTTGATCTTCGACTAGTCGTGCCGTCAAAGTCCCATGAATCCTCGGCGTCAGCCCCTAGGGATTTCTGCCTTGTCGTCAGTACTCATGGTACGAATTCTAACTTCCTGAAGACCCCGCTCACGACTCGATCGCACCGCGCGGCTTGAAATTGGAAGCACCGGGCGGTGGTTGCCCTGACCGCAGCGTAGAGCTGCTTCCGCAACTTGGCATGCGCCCGGTGCAGACGGACCTTCACATTCTCCTGCGTCAAATTGAGGCACTCTGCCGCTTCCTCCGTGCTCATGCCTTCCACATCTCGCAGCATGAACACCACCCGATACTCATCCGGCAAGGCCAAAACGGCTTTCTCAATCACACCCGAGAGCTCCCGATGGTAAGACTCCTGCTCGGGATTGAGGTCAGACGAAGTGGCAGAGTTCATGAGGTCTCCATTCGATGGATCCGAAGTATCGATCGATTGAAATCGGGAACGCCGTCGAACGCGGGCCAGAGCCTCATGTACCGCGATTCGGGCAAGCCAAGTCACAAACTTAGCTCTACCCTCGAAGCCCGCAAGATTCTGGTACGCCCGCACATAAGCATCCTGCATGACATCCTCGGCCTCGGCGTCATCCCGAAGTATCGAGCGCGCGACCCGATAGAGACTCTGATTGTGGCGGCGCATCAGCAGCTCGTAGAGTGCGCTCTCCCCCGCCAGGACACGCTCCACGACGTGCTCGTCGGTCCAGTCCTCTTTCCTGGCTTGCTCCAACAGGGCCGCACTAGCCATCCCGTTCCTCCCCAAGCATTGAGTCAGAAGCTCGCGCGAGGTTACAGGATTCTTAGGTTTCCTGCGTTTTGACAATCTTCTGACAATCGCCTCACCTCGCAGTTGTAACCAACGGGTCTAGCCACCGCTCATCAGCAAAGACGCAACTCCCCGCCCCAAGCGATGAGCCAGTCGTCTAGTCAGGAGATTGATTATGAAATACCGCAGCATCGGAGTCGTTTTCGCATTGGTGTGCGCCGGAGTGGCATTCCATGTTCTCTTTGGTCGGACAGGATCGATATCAGCACACCCGTCTGTGCAGTGCGCAACCGAAACTGCCCAGCAGAAGTTCGAACAGGGACGCAGTGTATTCCGCTTCGACACCTTCGGAGATCAGACATTCTGGGGAGACACGCTGAAACTGCATCAGGCCATCGAAGGCAGCAAGTTTGGCGGCGTTGGTCCTGGAGTCAGACCAAACACCGCATTGGCGGTCGGTCTGAAAGTGGATGTCGATGCCCTGCCTGCTTCGTTGATCCAGGAATTGAAGAACGGCCAGGTGAATCTCAACGATCCTGCCGTCACTCTGGCGTTACTGAAATTGAACTCGGTGGTCGGAGTTACGGGATTCTTCAAACCCGACGGCAGTCTAAAGTCCATCGGCATCCAGTGCGCACTGTGTCACTCGACCGTCGACAACTCGCTGGCACCGGGAATCGGGCACCGGCTCGATGGTTGGGCGAATCGTGATCTAAACGTCGGTCAGATCATCGCGCTCGCTCCCAATCTTCAGCCGTTCGCCGATCTGCTCGGAGTTGATCAAGCAACTGTTCGTGGGGTTCTCGCAAGTTGGGGGCCGGGTCACTTCGATGCCGAGCTGGCGCTCGACGGTAAGGGGTTCCGCCCTGACGGCAAAACGTCGGCCGTACTCATTCCGCCGGCTTTCGGGCTGGCTGGCGTGAACTTGCACACCTGGACCGGCTGGGGCTCGGTCACGTACTGGAACGCGTTCGTTGCCAATCTGGAGATGCATGGCAAGGGCAACTTCTACGATCCGCGGCTTGATAATGCCGATCAATTCCCTGTGGCTGCGAAGGCAGGCTTCGGTCATGTAACCAACTCGAAGGACCTGATCACTCCGAAACTGGCTTCCTTGCATTTCTATCAACTCGCGCTTTCCGCGCCCAGCGCTCCCGCTCGCACGTTCGATGCAGAAGCTGCAAAGCGTGGGAAGGAGGTCTTCAACGGAACGGCCAAGTGCGCGACCTGCCACGTTCCTCCTCTCTACACCGAACCCGGCTGGAATCTGCATACACCAAGCGAGGTCTGCGTGGACAGCTTTCAAGCCGACCGCTCACCCGATCGACGCTACCGCACCTCACCCCTGGGTGGACTCTGGACGCACACTAAAGGCGGCTTCTATCACGATGGCCGATTCCCTACGCTGCTAGACGTCGTCAACCATTACGACGGCTGCTTCAGCCTGGGCCTGACCGATCAAAATAAGAGCGACCTCGTCGAATTCTTGCAGTCGCTCCCGGGCGCCACGAACAACTAAGGCCCTATGTCATGTCGGGTGCGGCTGGCGGAGATCGAACCGAAAATCCGCACTCGACGTATAACTTTAGTAAAGTTAATCACTTACAAACATCCCGCCAAACATGAAACGGGTAGCACTTTGGTAACACTATGATTAGTCGGATGTAATCTTCCGTTAACAGCTGTCAGTTATCATACAAGTGTCAGTTAAGGGGAGTGTTTGGTGGATCTTGAAACACGCAGAAAGAAACAGCAGGCCCTTATGGTCCAGATGGTGGAGCGCAAGGTCCGTTCCCGCGCCCAGCAACTGTACGAGAGTCGAGGTCAGGCCGCAGGTCAAGATCTGCAGGACTGGTTTCAAGCTGAGTCGGAAGTACTTGAAAACAGCGTTCTTGCACCACTATACCGACGTGTGAAATCGGGTGAACCCGCGGCACAACCGGAGTCCGCTACCGAAGCCTCCAGCTAGCCCTGTATTCCTCCGTCTCCCATGTTGTGAGTCGGCTATTATTTCTTCGGCGTCGCCTTTGCAGCCTTACGAGACCCCTTCTTGGCCTTATCTAGCCTCTCGAGAACCGCCGCAACGATGATCGGCAGCCCCACAGTCGCGTCCACGAAAACCTCACCAAACCTCCCACCTTCCGACGGCGGCACAAACTTGCCCCAGGAAATCGCCTCGCTGTAGGGGCTGCCGGACAACCCGCCCCAATGCACGGGCTCGGGGCAGATGCGAACGCCATAATGGTACCGCTTCAAAGGAACATTCTCGCCCAAGCGTCGATGGCGCAATTCGCAGAAAGGCCCAAACTGCTGCGACCAGTTGCGCGGCACCCCACCACCAATCGTCAAAATGCCCAGCCTTTTTTGGCGCAGCAGAGTCGCAGCGAAATGCTCGAGATCCTCGAACGGATCGAAACGGATCCTGTGCCTCCCTGTGGACTCGCGCAGCCGATTGTTTAACGCGGTGTCGAGGCCCAACTCCGAATCAGTGAAGGCGGGCACAAACACCGGCACGCCTTTCTCGTACGCCGATTTCAGAATTCCCCGTTGCCCCTGCGCATGCTTCGACAAGTAGGCGCCAATCGCGTGGTTGAGCTTATACGAGCACATCAGTTCGTTATGGTCCCAAGCCTCGAGCACGGCTGACATCACTTCTTCCACGTCATCGAGATTCTGCTCGGGCTCCAGCGTGTCATACACGCGGTTGTATCCCCGCTCGTAAAGCTCTTCGTCGGAAACTTCGGGATTGACCTGGAAATGTGCGCGCCCCGTAGCTTCCACCAGCCCATGAGCCATCAGGGCGCCCGTGGATACGATCGCATTTACGATTCCTCGGTCAATCAACTCCGCGATAATCAGGCCCTGCTTGGCGACAGTCATCGCCCCGGCGAGCGTCATGACCACAAAGGCATCTTCGTCGAGCGCCATGGCCTCCAGTACGTCGGCCGCTTCACCCAGCTGCCGCCCAGTGAATGCAGTCTTGGCCATCGCACGAACGAGGCCGTCGATCGACGTAATCTTCCCCAAATCCAGCGGTTCCAGGGGAATCAGCCGGTCTTCCATAGGATTGTGCAGCTTGCGGTCGACGCCTTCTCCTCCGCCGTGCTGCCGATGCGAACTGTCATGATTGCCCTGTTTCAAGCAAACCTCCAAACTTCGATCTTTTATGATTTGACTAAATACTCTACAGGAAAAAAGTGGAGGCTCGCCACGATCACGATCCACGTAGCGACAGCCGCCCCAGCTGTCCGGCGAAACGAAGCAATCTGCTGAGCCTGCCCCCGCCCCACGATACACTTTCAGCATGCCAGGAAAGCGCGCCTTCGAGGCACAACTCGCCGCCCTCGACGCGCTCCGCGAGGCGCCAGAGGCTTCTCGATCTGACCCTCTTCGAAAAGCTCTAGACAACAAGAACAACTTCATCGCAGCGAAAGCTGCCGACCTGGCCCGCGAATTCAACCTGCAGAATCTGACGCCCGAACTGCTGAAAGCCTTCGACCGCTTTTTCGAGAATTCGGTAAAATCCGACCCACAGTGCTGGGCCAAGAACGCCATCAGCCGCACTCTGTCCGCGTTCGAGCTGCAGGAGCCTGACATATTCCTCCGCGGCATGCACCACATCCAGATGGAGCCCGTTTGGGGAGGCCGTTCCGACACGGCGGGCACGCTCCGCGCAACCTGCGCCTTAGGCTTGGTGCAGTGCCGACGCCTTACCAACGATGAGCTCCTGAAACACCTCATCGATCTCTTCGCGGATGACGACAAGTCCGTCCGTACCGAGGCGGCACGCGCCATCGAGCAAGTCGGCTCACCGTCAGCAGCATCGCTACTCCGCCTCCGCGCTGTTCTCGCCAAAGATGAGCCCGAGGTCCTAGGCGCTTGCTATAGCGGAATCCTGCGCATGGAAGGCGTCTCTGGGATTCCCTGGGTCAGCCGCTTTCTGGCTTTCCACGATGACGCCAGTGGAGAGGCGGCACTGGCAATTGCCGGAACGCATTCCCTGGAAGGATTCAACGCGCTCAAAAAGAGCCTCGAGAGCGCTCCGGACCCATGGTTCCGCTCGGTTCTGCTTTCTGCGATTGCTCTGACGCGGCAGGACGCCGCGATGGAATTCCTGCTGGACGTGGTGAAGACGGAATCGATGGATGCCGAGCGTGCGTTGGAAGCTCTGGTTCGCTCCATGCCATCGACGGAGACTATACAGCGCCTTGAAAAACTAGTCGCGCCGAATCCGCGCTTGGTCCGCACGCTTGCGACACTCACGAAGTCATGACTAGACACTCGTCGCGGCGCCTCTACGGTATTCTCAGGATTCTCTTCGGGTGAGCCCCGAAATTCGGATCGCGCATCGAATATCAGAGATTAGCTGGAAGCCAGAAGCTAGAAGCTATTGTGCGAATGCTATATTGATCGCAGAGGTCGAATGCGTGCAGCCTGAAAAATTCCGTGTCGGTCTGATCCAGATGTCCTGTGGACCGGAGCCGGAGGAAAATCTCGACAAAGCTCTTCAGCGCACCGCTGACGCCGCTCAACGTGGCGCGAATGTCGTCTGCCTGCCTGAACTTTTTCAGACGCAGTACTTCTGCCAGCGTGAGGATCATTCGCTTTTCGATCTCGCCGAACCAATCCCGGGTCCAAGCAGCGAGAAACTGGCCGCCGCGGCACGAAAGAACAGTATCGTTCTGATTGCTTCGCTCTTCGAGAAACGAGCGCCCGGGGTGTATCACAATACGGCCGCCGTATTCGACAAAGATGGCTCCCTTCGCGGCCTTTACCGCAAGATGCATATTCCCGACGACCCGCTCTACTACGAGAAGTTTTATTTCACTCCAGGCGATCTGGGATTTCGTGCCCTCGACACCAGCGCCGGCCGTCTGGGAACTCTAGTCTGCTGGGACCAGTGGTATCCGGAAGGCGCTCGACTTACTGCACTGCAAGGAGCACAGGTACTGTTTTATCCCACGGCGATCGGTTGGCACCCGGCTGAGAAGGCAGAATTTGGTGTCGCTCAGCACGATGCCTGGCGGACGATTCAGCGCGCCCATGCCATTGCCAATGGAGTTTATGTAGCAGTGGTGAACCGCGTTGGTTTTGAAACGGGCAACATTCGTGGCAAATCTGCGCCAGGTCAGGGCTTGGAATTCTGGGGCGGATCGTTCTTCTGTGATCCTTTCGGCCGGGTATTGGCAGAAGGTTCACACGATCGCGAAGAAATCCTGATCGGCGAGGTCGACATGAAAGCGCTCGAAGAGATTCGCCGCAACTGGCCGTTTCTGCGCGACCGCCGCATCGATAGCTATGCGCCCATTACCAGCCGACTGCTCGACTAGGAACGCTCATTTGCTGCTACGAACAAAAATATTCCTCACAGCTGTCGCGATCGTGACCTTCACGTCCTTTTCCCTAGCGAAGAATACGAAACTCACTGGCAAGATCGTTGGCTATGACGTGATGCATCACACCTCCAAGTCCGCGTCCGTCGTGCAGAACCAGGAAGTGGTCATTCTGGAAACAGCCAATCCAAAACAAAAATACGTGAAGGTAATGTTCTCGAGCTTCGGCACGACGCAGATTGACCCGAAATATTTCGACGGAGCGGAACCACTCACGACGGACGTCTTTCGCGACCACTCCTGCGATGAGAAGGTACCCGCATTTGTCTCTCAAGTCACTCTCGAACAGATCGCGGGAACTTATCTCCTCACCGATGCCTTCAAGTCTCAGCCACCCGGCCGAATCAAGACCCTGAAATGCTATGTCGCGATCTACAAAAAGAAAAAGTAAGCGCGCTCCCACCTCGATTGAATCGGCTCCCGCAAAGCTTGGCTACCGCATGCCCGCCGAATGGGAGCCACACTCAGCCACCTGGCTCGCGTGGCCCCACTACCAAGGCGATTGGCCGGGCAAGTTCGAACCGATTCCTTGGGTGTACGCCGAAATCATCCGTCACCTGGTGAAGCGCGAACGAGTCGAACTCGTCGTCAATCACGTAGCGACCGCCAGAAAGGCTCGCAAAGTCCTCGAACGCGCCGATGCTCCGTCGGAAAACATCCGATTCCATCATTGGCCCACAAACCGAGTCTGGCTACGCGATTCAGGATGCATCTTCCTGAAACAAGGTCCTGGCTCAAAGGAGGACCATGGGGTAAGGGCCGCCGCCGGCCGTCCAACGCCGGAGGTGCGCCGGTTAGCTCTGAAATTCCGCTTCAATGCCTGGGCTAAATATTCCAACTGGCGCCTCGACGACAAGATCGGCACGCTCATGACCAGGGCCGCCCACGCAGACCAGATCTACCCCCAATCCATCGGCTCCCGCATCGTCCTGGAGGGCGGCTCCATCGACGTCAACGGCGCTGGCACAATCCTCACGACCGAAGAATGTCTGCTCAGCAAAGGGCAAGAGCGCAATCCGCACATGGCCCGAGTGCATTACGAAAAAGCTTTTGCCGACTACCTTGGCGCTCCGCACACCATCTGGCTCGGACGCGGCATCGTCGGCGACGACACCCACGGCCATGTCGACGATCTCTCGCGTTTTGTGAGCAAGAACGCGGTTGTCACGATGGTCGAGCTGGACTGGAAAGATATGAACCACGCGCCCCTGCGGGCAAACCTCAGGCGCCTGCAATCCGCGCGCGACCAGGACGGCAAACAGCTCACTGTGATCGAACTTCCGATGCCACAGCCAGTTGTTTTTGGAGGCCGCCGGCTCCCTGCCAGCTACGCCAACTTCTACATTGCCAACGGCGTCGTCCTGGTACCGGTATTCAACCGCCCCAACGATCGCATCGCGTTGAACACTCTCGCCGAACTCTTCCCTACCCGGGAAATCGTCCCCATTTATTCCGGAGATTTCATCTGGGGCTTTGGCGCGATGCATTGCATGACACAACAGCAGCCACAGTAAGATTATTGAACCTTGCTTGTCGAATAAAGGCGTCCGGGTGACGGTTTCTGTCGACAATCAAATTGAACAATCGCTCTTCTGCGCGCCTCTGCGCCTCCGTGATAAATTCTTGCGCATGACTCACGGCGAAATGACTACCAGCCGTCTGGAAGCCTTCAGTGACGGTGTGATCGCCATCATCGTCACCATTATGGTGCTCGAACTGCGCCCGCCATCGCAGCCGACGTGGCCTGCCCTGTTGAAGACCGCTCCTGTATTCCTCAGCTACTGGCTCAGTTTTCTCGTGGTGGCAATCATGTGGGTCAACCATCACCATCTGATCCACGCCGTGCGTCAAGTGACCGCTCGCCTCCTGTGGTCAAACCTCAATCTGCTGTTCTGGATGTCGCTAGTCCCGTTCGTCACCGATTTCCTCGGCAAAAACTATCATCACCCCATGGCAGTCGCCCTGTACGGGATGGACCTCGCGCTCGACGGCTCAGCGTTCTACATTCTGCGCACGGAACTCGTACGGCAGGAGGGCGCGCACGGCAACCTGCGTGACCACCATGTCGCCGTGCAACGCAAGAACGCACTTTCGGTATTCCTCTACTTCCTGTCCGTCCCACTCGCCTATGTGTCGATCTACGCCGCATACTTCATCTTCGTGTTGATCCCAGCAATGTATTTCTTGCCTGAAAAGAAGCTTGCAACCACCGCTCACGAACCATGAAGAAAATGCGCGGGCTCGGGCCCGCGCACGTTCTACCAGTCGCACTGGCCCTTACATGGATTGCGGCGCACTTCCGCTGCTGGCCGATCCTGCAGGACAGGGCGAAGTTGGATTCTGTGGCGCAGTCTGCGGAGGCGTACTCCCGGGAGCCGGAGTAGTCGCGTTCGGAGGAGTCGGTGCCGATTCAGGAGTGCCCGGATTCGTGCCCGGATGGTTCAGCGGCGGATTCCCCGTGGAATTCGTTGGGGGCATATTTCCCGGTCCGGGTACACAAGGCCCATTCCCCGGCGCTGGAGCTGGCGTTGTCGGCGGAGTACTGCCGGGAGTTCCAGGGGCCGGTGTGGTTTGAGGAGTACTGGGATTCGTTTGCGTCTGGGGCGTAGCTTGAGTCCCCTCTCCCGCCGCTTTGGTCGTAATGGGTGTCGGTGGGCCAATCGTACTTGTCGGCGGCGTCATACTTGGATTTGCTGGAGCCGGATTTGGGGTCGGGGCCGGCGCAGTTGGCACTGCGCCATTTGGCGCGGTGGTTTGCGCCGGAGCCGTCGTGGCCGCAGGTGGTGCGGTTGGTGTCGGCGGAGGTGTGCCAGCCCGTGTACGCTGTGCGGCGGCCCAGCCCGTATAACTCAAAATAGCCATTAGCAGAATGAACTGTTTAGTCATAGGATTCTTCTCGGAAACACCATCGCAGCGTGACACACTGTGATGTCGTTTCCCTAAAGTCTCAATCTCCAAGGAATGGCGCGCTATCCGGAGAATCCCGTAGCGCGCGAATGGGGGAACAGAGGGCTAAGCTTGTACTGATACCGATCGGTCTTGCGGCCAATAATTAATATGAAAGCGGGTACCCACTTCTGGCCGAATTTGCCGGGGGTGGGAACTTCGCATGTACAAAGTCCGGAGTCCCGCGCCCCTTAGCGAAGTGACGCGGAATGTCGTTCCATGAACTAACTGAGACAATCCTACTTCTGATACTGCGTAGGTTCCGGCCCCTTCTCCAAAGTCGGCCGGTCCCAGATCCATCCTTTGCGCGTGTAGCTGGCGAGTTCGAAATCCTGCGTCAATTCCAGCGCGTCGGTCGGACACGCGTCCTCACACAGCCCGCAGAACATGCAACGGCTCAGATCGTAGGTAAAGTTGGTGAGTTCTTTGCGGCGGGTCTTCTCGTTACGCTCGCTCGACACAACGATGAGATGTTCGGGGCAAGCCAGCGCGCACAAATCACACGCAATGCACATGGTTTCGTTCGTGTCGGGATTCACATTCAATCGCGGCGCACCGCGGTAGCGCTCAGCCACTTGCGGTCGTTCCAGCGGATACTGCTCGGTATAGATCTCTTTCGGATCCTGGTAGCGGAAAGTAACCTTCAGTCCTTGTAATAGATCAACAAGGAACACCTTGCGAAGTAGGCTGGCCATCCCCATAACGCGGCTAGGATAACACGGGCTGTGCGATTCCCCAATCGGGTGCGGTGTCTACCACAATGCTCCTTGGTGAACCCCGTGGTAAGTCTTCGCTTCCACCGACTCGATTACGCGATAGCAGCAAGCCCGTCCGTTTACCGTAAAATACGTTGATCCTCCGCATGCCCAACGACCAACGACCAGCGACCCATGACGCTTTGACTGACCGTTCTGACGAACTCTGGATGGAAGAAGCTCTCCGTTGCGCCCAACGCTCCTTGGAAGTGAATGAGGTTCCTGTGGGTGCAATCGTTGTGTGCAATGGAGAGATTGTCGGCCGTGGCTCGAACCGCAACATCTCCGATTGCGATCCCACCGCTCACGCCGAAATGGTCGCACTGCGCGAGGCCGGTGCAACCATTGGTAACCACCGTCTGGGAGACTGCGATCTGTTTGTTACAATTGAACCGTGTCCCATGTGCGCCGGCGCCATGGTGCATGCCCGCATCAAACGCTTGGTCTATGGCTCGGATGATCCCAAGGCCGGCGCGGTTCACTCCGTGATGCAGGTCATAAATCATCCGCAACTGAACCACAAGATCGAGGTTAGAAGCGGAGTCCTGGCCGGACGCGGCGCAGAATTGCTGCAATCGTTCTTTAAGAGTCGTCGTGAGTCGTAGCTTGCTACGTCTCTGCTGGGTCGTCCCTGCTAGGGACGCCGATGGCTGAGACGTTGCAAGCAACGTCTCTACAATTTGTCCGACGCGGAGAGGTGCGTGAGTGGTTGAAACGATCCGCCTCGAAAGAGGGTGTAAAACTCTCGGCGCCGATCCAAAGTGTCCCATCACGCGCGGCGAGCAGGCTTCTGATCGAGCCTGACGGTAACTACTGGCCGCCTGGCGGCTGCCCAGGTACATTCCTGACACCATCGAAGCGAGACAAGCCGAAACCTGTACCCAGGCAGAGATAGCCATCGGGAGTCTGGGCAATGGAGAGGATTTCACCTTTGGCAAAGCCTTCGCGCACCTTCCACGCCGTGTGCGCGTACTGACTGATGTCGAGCGACGGATCAAGCGCCAGCGCGCAGACACACCACGCCAGAAGAATGCAAGACAGCGCAGCCGTTACTACTACAAGATGCCGCACTCCTCCCCCACATGCCCCAGTGCCCCACATGTTACCTTGTTTTTGGCGGCCTTTTTCAGGATGTGGATTGAATGGGATGTTGTTCAAGGAAGCGACAGATCGTCTCTGGACGTGTCGTAAAAGAAAGCAGCGAGAACCTGTCAGTTGTCTTAATCCGGCGATTTCACTCTTCAATCCAGAGGAAAACTTTTTCCTCACGGTAGACGAGTGCTATTGCGATTTTTCAACATCTTTATGCGTCACCTGCGGTGAGGCGCCGGTTTGTTGTCGCGCCTGAGCATCTCGGCAACCCTGGCACTCAGTTCCTTCACTTCTTTTGCGTGACGTTGGGCTCTGTCATGGTAGGCGTTTGCTGCCCAAAACAACGCTTTTGTTTTTCGGGCCTCGCCTGCGCGAAAGCTCTTGAGAGCTCTTTCGGCATATGACTGAGCTTCGGCGTGTTCCATCTCGACGAACTCGGGTAGATCACGTTGTCTTTTCACGGTCTCTCGCGCCGCCGTGATTTGATTAATGAGATCGATGATCCGATTTTCTTCTGGTCTAAGGTTGGCCACGCGCTCACGCAGAAACTCGGCAAAGATCGAGGAAACACTCTCGCCAAGTTGTTCCTGAGCCTGTTCCAATAGCGGCAGATCGGTGTCTCTGACATAGATGGTTTTATTGGGCATCACGATATAAGTATACTCTACACGTATACGCATATCAAGATGCACGCGGAGCCTCAAAACTTCGCTCCCGGCATTTTCAGTGTTATTAGGATGTTTCGCCAGTCTTCCGCCCCTGTTACCGCGGCGATATTTCAATAGGTGACCGAGGTAATTACGTTCTCTCTCAGCTCCGTGGTGCAATCAGGTTCAAATAAGGGCTTTGTGAGTTGTCGTAGGTGAACCGCGCAGTAGAACAAATGTTGAAGCTCTGGGGCGAGGAAACTGGGCAGGCATTGCCGATTACGCCCTGATGCTTGCGATAGTCGTCGCCTTTCTGTTGGGCACGATCTGGCTCATCGAGTGGAGTGCCAGAATATCCTTCCGTCAGCGCTGGCACAAATGAGCCATTGGAAAATTGTCTTGCCTTACGGTAGATGGAATGGCGATTTAATACCACTAAGCGATAAGAGGTTAGTCGGTCTGACGTTCAAAAGCGCCGATATCGCAACCAGCAATATCCTCTCTATCGGGTCGCGGCATGCCGCGCTGATCAGTCTTCAGCAAGTTGCCGTTGCCATCGGTGCAGCCCTTCGGGTTGCCTGCGTCAATCGCCGGACTTCCGGGTAGAAGAGCCATGGTTCTGGTCGGACCGCCACTGTTCTGGAGGGGAGCGAGCTGCGGGTTGATATTGTTCATGTCGCCCGGTCCATCGAATTGGCAAGATGTGTCGCTGTTCAGGTTGTAGCCATTCGAGATCATACGTCCGTTGCAGTTTCCCACAGAGTTATTGGCGACGATGCTGTTCTGGATCGTCGTCGAAGTGTCGAAGTTGGAGATGCCGCCGCCACCGACTGAGCACTTCGAAATGCAGTGGGGCAGCGAGACTATATTTCCGCTGATGGTGCTGCTGCTGATCGTCAGCGTGCCTTGGTTGTGTATGCCGCCAGCCTGGGCCTGGCAAAAAAGCTCTCCTCCTTTAGTGCAGCCATTTGAGGCCGTGTTTCCGCTGATGGTGCTGTTGTTAATCGTCGCGGTGCCGCGGTTATCTATGCCGCCGCCCCAGGCGGCCACGCAGGATGTGCAAGTAGCACGATTGCCCGCGACCGTGCTGTTGCTTATCGTCAAGATCCCAAAGTTCCAGATGCCACCACCAAAGCTATTCGGGCCACTAGAAGCCCTATTCCCGATAACGGCACTCCGGAGCACCATTAGGCTCCCATAGTTGACAACAATACCAGGGGCTCCATGCCGGATGGTTACCCCTGAAAGAGTGACATGAGGAGCCGTGGTGATGCCGATTGTGACCACCGCGTTGACGCCTCCGCCATCAATGATGGTTGTCTTGGCCCCGGAGCCGAGGATCTTCAGGTTGATGCCGATGGTCAGGTTCTCCCGATAGGTAGCGGCGGCGACTTTGATCGTATCGCCTGATGCAGCTAGCGATATGGAATGGCCGATGGTCTTGCAAGCTGTGGTGGCAGATGTGCAGCTATCGCCGTCACTACCACTCACGCCGTCAACGTACCACTTAGTACTGGCGAGAGCAGTCGAAGTGAGGGCAAAAAATAAGGCTACTAGCAGGCTGAAGTGGATTGATCTCATGGCGACGCCTCCGCATCGGAAAGTTACCGACCAGGGCCCAGTAGACTGATACCCAAAGGAAGAGCCCACTTTTATGAGCGCCCCGGCTAGAGGAAGGAGGAGCGGGGGCTAAGAACGATGTTCCGAGCTAGCGCAGGATTCTCCGCCTCTCGCGTTCTCTTGTCAAGGTGAAGACGTGACTAGGTGAAGACGTGACTATCATTATCAGAATTTTCTAGGGAGAATTTTCTAGGGAGGCGATTTCGCTCGTTGAGGGGTTTTGAGCGTGATGGGGATTTTTCGCCAAAGTGGAACCAATACGCCGATGGAATTCTTATTTCCTTTCGCCGTAACCGCGTCGTAGGGTCAATGTTTTTCGGAACTTGTTCACTTCTGGACATGTAATCCTGACGGCGGACACGTTTTGATCGGTCAGGTCCGGCAAAGGTGTTTCCTCCTCCTTTGACACCAAGGGTTTACGCTTTGCAGTGGATTGGAAAATGCCTTGCAGTGGGAGGAACCGATCCGCGATCCTTTCGGCCGTTGGAACTTGGCCCGCACACTCTGGCAGTGGGATTGGAGTAGGAGGACAAGATGGGAGCACTAGCCCAAGATCTTCGCTACGCGCTGCGTCAGCTGCGCAAGAGCCCGGGTTTTACCTCGGTTGCAATTCCGACACTGGCCCTCGGGATTGCCGCCAACACAGGCATCTTCAGCATCGTGAACGCTGTCCTTCTTCGGCCGCTCCCTTACCCGAATCCGGACCGCCTCGTCGCTGTATACAACCACACGGACCCTGACGGGAACTCAAGTTTCGGCTATCTCGATTTCCTCGAGTGGCAGCGCCA
>Ga0126373_10000377_pt1 | contig 29492 bp, 23 predicted proteins | sample PanSoiMetPlot_11_FD_92545 | JGI IMG/M metagenome (GOLD analysis project Ga0126373, IMG submission 92545) | Tropical forest soil microbial communities from Panama - MetaG Plot_11 | ecosystem: Environmental > Terrestrial > Soil > Tropical forest > Bulk soil | place: Panama | collected 2016-02-17 | reverse complement strand
TCTTCGGATAGACACTATTAGCCGTTAGTGTCCAACCGCGCTGCAGATAGCCATCATCGGCGACACCAGCGGTGCTTCCGGCTGGCGCCCACAGACCTTGGTATCTATTGCTGTAGAACGACACGCTGCCCTGGATTCCCCACTTTATTGGAAGACCGGCCTGGATCTTGAACTCATTCTGCCACGCTGGACCGGGAACGTTACCCAAACTCGCCACATTGACTCCTCCCGGGCCGACCAGGCTCGACGAACCGAACATATCGCAATAACGCAGCAAGTTAGGATCGTTAAACCTGTTGCCCACCAGGCTGGTGGCGCTGCCGGCCGTTTCGGCACAGTTGCGGTCCAAGTCGCGATCGATGGTCCATCCGAAGAGCGCGAACATTCCATGCGACATGCGGGCCGTTACCTGTGCCTCGTAGCCGGTATAGACGTTTTTCACCAAGCTTTGGGGCGCGTTGGTCTGCAATAGCGCTGCGGGCCTGGCAGCTGCCGCCGCACTTAAGGCGAAGAACGTGACAGGAGTACCATTCAGAGGATTTGTGATAGTAAGCGGCGTCCAATCACTGGGAGACTGGGCATAGTTTTCTACTAGCGTTTGCTGGTACTGAGAGCGCCGATACCAGTTGAAGTTGAATGTGACACCTTTCGCGATTTCCTGCTGGATTCCAACGTTGTATTGATAGTTGTAGTCGCGATGCCAGTTGGGGTCGAGGTTGACACCGGTACTGCTTGCTACGGTTCCGAATCCCGCGGGTCCAGCGCCAAGCGTGCCGGCGCCGACTCCAGGCAGTGCGCCCACTCCATTGAAGCCACCTGTCGGAAAACAATTCGGATTGGGTGCCGGCTGGCCGTTGAACGAAACCGGCGTGCACTGCGGAAGATTCGCGCCGACCGCAGTCCACGGTACAGACACCGCCGAAGCTGTGAACGGATTGAAATTGTTGGTAAATCCGGTAGCGTACGGCGTGTTGTACTTTCCAAAACCGCCCTTCACTGCCAGCTTGTGATTGCCGAAAACATCGTACACGATGCCGACTCGAGGGTCCCAATCCTTCCAGCAGCCCATTCCTTTGATCGTGGCGCAAGTGATTTCGGGAACGGTGCGGGACGGCGCGAATCGGCCCGCAGGAGCGCTAATGCTCTGGATGTCCCCGGAAAGATATTCGAACCGGACTCCGTATGTCAGCGCGATCCGCTTAAATTTCCAAGTGTCGGTGGCGAAGATGCCCAGGTCCTGGTCCAGGTTGGGCCACTGATAATAGGGCGTGTTGAGAGCAAAGAACTGGGTCGGCACACCGTTTGTGAAGACCATGTAGCCGTCTCCGTTTTCGTTCACGCTCACGTGATACGGCCCGAAGCTGTCTTGTATGCCGACGCGGATAGTATGCGAACCGGTTACGTAAGTACCGGCTGCCACGAACAGATTCCGCGTGGTCTGGAAATGTTGGTTGCTTCTGGGAGAGAAGAACCGCAGACCCGTGCCGACATCTCTTGCAGTCGTGTGCGCGTACCAACCTTCAGTGAAGGGAGCTTGATCTTGACCCGGCTGATAGAGGTCGTTATAGTCCAGGTGGCTGAGCGTCACGCCGAGTTCGACGATTAGTTTTGGCGTCAGAGTTCCGGTCCACTTGCCCTGGAGGATATAGTACATCGGCCACTTATTACGCAGAGTGGACGTAGTAGATGGGTCCGACGGAAGAAATCCTTCTTGCCCGCCATCCAGGATCTCGTGCCCTTTGTACTTCCAGTTACGAGTCTCGAAAAGACTGAACTTGTTCTTCGGATTCATCTGATAGGTAAGCCGAGCCGAGCCGGCATAGATCAACCCATCCTGAATACCCGGTGCGCCGTTGGGATACTTGGAGGCACCGGCGATCGTCTGCGTGACCTGATCGCGGCCAGTGATCAGGAACCACAGCTTGTCCTTCTTGATTGCGCCGCCGAAAGAGCCGTCGAAGTCTTCGATCTTGGCAGTGATATCAGCGCCGGATGCGGGGTTGCACGTGGAGACGAAGGCGCCGCCGACGGTGCAGTTGCGAAGCGCAATGGTGTGGTCCAGATTGCTGGCCTGCCACAGTCCGCTCCCGCCACTGCCGCCCCCGAAGAACTGGGCATGGTAGGTGTTGCCGCCTTCCTTCGGAATTAGGTTGGTGTACATACCGCCACCGGATACCTCGGCAGTGTTGTTGTTACCTGTGTAAGTCGTCTCTTGGATGGCTTCGTTATCGATGTATTGCTGAATGGCGTTATCGAGATAAGTGGTGTTGACCATCATCCCGTCGAGCGTATACGTGTCGTGCGAAGGGCCGTTGCCGTGGACTGAAATGTAGTTCTGTTCGATCTGCTGCGAACCACCGATATCCGGCAGGTTCAAGTGTGCCCCGGGAATGTAGGACGCAATCGATTGCATGTAGCGGCCGGTGGGGAGGGCATCCATTTCAGTTCGCGTTAAGGTTTCAGGATGCGATGCATTTTCGACGTCCACCGTTGCGACGCGTGCCTCGACATTCACTGTCTCTCCAACCGCACCGACTTTGAGCACGGCGTCGACAGGAACGGTGACATTCGCCGGGACAACGATCGTCTGTTTCTCGGTGGCAAACCCCGACATGCTCGTCGTTACCGTGTAGGTACCGGGGCGAAGATCGACGACGCTGTATCTTCCTTCAGCGTTTGATGTAACTGTACGCTTTCCTTCAATGAGCACGTCGCTCGAAACTTCGACATTGGCGTTCGCAATCACTGCACCGGAGGTATCGCGAACCTGACCGGAAATCGTGCTCTGGGCCATCGACATCGTGGGCAAGAGCATCAGAACAATGAGACCCCCAAGAATAGACAAAGCAAACTTTGCCCTAGTCATACCAACCTCCTACGTGGATTACGACTCAAGCTTCTCAAGCAATCAGGAAAAGCTAAACACCCCTAAGCCTTATACACTATCTCTGTGTGTATTGGGGTCGATTCTATACTGATCGCGAGTTGCTGTCAATAATTAATTTGATGATGCCGATAGCGCAGTCCTATAGAGTTTTAGCGAGCTGTTCGAACTTACGATTTCGTTCAAGCCCGGATCTGGCCACAAAACGCTTGTTTGGCGCGAATAGGACGAAGGCGCTTGCGCAAAAAGCGTTCCAAGCGACGAGATGACGGCTCAAGTTCAACTTAAGAGAGCTCGCTGAAGCGGTCGCTCGATATATCTCTAACGACCCGCCACTTGACGACGTAGGGAAAATTCCTGCCTGGCAGGGAATCTTGGAGCGCACAATCGTCGTTTCAGTTGCGGCCTTCTCAAAGACAATTGCTCCAGCCGGCGTTTTTTTGCAAGCCTAGCTGGCCCTAAATAGATGAGTTCCGGAGCGATCGAATCCGCCAATCCGGAGCACATGCGTGCAATCACAGCGCTTCAAGCGCGATGCGGTGGTTGCCTTCTTGCGCCACTGCGAAGTTCAGCAAAGGTTCGCCGATGCGGAGATCGAGCGGATTCAAAAACGCAAGGCGTCGATCGCACGATTACAACAGGAACTTGAATCTCATCTGATTCCGGTAGTTGAGCGTTATGCCAAACCGGACCGTCGAGGGGAAGGCAATGTCTCGACTTTGCGGATTCAGAAAAACCCTGAATCAGTTCTCATCACAGACTTGGGAGCCCTGCCATTGGCTTTCAAGCAAGCGGTTCTGTCCATGCCGGCTCACGTGTGGGAAGCGTTACTCCAGCGTCTTGGGCTTGAGGAGCGCAAGATCTGGAAGCGAGAGTAGACAAGATCGAGTTCAAGCCGGACAAGAAAGCAATCGCGGCCGAGCTGAAGCGAGGGACCGAGATTTCTGGTGCCGACCTGAAGTTCGGCGAATGGCGCCTGGTGATCACGTACGAAGGAGATACGTGACTATCAAGAAGGCTGAGCGCTTAACGGGCTATGAGATCCGCGAGCTGCCATCAGAGCGAGGCAAGGTGACGCTCGGCGCGTTCGACGGCTCAAGACTGGTCGTGAAGACTTCCGGCCGTGTGGAATGGCTGGCGTTGAAGTCGCTCGTCGATCGCGTGTATCTGCTGCACAGTCGAATCACGCTTGAACGACACGATTGGTGCTGCGCACGCTGCAAGTCGCGCAGGCCGTTGCAGATTCATCATCGCAAGTTTCGTTCGCACGGCGGGACTCACCAAGTCGAGAATCTCGAGCCGGTTTGCTGGGATTGCCACAGAGTCATCCACGAGTGTGAGCGTTCTGTATGAGGCCCGAACACCAGAGGGAAGAAATGAGGGGACCGGAAGAGGATCCCAGAGGAAGAGGAGAGAGATGGCAGAACTAAATCCAGGACAAGACGAGATTGAGCGGGTCCGTCACGCGTTCGAGAACTCCGGGATGCCTCCGATTGAGGATTCCCGAACAAGACCACCGTTCGTGGCCAGAGTCGAGGAGAAATGCGAGGATTGCGGAGGCGCCGGTTACGACTGGGGTTCGCTTCGTCCGATGGATCCGGCGATATGCCCAACGTGCCAGGGGAGTGGCACTCAGACCGTAGTTCGCAACTATCTTGCCGAGGCGCTTCGGATCGCAGCTGGGAAAAGCTCGCGACTGCCCAGCGCGAACATCTCGAGGCCGTGATCCAACACTTCCGCGATCTGGTCGGTGCACTGATAGCCATAATCTAGCCAATTCGCCAGTCAGTTCGTAGAAGAGCCCTACGTTTGGGTAGTATTCCGCCAGAGGCGAATATCAAGGAGGTCGAGGCGCTCGTGCAACAGACCATCGCCGTTGTGCGGGCTCGAAGCCGAAGGCACCATCAGCCCCCGTGTATCCCGTCGCTTGACCCCACGCCGGGAAGCCGGACCCGGGCTCCGGACCGACCACGCCGGTTCCCGTATACCCCACCAGCCGAATTCAGCGCAGCCGGACGAACCCGGCCCCTTCTAGCGAGGTGCGCTGCCTAACGATTTCGTGATCGCAACAACGATGAAGTTGTGCTGATGCTATTCCCGTTGAACCAACGCCCGCTTTAGAAACTCACTCGCGCCAACACCTGGAACGCGCGCGGTCCGCCGGAACCGAACGTTTGGACGACGCGCGCGCTCGGTTGGCCAAAGGTTGCAGTACCGGCGGTGAACCCATAGCCGCTCAGGTTCGCGATGTTGAAGGCGTTAAACACTTCACCCGCCACGCTCAGCCGATAGCGTTCTTTGTACACGAAGTTCTTTGTCAGGCGGAAGTCGGTATCGAAGAATGGATCGCCGAACTGATAGTGTGACGGCAGCCCGATGCAGCCAGTCGGCGCCGACTGACCGAACACTAAGTTCGCTGGACAATTCGGGTTCACATACGTTGTGTTGTACTTATTCACTAGATTCTGCAGATCCGACTTCCCGCTGGTCAGGCCGAAGCTATTGAACGTTGCCCCAGGTACAACCAAGCTGAGGGGAACGGCCGTGCTCGAACCAAAGGTATTGGCCGCGGACGTCGTCGGGAGTACGAGCAGTGGATCAACCGGAGTGCGGGAGATGACTGCCTGATTGATGCTCAATTCGAAGCCCCACGGCAATTGCACGATTCCATTGATGTGCAGATTGTTCCGTGCCAAGGCCGGTCCGTATGTCGCGAAATAGTTATTCAGATCCAGTGTCGGGGCGACCACCAGGTTCTGATTCTGAAAAGCATATGCAACCGTGCCCTGAAAGTGGTTCGATAGCCGCTTCGACAACTTCACCAGCATGCCCTCATAAATGGTGCGGCCTTGGGGCACCCAGAACGTCATCCCGCCGTTGGAGCACTTGTCGTTGGGGTTAAAGTCAGGCCTGGTTGGACAAAACGGAATTACGGGACCACCCTGAGCGGCCGGGCGTACGGAACGGTTCAAATCCAGTTCGCCCAGATCGACGTTTTCAAATTGCCGCCTGGCCCAATCGACCTGGAGGATCATATCGTGGCCTAGGTCGCGCTGCACGCCGAGCGAGGTCTGATAGCTGCGCGCGATCTGGAAGTTCGGAGCGTGAATTTCGACAGAAGTTTTGGCAACATCGAGTCCGGAGACGCTGAATGGCCCGCTGGCCGGGGGAGTTGGAGCGAACGTTTGCGTGAGCTTCGGAAGCTGCTGGTTATAGATCTGAATAAACTGCCCCAGCGTCATGTTGGTGAGTGTGGTCAATGGTATCGGAGCTCCAATCGGGAGCGTCTGTCCTGCCTGCGGTCCGTTGAGGTACACAATGTTGGGGAAGATGTTGGTCAAGGATCCGGCATCCAGAGTCGTTCTGCCGTTACCTAGCGGCCCGAGCGAAGCCCCTGCTCGGAAATGGTGCCACAAAGGCTCACTGTCCCAGAACATACCCGCACCCCCGCGAATCACCGTTTTCTTGTCCTTGCCGAGAGCGTATGCGAATCCAAATTGCGGAGCAAACTCATGGTAGTTGTTCCCAGGCGCGCTCAGATTACTGCCAACGATGGGGGACAGGATAGAGGGGTACGGCAGGCTGTACCAGAGCCCGGTCTCGAACTCGTAGTTGAGCGCTGCGTTCACAGTGAGGTTTGGCGTTACTTTCCAGACGTCGCCGGCGTACCAGCGCGGACGGTCGTTGTGGTTGTACTTGGTGCGCTGATAAGGACCTGGAAAGTTTCCATGTCCAACGTCGATGCCGCTGTAGATAGCCGGGCTATTGTTGTAAACCGGCAGGTTTAGTAAGTCCGCCGTTGTGGAAATGGTCCTAGGAAGGTTTGGCAAATATTGAGCGACGAGAGCCTGGTTCGCAGTTGCAGGTAGTAAGACGGTTTCTGGCGAATATACGGCCGCACAACCAAGACTGCAGAACTCCCAATCATTGTTGGTCACGATGCGCTCGTAATCGAAACCGAACTTCATTCGATGCGAGCCCTTTTGCCAACTCAAATTGTCGGTTATTTCATAAGAGCGCTCCTGCCGTGGTTGCGGCGAATTGTCGCTCGCACCGGCGTAGAATGTGCTCGACCCCACCATGCCAACGCCTCCGGGCGCGGACACCAGCGACATCAGGCCCTGCCCTACACATGGGGGCGGGCACTGGGATGCCGACGCAATTTCTACGAGACTGCGCCACCAGTGATAGAACCCGCGCACGTCATTGACTACGTTCGGGGTAAGTAGGCTGGTGACGCCGATTACGCTCTGATCGGACCAGTTGTTGTTGCTGGACCAGCTCGATTGGAGCGGCTGCACGCCTCCATAGGGTCCGAATCCCAAGTTTCCGTCGTGTGAGTAACGCGCGAACAGAGTGTGCTTGGCTGAGAGATTGTAGTCGAAACGCGCCGTAAAATACTTGGCCGAGTAGGGGCTTAGCGAAACCGTCGAGAGCCCGGCGAGCGAAGGTAGATCCTGCTGGAGAGCATACGCCTGCACCTGGTTCTGAAATTCATAATTGGCGAAGAAGAAAAGCTTGTTCTTCACGATCGGGCCACCCACCCAGACGCCAGGATTGCGGCGTACGAAGAAGGGGTTCTGGGCTGCGTTGCATTCAGGCGACGCGGCATTTTTGCAATTCGGGTTGAATGCAGACGGGTCCGTGGCACGCTTTAAGCCCGGATACGCCGCCATATTGTGGTCGCGGAAGAAGAAATAGCCGCTGCCGTGGAAATCATTAGAGCCGCTTCGGGTCACGATGTTGACCTGCCCGCCCGCTCCGATGCCACTCGATGCGTCGAAATTCACCGAAGACATCTGAAATTCCTGAACAACCTCTTGCGACACATTCAGACTGGTCGACCCATTGCCTTCCCACTCGTCGTTGATGATTCCGCCATCGATGGTCATGCGCACATAGGCGGTTACCTGTCCCAATACCTGGACATTGATCAGCGAGTTGAATTGCGCGGGAACACCTGTGGTAACGGTCACGCCTGGCTCGAGAGTCGCGAGGTTGAGAAAACTGCGACCGTTGATCGGCAGTTCCTGAATCGTGTTGCGCGCGATGGTGCCTGCCACGGAATGGCTTTCGTAGTTGATCGCCGCCGCCTGGCCTTCCACGGTAATAACGTCGCTGGCTTGACCAAGCGACATCTGGACATCCACCGTAGTTGTATTACCTGCGGCGACGGTCGCCTGGCGCACGTTTGTCTTGAACCCGGTCGCCTCGATGCGTATATCGTAGTCGCCTGCGAGCAAGGCCGCGGCGCTATACAGACCTGAATTATTGGTGCTCAGCGAGCGGATCGTGCCCGTTGCCTTCTCCGTGATCGTGACCGTGGCGCTCGGAATAACGGCGCCGGATTGGTCAACTACGGTTCCGCTGATGACGCCGGTTGGCGCTTGCGCGAACATGACGGCGGACATCGCCAGAATGGAGACGACACACATCGACAAAGATGTCTGCTTTTTCATAAGTTTGTTTTCCTTGAGCCAGACGGTCTCTTTCCGTTACTGAAGGGATCGATAGTCGGTGCGGGACGTGGACGACAGTGGGCGCAGCGGCAGCGGCATAATGCTGCAACACCTGCGGACAACACCTCGAAGCACTCCGAGTCATCCCAGATCTCCACGTGGGCCGAGACATAACCTACGGACCTTAACCCCAAGACCCGTACACGACACAGTCGTGTGATGCGCTTGATTTTATATCTTGGTCCCCGATGTGTCAATAACGAATTGATCCATCCCGATGGCCTCCGTCATAATGTCCGGGTAGGCACGAGACCGGGGCAGCAGCCGATGAAGATCGTAAAAACATTGCTTCTGGCACAGGTTCTGACAACGCTTTGTGCTCTTCGGGGAAGTGCTCAAAGCGCGGCGCAGCCATCGAAGGGCTATGTCGAGTCCGAAGCTTGCGCCGGCTGCCACGCGGCCGAGTGGACCAGCTATCGGCGCACGGGCATGGGCAGGTCGTTCAGCCGGCCGGGCGCGACCAATCGTATCGAAGGCTTGAGCAAGACATACTATAACGAGGCTTCGGCGACCTACTATTCGATGGTCGAGCGTGATGGTAAGTATTTTCAACAACAATATCAGATCGATTTCGACAGAAAACGGACTAATTTCTCTGAGTCTCAGGTCGATTTTATCGTTGGTTCCGGCAATCATTCGCGGACTTACCTTCACCGGACCCGCGATAATAAGCTAATTGAACTACCGCTCGCGTGGTACGCCGAGAAGGGCGGCTACTGGGCCATGAATCCGGGTTATGACCGGCCGGATCACCAGGGGCGCAGGCGCTTGATCGGCGACGATTGCATGTTCTGTCACAATGCGTACCCGCAGATACCGGCGGGGGATCGCCTCGATCCAGTATTTACCGGGATTCCGGAGGGGATCGATTGCCAGCGTTGTCACGGACCGGGTGAGCGGCATGTGGCGCTGGCTCGCAATTCGGCGACTCCGCGAGCGGAGGTACGAGCAGCGATCGTAAACCCATCCCGGCTCTCTCCGGAGCGCCGGCTGGAGGTATGTTTTCAGTGCCACTTAGAAACAACGAGTTTCCCGCTGCCAAACTCGATCGTTCGTTATGAGCGCGCCCCTTTTTCCTACCGGTCCGGCGAACCGCTCGCCGATTTCATGCTGCATTTTGACCAGGCCGAGGGAGGAAATCAGAAGGAGCGTTTCGAAATTGCCGGTTCAGCTTACCGGTTGCGATTCTCAGAATGTTTTCGAAAAAGCAACGGCCGGCTAGGCTGCACGACGTGCCATAACCCGCATGACTCTTCGCACAGCGAAGCTGGCGCGAGGCACTACGCCACTATTTGCCGTCAATGTCACAGCACAAATTTCGACCAATTGGTGGCAGCTGGGCGCCACACTGCGTCAACGGACTGCATCGGCTGCCACATGCCGAAACGCCGCACCGATGACGTAGTGCACGTGGCGATGACGGACCATTGGATTCAGCGAAACAGGCCCGGGCGCGATCTTTTGGCTGAGACTCGAGAGCGTCCCGGCGACGCGAATCCTTACCGCGGGCAGGTGGTTCTGTACTATCCGCAAACGCTGCCGCGTCCGGAGGACGAATTGTACATGGCGGTGGCGCAAGTGAAGCAGGCGAGCAATCTGAGCGAAGGAATTACGCGCCTGAGCGCCGCGATCGAAAAATATCATCCCGAGCGCGTCGAATATGCTCTGCAATTGGCGGAGGCGTTGCGCAGCAGCGGGAAGCCGGACCAAGCGGTTCCGGTTTACGGCGAGGTTCTTGCGCGCAATCCCAAATCGATTGTCGCGTTCGAAAATCTGGCGCTTTGCCTCATGTCTCTCGGCCAAGCAGGAAAAGCCGCACAAATGCTGGAACGGGCGCTCGATATCGCACCCGAGAACGCGACTCTCTGGGACTTGCTCGGCACTGCATGGACCGAACAGAATCGGTTTCCGAACGCGATTGCGGCGTTCCAGAAGGCGATCCAATTGGACGAAACGGTTCCGGAAGCCCACAACAGTATAGGAGGAGTGCTGCTCCGCAGGGGCGATTTTGCGCGCTCGGAGCCGGCGCTTCGCAAGGCCATCGAACTCGAGCCGAACTACGCCGAGGCGCACAACAATCTCGCGAATCTGCTTTCTTCCACGGCTCGATTTGAAGAAGCCCGCTATCACTTCGAAGCTGCCTTGCGAATTCAGCCAGGCAATTCAGGAACACGTTACGACTTTGCGATCGCGCTCGCTCGCGTTAACCGCACCGAGGAGGCGCAACGGCAGCTCGAAATGGCGATCGCAGCCAATCCCAACGCTGCGGAAGCGCATGAACTTCTAGGCACGCTCCTGGCAGGCAAAGGAGATCTGGCGCGTGCGATTGGACAATATCGGGAAGCGTTGCGCATCCGGCCTGAATTCGACCGCGCCAATTTACACTTGGGTGAGTCTTTGGCGGATTCGGGCGACACTGCCGCAGCAATTGGGTACCTCGAAAAAGCGGCCGCCAGCGGTGAGACGCGGATCCGCGCGGAGGCTGAGGCGATGGTGAAAAAGATTGAGAGAGCGCGTTAGTGCGCTGATCGGCGCAAGCGGTCGATCAGAGGCTGGACTGGGAGGTCCGGCCGCAAGCGCTGCGCTACTTCGAGATGTTCCAAAGCGTCTTTCGTCTTTCCGGGGCTGCGGGCCAACGACAGCCCGAGAAGATAGTGAGCTTCGGCGAAATCGGGTCGAAGGCCAACGGCTTCTTCGAACTGGTGAATCGATTCCTCCAAGCGGCCGGGCATTTGGGATAGGGCGTTGCCTAGATTGGCGTGCATTTCCGCCGACTGCGGATTGGCGCGCAGCGCCGCCTGCAAGTGGGGAATCGCCTCCGGGAGGCGGCCGGGCATTTGCGCCAAAGCGGTGCCGAGATTGTTGTGAGCCTCGGCGTAATCGGGTTGAAGCCGGAGCGCATCTTGGTAGTGGGTGATCGCATCCGTCGTTCGTCCCATCTTGGCAAGCGCCACTCCCAGACCGTTGTGTGCCACGGCGTAATCGGTCCGGATGCGCAAGGCTTCCTCAAACTGATGGACGGCGTCCGGCAACTTATCTGGAAATTGCGACAACGCCTGGCCCAGGTTGAGATGCGCTTCCGCGTAATCGGGCCGGATGCGAATGGCCGCTTCAAATTCGCGAATTGCAGCCTCGTTGTTGCCCGGCTGCTCCGACAGGGCGCTTCCGAGTCCATTGTGAGCCTGTTCCAGGGCGGGGTTGATTGCGAGAGCAGCTTCAAACTGAGTTGTGGCTTCCGAGACATGTCCGGGAATTTTCATGAGCGCTACGCCGAAATTCGTCTCCGCATCGGCGTACTTGGGACGCATCCTCAAGGCGGACTCGAAGTGAGGAAGCGCCTCGGAAGGGCGCCCTGCCTCAGAGAGCGCGCGTCCGAGATTGTTTTCGGCCTCCGGGAATCTCGGGCGGCTTCGCAACGCGCTTCGGTATTCGTTTATCGCCTCGGCCCTGCGGCCGGGGATCTGCTCCAGCGCTTTGCCACGATTATTGTGTGCTTCTGCGGAATCGGGCTTTAAGCGCAGGGCTGCGTCGAGGTGAGTAATGGCTTCGTTCTCCTTTCCCGGCTCGTCGAGCAGCTCGGCGCCGAGGTTGTTCTGCGCCATCCAGGAGCCTGGATTTCGCTCCAGGGTGTCCCGATAGATCGTTTCGGGGTCGCGATAGATGGCGGCCTGGCTCCAAGTCAAAGCGCCCAGCACGGCCAAGAGTAGGATGCTGAGGACGGGCGCGAGCGAACGCAGGCGCGCAGGCAACCGGCGGACGGCCAAGGCGATTCCCGATGCCGCAGGAACGATGACGCCGAGGCCGGCGAGGTATTGGAAATGGTCGGCGACGTAGGAATAAATGAAAGGGTAGACGTTCAGGAATCCGAGCACCGGAAATAACGTTCCTGCAAAAAAGAGGAAGGCGGCCAAAGGCCAGCGGCGCCGTCGCGCTGCCGAACAAACTGCGGCTGCGAGCGCGAGTAGCGCCAGCGGAAACAGGTACTGCCGCCAGATCGTGGTGTCAACGTCCCAATGCGGATAAATGAATGCAAGGTTGCGCGGCCAGACGAGCTTGGCCAGGTAAAACCAAAAGATTCGGCCGGCGAGCAAACAGCGATTGAGAATGGGTAGTGCGAAGTCCGGGCCTTCCGCACCGATATATCGCCGCTCCACCCAGGCCGTGAACAGACCAGCCGCCGCGCCCAGGCCGAGCCAAGGCACAAGCGGGAGCACGTCGCGTTTGGAGTCCAAACGTCCGCGCTGCCACCAGAAAATGACGAGAAGCGCGGCGGGGAGCGTTGCAGTTACGGTCTTGGACATCAACGCCAGCACGAATAAGAGCAGGGCGAGCGCGTATTGAAGGGGCCTCCGCGATCGGTCAAATTTCAAATACACGAGCAGGGATGCGAGATAGAAGACCGCCGAGAGAGTGCTTTTCTGTTCCGAGATCCAAGCAGCTGAATTTACGCAGACGGGATGTAGAGCGAAGATGAATCCCGCAAGCCAGGCGCCTGGAAGAGCCAATCTGCGCACCGCGCACACGACGAGAAGTGCTGCGGCGTAATGCAGGATCACGTTGGTGAGATGATAGCCAAGCACTGCATCTCCCCAGATGTGGTGCTCAATCCAGAAGGCGCTGTGAAGCAGCGGATAATACTGTTGCGTTGCTCCGAGATCCATCCAAATTCGCGCAAAGCCAGCGGCCGAGCGCAGCTCAGAGCGCGTAACGTGCGCGGCGTCGTCCCAGATCAGTCCACCTCGAAGCGCTGGCCAATAGGCGACTAGGGTGACGGCCAGCATGAGCGCAGCGCGAAGAAGATCCGTCCGGCGAACGCGAGATTGCTCAGCGGTTTGAATCGGGAGCGATATCGAGGCGGGTGGCAATTTCGATGCGAGCTGCTGGCTGGATCGCGTGGTGGACTTATGCGCCATAAAACAGAAACTACAATTGTCGCTGCTTTTTGAACGCCTAGCGCCGGCGCGTGAGAACCAAGCGAGGGAGACTGGCGCGAGCGCAATAGTACCAGTACCTTGAACTTCCGCCTTTGAAGCTATGGTACCGGAGGCATCAACTCTGTCATCATGATAATCTGCGGTTTGAGTATGCGATCCGATTATTGTTCGAGCGCAGCTGTGGCTAAGAGTACTCGCCGTTCTGTCACGCTGTGGGCAGCGGCGTGCGTGTTCATTGCGGTTTTCTCTTATGGATGCGGCCGCAATGCTTCGCAATATTTGGCGCGTGGAAATCAGTTTTTCGATTCTGGGAAATACGACGACGCGGCCATTAACTATCGCAATGCGATCAAGAAAGATCCGAAATCAGGCGAAGCCTACTATCACTTGGCACTCGCACTTACTCGATTGGGGAAAGGCGGCGAAGCTTATCAGGCGCTGCTGCATGCGGTGGAGCTGAGTCCTGAGAACACGGCCGCTAAGGTGCAACTGGCCAATTTGAGCCTGGCCGCTTATGCGCAAGACCCGAAGCGTACTGCTGCATTTTACGAGCGCGCAGCAAAAATCGCAGATCAACTGTTGAAAGCGGATCCCAATTCGTCGGACGGCTTGCGGCTGAAAGGTTCGATCGCACTGATCGACAATCATCCCGGGGAAGCGGTAAATCTATTGCGCAAGTCATTGCAGGCGTCGCCGAGCAGCGCGGAGATTCATACAGAGTTAATGGAGGCTTTGCTACGCGACAACCAGCCGGAGGAGGGAGAGCGCGAAGCGCGCGCGGTAATCGCGCAACATCCTGACTACGGCGTCGTGTATGACCTACTCCTCAACCAGTATGTTTTGGAGAAGCGGTGGGACGACGGGGAAGCCCTATTAAAGCTTCGCATTGCGAATCAACCTAAGGATCCGTCACCGATTGTGCGTTTGGCCGCCTTTTATGTAGGACGGCAAAGGCGAGACCAGGCCGATAAAGTGATCGATTCCATGGTGGCGAAGCATGACATTTTTCCTCAGGCCGATCTGCTCGCTGGAGATTTCCACGCCATGGTTCGCGCCTCGGAAAAAGCTCTCGAGGATTACCAACGCGGCCTCAAGCGCGATAAGACTCGCGAGAAAATCTACCAGTTACGAAGCGCCGGAATGCTTGCCGTATTAGGACGCCGGGACGAAGCGCTCAAGGCTATTGACGAGTATCTGACCGCGAATCCAAAGGACGTCGCCGGTGAGGCGTTGAAGGTTTCGCTCCTTTTGGAAAAGGGTGGAGCGGAAAACAAGAAGAGCGCCGCAGCGATCGCAAATGATCTCGCGGCGAGCGCTGCTAACAATGCGCGTATTCAGCTGCTGACTGCGCAGGCAGCTCTATCGAATGGTGAGTTCGATCATGCCACGACGCGTCTGCAACAGGTAGCGAAACTCGAGCCGAGATCAACAATTCCACATCTGGCTCTGGCGCGCGTTTACCAGGTGCGGAAGAACTACACAGCGATGCTCGAAGAGGCGAACGCCGCTCTTGCCATCAACAACCGTGAAGAAACCGCGCATCTTTACCGCGTCGTCGCCCTCACCGGAACCGGGTCTTTTGCTCTGGCCAAGACAGAGGCCGAGCAACTGGCTCGTGACGCCACGCACGCGCGGCAAGCCGAGATGCAGCTTGGCATCATTGCTCTGAAAGAGAAAAAGTACGCGCAGGCGCAGGAATACTTTCAAAAGGTTTATCGCGAGGGGGACCAGGATGTTTCGCCGTTGGCCGGCTTAGTTACATCGCTGATCGCGCAAAACAACTCGGATCGTGCTTTGGCACTGCTGGCAGCGGAAGAGAGGCGCAATTCGGATTCGATCCCGGTCCAGTCGCTGACAGCTGCTACTGCGCAAGCGGCCGGCAAAAACGACCTCGCTCGCTCCGAACTGCAGAAAGTAGCTGATGAGTCGCCCAATTCAGCGCAGGTGCAAATCCGCATCGGTGAGCTTGAGCGACAACGCCGCAACTGGAAGGCGGCAATCGAAGCGTTTCAGAAGGCGCACCAACTAGAACCAAATGCAAAAGGAATCGACGCCCTGATCGCCATGGTGCAGGATGAATCGGGCGACAAAGCGGCGGCGATTGCAAGCTACCGCAAAGCGCTCGCCGAAAGCCCGGACAACCCCCTGATCATGAATAACATTGCCTATCTGATCGCCGAAACCGGCGGAGACCTGGCGGAGGCCAACCGGCTCGCGACGCAGGGTTTGCGCAAAGCGCCTAAGAACCAGTCCATGAGGGACACGCTGGGCTGGGTGGAATTGCAGCAGGGGAACGTCTCCGCAGCATTGCCGATGTTGTCGTCGCTCATAAACGAGAATCCTGACAATGTCACATTCCGATACCACTACGCGGCGGCGCTGTTGAAGAGCGGCGACCGGGCGGCGGCCAAGCGGCAGTTGGAGGCAGCGCTCGCCAAACAGCCCACACAGCCGATCGAGAAGAACATTCGTGCGCTGCTCGCGCAAGCGCAGTAGCGGCTTGCGAGGAAGCCAGGTCTTTCGCATAGTCTCGAAATTCGCAATACTGGTGGACTATGCGTGCCTCACAATTCTCGATCGCTTTCCTATGCGCTTTAACGGTCGCGCCGGCCTTTCCACAAGATCCCGCGGCCCTTCTCAGTGATCCGAGTGTGAAGGCCGCTCTCGAAGCGGCCAAGAAAAACGAGCCAAAGTTCATCAACGAGGAGGCTCGCATTTGCGAGATTGCCGCGCCGCCGTTTCATGAGAATGCGCGGGGCCAGGAATTGCAGCGGCTGTTCGGCGCGATGGGCTTGAAGGATGTCCGGATGGACAGCATCGGCAACGTCATTGGCGTCCGGCCGGGGCGCTCGGCGCATCCCAACCTGGTGCTCGCGGCGCATCTCGATACCGTCTTTCCCGAAGGAACCAATGTCAAGGTGACGCGGGAAGGGGCGCTGCTCAAGGGACCGGGCATTGGTGACGATTGCCGCGGCTTGGTTGTTGTTCTCGGAACGATTCAAGCGTTGAACGACGCGCATGTCGAAACTCCCGGCACGATCACATTCGTCGCAAACGTCGGCGAAGAGGGGCTCGGGGATTTGCGCGGCGTCAAGAATCTTTTTAACGAGAGCATGAAGGGAGAGATCGATAAGTTCATTTCCGTGGACGGCACGGGGCTTGGCATTACGAATGTCGGCGTCGGCAGTATGCGTTATCGCGTAACCTTCAAAGGCCCGGGTGGGCACAGCTACGGGGCGTTTGGAATGGCGAATCCGATCCACGCGATGGGCCGTGCGATCGATAAGATCAGCGACTTCGAGGTGCCTGCGAATCCGAAGACCACGTTCAATGTCGGCCGTGTCGGCGGAGGAACTTCGGTGAACGCGATTCCGTTCGAAGCCTGGATGGAAGTGGACATGCGCTCGGCCGACGTATCGTCGCTGAAATCATTGGACGATAAATTCAACGCGGCGGTGCGGAGCGCGGTAGAAGAGGAGAATCGGCGCTGGAATAACCGGGGAAAGGTCACTGTCTCTCCGGAGTTGGTCGGCTTGCGGCCGGCCGGCCAGACGCCCGCCGATTCGCCGATCGTGAAGACAGCACTGGCGGTCTCGCACGCGCTCGGTATCGAGGAGAGCCTGCACGAAGGCTCTACGGATTCGAACATCCCAATGAACATGCACATTCCAGCGATCACGATTAGCGGAGGCGGCAAAGGCACTGGAGCACACTCGCTTGGCGAGGCGTTTGATACAACGGATTCCTGGCGCGGCACGCAGCGCGCGGTCTTGCTCGCGGTCGCTCTATCACACTGATTGTTCCGCGTGCGCGAGGCTGTCTAGCGCCGCGGCATCTTTCGAATGCCGTTGACCACCGGCGGAAAATCCTTCAGCTCATCGTATACCTCGCTGATGAAGCGGTCTTTGCTCTGCTGGGTGTCGCCAAGCGTCGTCGCGTCATACGGCGCCGTCAGGTTCGCGGCTAGAACCTCATCCCGCGACTTGCCCTGGTCGCGGAGCTTCTGAACCTTCGCCAGGATATCCACCAGCATCGCTCGATAGCCCTGCAGGTCCTTCTTCTTCACGAGCGTGCCGTGTCCTGGGATCAGTGTGGTATCCGGGCCAGCAACCTCCTGAATGAGGTCGATCGCCTCGATCATGCCTTTGATCGAACCGCCGTTGGCCTGGTCCGCGAACGGATAGCCGAAGTTCCGGTAAAAATCCTCGATATAAATCACGTTGGCGTTGTTGAAACGAATAATCGTGTCACCTGCAGTATGAGATGGCATCATCGGGATAAAATCTACCGTCTCGCCGTTCATGCGGATGGTGACCGCAGGCGTGCCGGGAGATCCGTACCGATACGTCGCTGCTGGAAGACCGGCTGGATCGGGCGCGCGATTGGCATTTCCTGGCGGGTTCGCCATTTCTTTACGCAGATTCTCTTGCGCGAAAATCACTGCTCCTTGCTTGGCGAAGAATGCATTTCCTCCGGTATGGTCCGGGTGAATATGCGAGTTGACCACGATCTTAATCGGAGCATTGGTGAATGTCCGAATCGTGTCGAGCGTCTTCGACGCGAGTTGCGGGTCCTCTGTATCCACCATCAGCACACCGTCGGAGCCGAACAGCACAGCCACGCGGCCGCCGGCAGCGTCTGGATGAGCCGGGTCAAGGCCAGCCGAGCCGTGTAACGAATACAGATTTGGCGCGAACTTTTCAGTCACTAGCATCTGGATCTGATCCCAGGGCGTTTGGTATCCAGGCGGAAACTGATAAGGCCCTTTTCCCGGCGGAACCACTATGACCGGATAGCCCTTCTCTTGTGCCCATGCGCAAGTGCAAACCACCAATACAACCGTGAGCGCCCAACACAATCGCAGTCTCTGTGTCATGATCGATCGCCCTCCCAGCGTGACTCGATCTTATCCGATTTGAAGCCTCAAGTTGACTGGTGCTGCGAATCGGCAACGAGCGGAACGCGCAACCGAACGTGTTATTTTGGGAGTTCTGAATCCATGTCGAACAACGCCCCTATCTCAGTCACCTATAGTGACGGAATCGGCCCCGAAATTATGGAGGCTTCGCCTCACATCATCAAGGAATCCGGCGCGCGGATAGAGAACCTCCGCACCTTTGACGGGAAGCCTAGCTACTCGCTCGCGCAAGGGCAATAGGCAGCCACGATGGCGGCGCCCCTGGTCGGCATCATCATGGGCAGCAAGTCCGATTGGGAGACGATGCGCCATGCGGCGGAAACATTGGCGCTCTTCGATGTTCCACACGAGTCGAAGATTGTCTCGGCACATCGCACGCCGCAGTGGATGGTGGAGTACGCATCCGGCGCCGAAGCTCGCGGGATTCGGCTAATCATTGCGGGAGCAGGCGGCGCGGCGCATCTTCCTGGGATGGTCGCGGCGAACACACTTCTGCCTGTGCTCGGTGTCCCAGTCGAAAGCAAGGCGCTTAGGGGCTTAGACTCGTTACTCTCCATCGTGCAAATGCCCGGCGGCGTTCCGGTGGGAACGCTGGCGATCGGGAAGGCCGGAGCGCAGAACGCAGCGCTACTCGCCGTTGCGATTCTCGCCAATCACGATCCCGAGCTGCGCGAGAAGCTTCGCGCGTTCCGTGATAAGCAGGCTGCGCGCGTGCGCGCGGATGAACTGGCGTGATCGAGCCCATCCTTCCGGGGTCAACGATCGGCGTGCTTGGGAGCGGCCAGCTCGGCCGAATGTTCGCAATTGCCGCACGGCGCATGGGTTACCGTGTGCACACGTTCTCGCCGGATCAGGACACGCCCACCGGCCAGATTGCTGACGTGGAAGTTGTCGCGCCTTACGACGATCTCGATGCGGTGCGGAAATTCGCATCGGGCGTGAGCGTCGTAACTTTCGAGTTTGAGGACGTTCCCACGGAAACGGCGCAGGCAGCCGAGAGCCGCGCGCCTGTTCGCCCGAGCGGCGGCATCCTGCACACTACGCAACAGCGGATTCGCGAGAAAGCTTTCCTGACGAGCGCCGGCTTGCCGATCACCCCGTATCGCGAGGTGCGCTCATACTCCGATCTCCTAAACGGCTTAGAGGAACTCGGCTACGCGGCAGTTTTGAAGACTGCTGCTTTTGGATATGACGGCAAAGGCCAATTCAAGATCGATTCGCCGGCTCACATAAACGAGGCCTGGAGGAGTGTACAGGAGAAGGAATCGGTCCTAGAGGCGTTCGTTGACTTGCAGTGCGAAATCTCGGTAGTTGCGGCGCGCTCGGCTAACGGCATGTTCGTGCACTACGCCTCGGCGGAGAATCAACACAGCCGTCATATCCTGGACGTGTCAATCGCGCCGGCCCGCATTCCCGAAGCAGTTGCGCGACAGGCAGTAGAAATGACTCGCTGCGTGCTCGAAAAACTCGGTGTCGTCGGCGTGCTTTGCGTCGAATTTTTCGTTTTGCGCGACGGCCGGCTCCTGATCAATGAGCTCGCCCCTCGTCCGCACAATTCCGGCCACCTCACTGTCGACGCTTGTGTCACCAGCCAATTCGAGCAACAATTGCGCGCTGTTTGTGGACTGCCGCTGGGGTCTACTCAAATGCACTCGCCCGCCGCGATGGCGAACATCCTCGGTGATCTGTGGTCGTCCGGCGAACCCGCCTGGCCTGCCGCCTGCGCCTTCCCCGAAGTGAAATTGCATCTTTACGGTAAGCTCGCGGCGCGGCCCGGCCGGAAGATGGGACACCTGACGGCGCTCGATCGCGACGTCGAGACGGCCTACCGAACCGTGCTTGCCGCACGTGCAAGCCTTAGTGACTGCCATGACTAACGAACTCTTGAAAAAACTCGGGATCGAACATCCAATAATCCAAGGACCGTTCGGAGGAGGACCGAGCACGCCCGAGCTCGTCGCGGCGGTTTCGAACGCGGGCGGACTCGGTTCTCTGGGTGCGGCGTATCAGACGCCGGATCAAATCACGGAGACCATTCGCCGAATTCGCGCGTTAACCGATCGCCCATTTCAAGTGAATCTATTCGCGGGTGGATGGCAGACCGATATGCAATTCAATCCGGCGCCGATGCTGGAGGTGTTGTCTGAGATCCATGCGACGCTAGGACTCCCCGCGCCGCTCCCACCCCAACCGGCGCCCGATCCTTTTCCCGCACAGTTCGAAGCTGTCATCGATGCCCAGCCCCCGGTTTTCAGTTTCACCTTCGGGATTCCGGATCGCGATGCGATGTCGCGCCTCAAGTCGCGAGGGATCGTAGTCATGGGCACGGCAACAACGCTCGATGAAGCACGACGGCTTGCCGACGCGGGCGTGGATGCAATCGTGGCGCAAGGCGCCGAAGCGGGAGCGCATCGGGGAACGTTCGCCGGCCCTTTTGATCACGGAATGGTGCCGACGCTATCGCTCACCTCGCGAATTCATGGCGCGCTTCAGACGCCGGTTGTCGCAACGGGCGGCTTGATGGATGGACAGGACATCGCAGGCGCGTTGGAAGCTGGCGCATCAGCTGCCGCCCTGGGTACAGCGTTTCTCGCCAGCCCGGAATCCGGAGCGCCAGAGGCGTACAAACGCGCCGTCGTCGAAGCCGACCGAAACTCCACCGTCATCACACGCGCTTTTTCCGGCCGTCCCGCCCGCGGGTTGCGCAACGATTTCATCTCACGCCTCGAAGGCAAGGAAACCTCGATACTTCCCTACCCCCTTCAAAATGCCCTCACGCGAGCCATGCGCACCGCGGCCGGGCAGCAGGGACTGGCAGGGTTCCTCTCGCTCTGGGCTGGTACGGGAGTCGCGCGCGCGGGTTCGGCGCCAGCGGGCGAGCTCGTAGTCCGGCTGGTGGAAGAACTTCATAGTTCGGTCCCGCCGCGATAGACTCGGCTTGTGAACGCTTCCGGCAGTTGGGTCCGCCGCGCACTGCCCTTGTTGATGCTGGCAATCCTGATCGCGGCGATCTACGATGGGTGGATTTTCTACTCGCGCTGGTCAAGCGCGCGGGAGCTGGAACAAGAGCACAAAACTGCAGAGGCGGATCGCGATCGCAAGACCATCGAGATGCTGGGCGGCGACCAGCTCAAGATCTTGAATTTTTATGCCAGCCCTCCGTCGATCCGCGCTGGAGCTCAAAGCTTGATCTGCTTCGGAGTGAACTCAGCCAAAAACGTGCGGATAGATCCGCCCGTCGAGGAATTGCATCCTGCTGTGAGCCGTTGTTTTCAGGTAGCTCCGCGCCACGACACCGAGTACACATTGACGGCGGACGACGGCAGAGGACATTCCGTCAAACAAACGCTTCAGATCCGGGTGACGCACTAAGCGGCGGACCTCACTGCTAACCTGAAATGAATGCAGGCGGCACGCGAATGGTTGCGTCAAGCCCGCTCGATCGCTGTTCTGACGGGCGCAGGAGTTTCGGCCGAGAGCGGTGTGCCCACGTTTCGCGGAGCCGGAGGCCTATGGAGACGTCATCGCGCCGAGAGTCTGGCGACACCGGAAGCCTTCGCGCGCGATCCAAAGCTGGTTTGGGAATGGTACGACTGGCGCCGCGGAGTTCTGGCCGATGTGACACCGAACCCTGGCCACTATGCGCTGGCTGAACTGGAACGCCGCTGCCCCAACTTCGCGCTGATCACGCAAAACGTCGATGGATTGCACGAATTGGCCGGGAGCCGCAACGTCCTGCGCGTGCACGGAAGCATCTGGATGCTGCGTTGTCTCGATTGCGGATGCGAAGCAGAAAATCGGCGCTCGCCGCTGGGTAAGCTGCCGCCTCGCTGCGAATGCGGCGGAATGCTGCGGCCGGGTGTGGTGTGGTTCGGCGAGCCGCTGCCGTCTGAAGTATGGAAGCGCGCCGAAGTCGCCGCGCGATCGTGCGAGCTGCTGTTGGTGATCGGCACTTCGGCTGTCGTATATCCTGCAGCCGGACTGTCCCGTCTGGCAAAATCGTCGGGCGCGCGTGTGATGGAAATCAATATTGCGGAGACGCCGCTCTCGCGAGACATAGACGAGTTTCTTCTCGGGCCTTCCGGCGAGCTGCTGCCTCAACTAATCGCATGAAGATCTGCTACCTGGATGCGTTCTCCGGCATCAGTGGAGACATGACGGTGGGTGCGTTGGTCGATGCCGGCGCGGACGCACTCGCGCTCAAGAAAGCGCTCGACTCACTCGGCACGGGTGCGGAGTTCCGATTCGAAAAAACCGTGCGCCGTGGAATCGCCGCGACGAAATTCCACGTGGATGTCGAAGAGGGCAAGCGCCACCGCCATCTGCCTGACATCCTCGAACTGATCGCAAGGTCTGAGCTCTCGAAAGGCGCTAAGAAGAATGCGGGCGCCGTGTTCGAGCGCCTGGGACAGGCGGAGGCGAAAGTTCATGCCATTCCGCTGGAGAAGGTTCATTTCCACGAAGTAGGCGCGGTGGATTCGATCTGCGATATCGCGGGTGCTTGTGCGGCTCTCGACCTGCTCGATGTAGACGCGATACATAGCTCACCGGTCAACGTCGGTTCCGGCAGTGTGAAAACCGAGCACGGCGTCCTGCCGGTTCCCGCACCCGCGACGGCCGAACTGCTCGCCTGCCGGCCGATCTACGCACGCGGTCCGTGCGTGGAACTCACGACACCGACCGGTGCGGCGATCGCATCCACGCTCGCGATCGATTTCGGCCCGCTTCCACCCATGCGCATCACATCCATTGGCTACGGCGCCGGTACCAAGGATTTCCCCGATCATGCGAACGTCTTACGCATATTGATCGGCGAGGTGAGCGGCGCCGCGGAAGCAACTACGGTTGTTGTGCTCGAAGCCAACATTGACGATGCGAGCCCGCAAGTGCTGGGTTACGCGATGGAGCGGCTGCTCGAAGCGGGGGCGCTCGACGTCACGATGGAATCGCTCCTCATGAAGAAGAGCCGGCCCGGCTCGCTATTGCGGGTCATTGCCAAGCCCGAAAACCAAGAAACGCTCGCGAATCTGATTTTCACTGAAACCACTACGCTCGGCCTGCGCATATACTCCGCCGAACGCCGCGTAAAAGCACGCCGCGTTATCGAAGTAGAAACGCCGCACGGGAGAGTGGGTGTGAAGATCTCCGAGGACGGTTCCTTCGCTCCTGAGTACGAAGACTGTCGGAAGTTGGCCCGCGAATTCGGAGTGCCGCTGAAAGAAATACTCGCTGAGGCGAACCTCGCTTACCTGAAAAACATTCGATGAAATACTACCTGACCACGCCCATTTACTATGTGAATGCCGCGCCGCATATCGGCACGGCATATTCGACCTTCGTTGCGGATCTCATAAAGCGATACAAGAAAATGCAGGGCTACGATCCGGTGGTGTTCACGACGGGGTCGGACGAGCATAGCCGTAATGTCGAGCGCGCTGCCAAATCGGTCAATCTCACACCCGAAGAGTACACGGCAAAAATGGCGGAAGAATTCAAGAGTCAGTGGAAACACCTGGCGATCGACTACGACCACTTCATCCGTACATCCGATCCGAAGCACGAAGAAACGGTCCGCGATCTGTTCGAGCGCTGCCAGCGAAATGGCTACATCTATAAAGGCTCGTACACCGGCCAATATTGCGTGAACGACGAGCTCTATGTGAACGACGCGAATCCTGGCGATCCTTGTCCGGAATGCGGGCGTCCCACCGAGACGGTCACCGAGGAAAATTACTTCTTCAAACTCTCTGCGTTCCAGGATCGGCTGCTCGAACTGTACGACAAAGATCCAGGTTTTGTGAAACCGGATCACAGGCGCAATGAGATTCGCGCGTTCGTTCAGCAGGGCCTCAACGATCTTTCCATCACGCGTACCGCCATCGAATGGGGCATTCCAGTGCCCGTCGAAGGACGGCATGTGTTTTATGTCTGGTTCGACGCACTGATCGCTTACATGAGCGCAGTGAAGGATCAAGACTTGTGGCCGGCCGATCTGCACTTGATCGGAAAAGACATTCTGCGGTTTCATGCCGTCTATTGGCCGGCTTTTCTGATGGCCGCCGATCTTCCGCTGCCCAAAAAGGTTTTCGCGCACGGCTGGATTTTGTTCGAAGAAAACAAGATGAGCAAGTCGCGCGGCAACGTTTTGCATCCGGCGCCGATCGCGGACGTGGTCGGGATCGATGCCCTGCGTTATTTTTTGTTGCGCGAAGTGACGTTCGGACAGGACGGGAGTTTCGCGTACGATGCGCTGATCCAGCGCTACAACGCCGATCTCGCGAACGGGCTGGGCAATCTCGCAAGCCGCACTCTGGCGATGATCCAGCAGTATCGCGGCGGAGCGATTCCCAAGTCGGACGGGCGCGGAGACATCGCAGCGGCCACAGAAGAAATCACGAGCGATTTGCTGGAGTGCTTCGACGAATTCAATTTCTCGAAGGGGCTTGAGCGGGTCTGGAGCCTGATCTCGCTCATCGATAAATACATCGTTGAAATGGCGCCGTGGAAGTTGGCCAAAGATACCGAGCCACCGGGCCAGAAGTTGCTGGACGAGACTCTCTACACTGCCGCCGAAGCTCTGCGCATCATTTGCGGATGCATCTACCCGGTGATGCCGGATTCGGCGCGGAAAATTTGGAGCCAGCTCGGTATGCCGTCAGCACTCGAATCGATTGCCGTCGCCGATCTGCACTGGGGACGATTGTCCGCCGGGCAAACGGTCGGTGCAGTGAGCGGAGTTTTCCCGCGGCTCGACGCGAAGGCGATCGACAAGATGGTCGAGTTGGAAGCTCAGGAAACCGCACGCCTGGCCGCGCTCTTCAAACCGGACAAAGCTCATGCGCCGGCAGCTACGGGACCAGTCGACGCCCAGGCGGCGTCAGTCAAGATCAGTATCGACGATTTCGCCAAGGTCGATCTGCGCGTTGGGCAAGTGATCTCCGCCGACCGCGTCAAAGGTGCTGACAAACTGCTTCAACTGAAGGTCGATATCGGCGAGGCCGAGCCGCGTACACTAATGGCCGGCATCGCGGAGGCGTATCCACCGGAGCAGCTACTGGGACGCAAAGTGGTCATCGTCGCCAACCTGCAACCTCGCAAACTGCGCGGTGTGGAATCGAACGGGATGATCGTCGCGGCGTCGGTGGAGGGCGGCAAGCCCGTGCTGGCAGGATTCCTCGAGGACATCCCGATCGGAGCGCGGCTGAAGTGAGTTTCATCGACTCACACTGTCATCTCGACAGCGCCGAGTTCGATGCCGACCGCGACGCTACAATCCAGCGCGCGCTCGATGCTGGGATCGAACATATGGTTGCGATCGGAACGGGAAACGGTCCGCCGGATGTCGAGGCCGGAATCCGCCTCGCGGACCGGTACGCGACTTTTTACGCGACCGTGGGAGTCCATCCGCATGACGCCGCTAAAGCGACCCCTGGCGATCTTCGGCGCCTCGGAGAATTGTTAGCTCATCGCAAGGTGATCGCCGTGGGAGAAATCGGCCTCGACTATCACTATGATTTCTCCCCGCGCGAGACACAGAAATCGATTTTCGTCGAGCAGATGGCCATGGCAGCGTCGGCGCGAAAGCCGATAGTGATTCATACGCGCGAAGCTTGGGACGATACGATCGCGCTCATCGAACAATATTGGACGCTGACCGGGTTGCCAGGAATCATGCATTGCTTTTCTGGCGGTCCGGCTGAAGCCCGGCAAGCACTCGCGCTCGGTTTTTACTTGAGCTTCGGCGGAATCGTCACCTTCCCGAAGGCGGTTGAGGCACAAGCGGCCGCACGCGAGACGCCAGCCGACCGCATCTTGATTGAAACAGACGCACCATATCTCGCGCCCGTGCCGAAGCGCGGCAAGCGAAACGAGCCAGCTCTCATGGTTCACACCGCCGAAAAGCTAGCGGCACTGCGCGGAGAATCGCTTGACGAAGTCGCGCGAAACACGACTGCGAATTTCCGCCAGCTTTTGTGTTGCGATGCCAAATAGGCTTTTCCGCCGACCTGTTACACTAGGAGCTTTCCATGGGACTGGGTAAGCTCGGTCAATCTCTCACCGCGCGCGAGGTACTCGATCTCGTCAAAGACGACCTCGCCAAGGTGGAGCGCGAGATCAGTCTCGAATCCGTTGCCAGCGTGGATGCCGTCACTACGATCGGCCGCTATTTGCAGGGTGGCGGCGGCAAGCGCTTGCGGCCCATCATGGTGTTGCTCGCGTCGAAGCTGGTCGGTGAAATCACCGACGGATCGATTCGGATGGCGGCTGTCGTTGAGATGATCCACACAGCGACTCTGGTGCACGACGATGTGATCGACTTTGCCGAAACGCGCCGGGGGCGTCCGTCTTCGAACACCATTTGGGGCAACCACACCTGCGTACTGGCAGGCGATTGGCTCTACATGCAGGCGTTTCAAATGGCGGTACGAGAGCGTAACTTCCACGTGCTGGATTTGTTGATCGCGCTCACGCAGATGATGGTCGAAGGCGAACTCCTGCAACTGGAGCGCATCGGAAAGATCGCGGTCTCAGAAGCCGATTATATGGAGCTGGTCGACCGGAAAACCGCCAGCCTCTTTTCGGCCTGCGCGCGGTTGGGAGCGCTTATGGGCGGAGCCAACGAATCCACCGAGACACGTTTGGGTGAGTTCGCGTGGAATCTGGGAATCGCGTTTCAACTGGTGGACGATGTACTGGATTTCACTGCGCGCGAGAAAACGCTCGGTAAACCTGTGGGTAGCGATCTGCGCGAGGGCAAAGTTACTTTGCCGCTAATCTATGCTCTGGAGGACGCGAGCATCGAGGAGCGCCGGATGGTGGAGGCGGTCCTGAAAAACGCCAACTACGATCAGATTCCCTTCGGGCAGATCCGCCGTTTGATCGAACAACATCGTGGTTTCGAGCGTGCCAACGAGCGCGCCCAATCGTTCACTGATAAGGCACGATCCATCATCGCCGAATTTCCCGAATCTCCGGCGCAAAGGGCCTTGGCCGCTCTAACCGACTTAGTAACTGATCGCGACCACTAACCGAGCGATGCCCCGTCTGATCTCCAATCCTGCACAAATCCCGGTACCCGGCAACAAGCTTATTGAAGAATACGTCGGGCATGTCAATTCTGGTGACCGCAGCGTCAGTGTCGCGCACATGCACAGTCCATCTGGATGGAGCGAACCGGGCCAGCAGCCCGAGTTCGATGAGTTCACTTTGGTGCTGCGCGGCTGTCTGCGCGTGGAATCCAAGGGCGACACTCTGGATGTCCACGCCGGACAAGCCGTGATCGCGCGCCGCGGTGAGTGGGTACGCTACAGCACGCCGACTCCAGAGGGCGCCGAATATGTGGCGATCTGTCTGCCGGCATTCAGCCCCGACACCGTCCATCGGGACGCCTGAACTAACCCCACGTCCCGAGAATCCGGCGCAGCAGAACCAGTTCCCCCAGATGATATGCGTTGTGGTCGGCTACCAACAGCACTTCGCGCAGTATCGTTTTGTCGGGAGCATGCTCGAGCGGCGCCAGCAAGTCTACCGATTCTTTCGCGGTTAATTCAGCGATGATCTTGAGGTCCGCTCGAAAGGCGGTCACGGACTTGTCCCAGGCTTTGTCATCGGGTGGAGCTTGTGCCGAGGGCCAATAACCGGCGGGAAAGTCCGGCGAGACGTACTTCGGATCGCGGATGAACTCTAGAATGTCCCTTTGCGTGATGCGTAGATGTTCCAGCACTTCCCAAGGCGAATGCGCCGCGCCTTTCGGCCTCTTACCACGAACAGTGGCCGGGATGTTCTGAACAGCGCCTTCGAAACTTGCGTGTGCGCTTTCGCCGCTGAGCAGATTGAGCAGATGTTCCCGCAACGATTCCTGGTTTTTCATCGTACCCTCCGCGCGCGAAACTCCCCTTCAAGGCGCCAGGTCGTCCCGTCCGGTTCCAATACTTCGCCAGTCCAACGAAACGAATCCGGCGTGATCTCGGTGAACGACCAGCGGATCGGTGTTCCATCCGCATGTCTTCCCACTTGTACGATGTCGCTCCCGCTCCGTCGGCCGATCAGCTCATCGCGCACGCCCGTCACGGGATTGATCCACGTTATCCGCCAAGCACCGATCGAACCATCCCACACGCGCAGGGTCGTCCCGTACATATTGTTGGCCTTGCCCTGATCCAGTTTCCGATCCGCGATGCGCGGCATGATCCATACGTCCTGCAGCACGCGCCCTTCGAGCACCCATCCGAAATGCGCTTGGCCTCTGATAGCCAGCGCCGACACGTCGACACCGTAGTGCAGCACATCCAGTTCCCAACTGCCGATCGCCCATCCGTACAGATCATCGGCTTCGCGGATCTCGGCCGATCGTCCGCGTGCTGTTAGCGCGCTCGTAAAGTTCGGTTTCTGCGCTTCCATTGAAGCAATCATCCTTTGTCGTTCCTCCTTGGCTGTTATAAGCCGGGACGCGGGCGGAAACTTTGCAAAAATTGCGCCGGTTTTGGAAGCGTGCTAGACTGATCTCTATTCTGAGACACAATCTCCACATAGAGACGGCCAACGGTGGGAGCACTCTTGGCGCGTTGGACCACCAGATCGCGCGGCGCTTGCAGAGATTGCGCCTCGATCAAGGCTGGACGCTTGAAGCCTTGGCTGCTCGGACCGGGATCAGCCGCGCCACCTTATCGCGCGTCGAGCGCGGCGAGTTGAGCGCAACTGCAACTATGTTAAGCACTTTGTGCGGACAATATGGCTGGACGATCTCGCGCCTGATGGCGGAAGCCGAAAACGGCCCGCCCGCGCTGATTCGCGCTCAGGAACAAGTGGTATGGAAAGATCCGGGAAGCGGGTATGTCCGCCGCGTCCTGTCGCCGCCCAATCCGCATCTCAAGGGCGAGTTGGTCGAGGTGACGCTGCCACGAGGCGCCTCGGTTGATTACGCAACGTCGCCACTGCCGGGACTGGAGCACCATCTCTGGATGCTTTCTGGCGTACTAGATTTGGAAATCGAAGGAACGAAGTTTCGCTTGAGCAAAGGCGATTGTCTGCGCTACGTGCTGACTGGGCCGTCCCGGTTTGTTTGCTTTAGCAAAAGGCCGGCGCGCTACATCATCGCTCTAGTGCACCCGTAGAGAGGATTTATGACCGCAACGAGCCCGATCCGGATCGAACGTTGGACGCCCGAGCCTTCTACTGCGGCCGAGGAAATCGCGATGCTGGGCGACGTCCTCCGCGCCTGTGTTTACGCAGGGGCG
>Ga0126373_10000376_pt1 | contig 29512 bp, 26 predicted proteins | sample PanSoiMetPlot_11_FD_92545 | JGI IMG/M metagenome (GOLD analysis project Ga0126373, IMG submission 92545) | Tropical forest soil microbial communities from Panama - MetaG Plot_11 | ecosystem: Environmental > Terrestrial > Soil > Tropical forest > Bulk soil | place: Panama | collected 2016-02-17 | reverse complement strand
GGGGCCTATGGCGGCGGTGGTGGCGGCGGCGGCAGCGACGACGACAACTTGTCGGGTAGCGGAAGCGGTGGGAACGGAGGTTTTGGCGGAGGCGGTGCCGCCTCAGGAACGCACCGGTCCCTCGTCAGTGGCAGCAGCGGAGGAAATGGTGGATTTGGCGGCGGCGGCGGTTTCGGCATCGGCACCGACATTGATAGCCACGGCGCTCCCGGATCGGGCGGCGCTTTCGGAGGAAGCGGCAACGGCAATTGCTGTGGCGGAGGTGGCGGAGCTCTCGGAGGCGCCGTCTTCAACGACAGCGGTACGGTTGTGATCCGCAATAGCACGTTCACCAATAATGACGTTTCCAGGGGCGAAGGCGGACACACCGATACGGACAAGGCGAACAACGGCGCGGATGCCGGTGGAGCAATCTTCTCGCTGAATGGCTCCCTCACTCTGCAGAACGCGACCATCAGCGGCAACCTTGTCACGGGTTCTGACAACCAGGCTGGCGGTGGTGTCGTGGTGATGAATTCCGGACCGGGAGCATCCCTAAACCTGTTTAACACTATTCTTTCCCGAAACGGATCAAATGACTGCTTACTGAAGGGGAATGTTGACGTTAAAGGCAGCGGCAACTTGATCTTGAATAACACCGGTTGTGCTGGCGTCGCGGTAAGCGCTGATCCGCATCTGGCGGCTTTGGCACTGGACCGGCGGAGCAAGACAGGCACACCAACGTTCGCTCTGCCGTCTGACAGTCCTGCGGTCGATGCCGGCGATGACGACCATATCCTTGCAACCGATCAGCGGGGAATCGCGCGTCCTCAAGGCCCACACGGTGACATCGGAGCCTTCGAAGTAGCTCCGCCGGCTGCGGATTTGACTCTCACCAGCCAAACGTCGGCAGCGCAGGTTGTGGCTGGCGACTCGTTTACCTACACCGTTCAGTTGACAAACTCCGGACCAGACGACGCTCAAGACGTGGTCTTTAGCGATCTTCCACCGGCGGGCGTAACCTTCAATTCCTGCAGCTCGACTGCGGGCAACTGTACGGTCTCCGGCGGAGGAGCGAGTCTTAGCCTGGCAACTCTTCCGGATGGTGCAACAGTCACGATCACGATTCAGGCTACGTTGAGCGCCACTGTTACCGACGGCACGACTCTGGCTAACACTCCATCGGTAACTTCCAGCACGTCTGACCCGGATCCCAGCAATAACTCCGGATCGGCGAGCACAGCCAGCATCACCGTCGAGAACAAGTCCGACCTGTTCGTGACCGCGCAAGCCAACCTCAGCGCAGTAAAGTCTGCGGACAACCTGGTCTACACCGTGAGTGTGACAAACCTTGGCCCATTCCAGGCATCGGCAGTCACTTTGGTGGATCCAGTTCCTGCGGCGTCGACGTTTGTTTCGTTGAGCCCCGGCGGGGTGTCTTGTACGGCTCCGGCGGTAGGTCAGGTCGGAACTATAACTTGCAACGTTGGAAACATGGCGCCCGGAGCCTCGGCGACTGTAACCATCACGGTGAAAATTTCGGGATCAGGGAACAAGACGTCGATCACGAACACCGCTTTGGCCAATTCGCCCAACTTCGATCCGAATCCGGTCAACAACTCTGCGAGTGTGACTACGCAGATCTTCGGCAACAAAAAGTAATAAAGAATAAAGACACGGACGGGGCCGCGTGCCCCGCCGAATGTCTTTGATCCGAGTCAAAAAACCAAAAGGGAAACGGTGGGCTACCAGCCTGAAAATTGCTTAAAATTGGGATAGAGGCAAACCGTGGGTGAGCTGCTATACGAACATTCCACCAGAATCAGGAACGGCGACACGACCTACATCGTTCGAATTTACGGGGAAAAGAGACCCGACGGAATATGGGAAGGCTGGCTCGAGTTTCATCCTCTGGAGAAAAGCAAACCCGTATTGCGTACGGGGCATGAGACGACACAGCCTAATCGAGTGACGATCGAGTACTGGGCTTTTGGGCTGGAACCTGTTTATCTTGAAGGGGCGCTCGCCCGCGCGCTGGGACGATGGCCTAATGGAGTCGATGTTGGTCTGGGTACGGATTGAACGCTCCCAGTAGACAAAGTGGGTGGCGCATAATGGCCGTTGTTTCCCTCGAACAATTCAGAGTACAATCCAACAAATTTCCGAACTGTCGCTATTTCCCCTGGGCCCATTGCCGAAGAAAATTGTCCAAAAGCGCAAGGCGCACCCCAAGCGCTCCATCGATAAACCTGGCGCCGACCACGACCTCGGTCTGTGGATCGATTACGAACGACTGCGGAAACATCAAGGCCGTCCCCCCGAAATCCTTATTCAGGGACCTACAAGTGCTACGAATAATCGTTATCTGGAATTGGCAGACCTTGCCCTCGGAACCAACAAGCCGAAGAAGAAATAAAGGCCATGCGGATGTACTCAAGAACCCCGTCTTTGGATAAGACCAGGGGACAACACGGCTCATAGCGCCGATCACTTCACAATATACGAAGTGCTCTCATAGGCTGGCACATGTCTTTCGGTAATGTCGCGCAGAATGAGCCTGACGATTTCAAATACAGGAAGCTGCGCCATCTACAATCAGACCTTATTGTAGCGTCGCCTCTGTAGCAGTGCTTGAAACCACGTTCAGTAGCGGGAAATGCGTGTACTGCGATGCCTCTCCTTCGTCGAATCCCCATGCTCCAGAAAATCGTTGGAGAAATTCGCGAGCTGAAGCCACTGGCGCTCCTCTGAGCTCATATCTCTGCCAAATACCTGCCGGAACGTTTCCCGGAACTGTTCAAACGACATCTGCGGCCGCCCTTGTATTTTGATCTGCATTGGAGTGCTCGATGACTGAGAGAAGATACTGCAAAGAGTATGAATACGAACAGAAGAATTAGTTAAATTTCCGGAACAGGCTAATCGCGAAAGACTGTCTCCAAAAACTGTCAACTTTGACAGTTGCATCGATCACGATTCGAAGAAGCTCACGAGTTCCATATGAAATTGTTCCTGTATTGGAAAGAGTCGCGCGCGATTCTGGCCGGGTGGCCAAGCCATTCCGTTTCGGAGTTCTTCTGCCTTAGCTGAATGCGTTGGGGAAAGCAGGCCCACCCTCCCCAGAGTCGGACGGTAGGCAGACAGGCCGTAACCTGGCAGCCATCGTTCGGCTAGATCACCATTCGCCGTGTTGACGGATCCAGGATGAGCTGGCGAGCTTCACGTTCGTGGTGTTCTTCATTGAAGTTGAACCGGCCCAAGGAACCGCCTCCGATCACATCGAACGACTGAGGATCACCGATCCGTCCGAGTTTGCAATTATCGCCGGATTCCTAAGTTCCGAGCGCAGTGGATTCCCGTTATGAGACGGCAACATTCCCGCCGGTCCCTGATAAATCGGCCCACACCGTTAGTTACTGATTCCTCTTGCAGCGCACGTACATCTGTATTGCGGCCCGATTCCACCCTCAGGAGATTTCAAGCGCTTGAAAAGTAACCCTGCTGTACGTGTGCCTTTTTGTTGTTTTGCTTTGCTGCTGGTGTTGGCAACTCATTCCGCATTGGGACAGACCGCCGGTGCTTATGGCGAGACAGGTCTTGTCGCGGATAGGCCCGGGGCGGACCACATATCGACAACGTTGTTGAATCCCTGGGGAATCGCATTTCTGCCCGCTGGGAATTTCTTTATCGCAGAAAACGCAAGTGGGCGAGTGGACTCATACGACGCGGACGGCAACTTTGTCGCCGGGGTGATGATTCCAGCTCCGCCCGGAAGTGCCGCTCCTTTTTCTGGGCCAACCGGCATTGTGGCTATCCCTGAGGCAGATTTCCTACCCTCACTCGGCAGCAGCGGCTTTCAGTTTCTTGTTGCTGCGGACAGCGGTACCATTTGGGGATTCACAACCGCTAACGGAGTGCCCGAGGCTGCGACCAAGTTCGCCGACAACTCTGGCGCTGCCAGGTATACGGGACTCGCTGTTCTGCGCCCCGACTGCTGCGGTGCGTTTCTAGCAGCTGCAAATTTCCGGCAAGGAACTGTCGATACTTTCACGCGTCTTGGAGATCCACTCTCTCTCAGCCCGCTCGTTACAAATCCGTTCGTCGATCCGAACCTTCCCCCCGGCTTCTCTCCTTTTAATATTCAAGTAATTGGAAATCAGGTGTTTGTCACCTATGCGCAACGCGAGACAGGCATTCTCTCGGTGCCGACCGACGGAGCAGGTCTGGTCAACATATTCGATCTCATGGGAAACTTTATCCGGCGTTTTGTTTCCCCCGGCGACGCAGTATCAGCTCCCTGGGGAATCACGCAAGCAAGCGCAAACTTCGGCCCATTCAGCAATGACATCATCATCGCGAATGCCACGGGAGATGGAAGCATCAATGCCTTTGATCCCACATCCGGAAATTTTCTTGGCCAGCTCAAAGACGGGACGGGCAATGCCCTGTTTTTCGTGGGAATGCGGGGCCTGGCATTCCGCGCTGACGGTGTGGGAGATCCGAATGCTCTTTATAACGTTGACGGAGCCGCCCAAGGCGCCACACCTGCCGGAACTTTTGGCACGATAACAGTCGGAAACGCCGCTTTCCTGGGTTTGACCTTTGCTGACAATACACTGCGGGCAGCCGTCGTGCCCAACGATCCTGTGACTGTGACGGCAACATTAGGTGCGGCTTCAGGCACTCCGACTGGTAATGTTGTGTTTGTCGACACATGCTGCACTCTCACGCCCCCTCTCACTCAGACAACATTGGGAACCGCGAACGTTGTCAATGGAGTGGCTTCCATTGTTGCTACATTCGCTGCAGGCGATCACCAGATCTCTGCCAGATATTCGGGCGACACGAGCTTCGTGCCCAGCAGTAGATCTTCGCTTCTGGTGGTGCTCTTCGAGACACAAACTACCGTAACGGCGCCTTCGAGCGCCACGGTGGGAACGCCCGTCCTTCTAAGCGCGAATGTCAGTTCGACCCCGCCGGTGCAGCCAAGCTCCCTCACGGGTCAGGTCACCTTCTCTGACGGGAATATCACTTTGGGAACCATCCCGCTGGTTGGCGGCGCTGCGCAATCAAGCATCAATTCACTGGCTCCAGGTGAACACAACATCGTCGCAGCATTTTCAGGAAGCGGATTTTTCCAGGGCGGCCAATCCGCGCCGGTAACCATAAACGTAGGAAATCCTGTTCCGGGAATCACCTCACTCGTGCCGTTTTCTGCGACGCAGAACTCGGGGGCGTTCACGCTGACGGTGCATGGCTCTGGTTTTGTAAATGGGGCGGTTGTGACATTCAATGGGTCCGCCAGGGCAACCTCGTTTGTGAGCGACACCCAAGTAAGAGCGTCCATTACAGCCTCCGATCTTGCCTCCTCGGGAACGGCGACTGTCGCGGTATCGAACCCTGTTCCAGGCGGTGGCAATTCGGGAATGGCGATGTTCGCCATCGACACAGCAACCGCGACTTCGGTGACATTGGACACCCTGGCACTCAGTGTGGTCGCCGGCCAAAGCGTTACGGTGCGAGCGCATCCGACGGGGTTCACGGGAACCGTTACGCTGATGTGTCTCAACGCACCGGCAGGCGTTACATGTGCATTTGATCACGCGAGCAATTCCGTTACGATCCAGACCTCCACTACGACGCCGAAGAGTTCCAGTGCCATAACGTTGGTATTCAATGCTCAAGCATTGGCTCGCAATCTCTCCGCGCCTGCCGCTCTAGCGATGTCGCTCGGTGTGTTGGGCCTTCCGCTTGGAACGGTTGTCATTGAAGCTCGCCGCCGACGGAAGCTGAAGACTGTATTTTGGGTTGTTCCAATGTCGCTCCTGCTCTTGCTAGTCGTGGGCTGCGGTGGGTACGGCGGCTCAGGAGGGACGCAGCCCAAGCTGACACCTCAAATTCAAACGGGCCAGGCCTCAGCAAGCTTGACTCTGACTGTGCAGTAGTCACATGGCTGGACGAGCTGAGATGCTCGACCGGAAGGGAGTGCTGCGAAGGTAAAGGCCCAATACGGGAGCGTAGCTATTGGCGGATAACGCGACCGCATTGAGTGCGGGGGTACTCGCCTGACGACCACACAGCGCGCCGCAGAGGATTACGGAGTGGCGGAAATGTAAGGGGTTATGGGTTGTTATGTAGTTAGCATTCTTAGGAGAACGTGACCTCGCCTGATCATCGGGCGTAATTGCCCGGCAGCAACAATGGGCTTGATGCACGCGCCTATAATTCAAGTTGAAGACTTCTCATGTGCTTCATTTGAAGTAAAGAAGGCGGCTATGGATCTGACTGCTGTTTTGACTCAACCCAGGAAGATGTTTGCGACGACAGCGACCTTGCTGTTTATGGCATGCATGGGATTTGCGTCTGAAGCGGCTGTAGTGTCGCCGCCTTTAACCATTCGACCGGGCGCGATTTTAACTGTACGCGTTAACAAGCCGCTCTCGTCCGATCACAATCGGGTTGGGGACGTCTTCTCCGCCACGCTTACACAGCCGGTAGTTGTGAACGGCATCGTGGTAGCGCAGCGTGGCCAGGCGGTGGCTGGTCGTGTTGTGGAGGCAATGAAGGCAGGGAGGGTGTCTGGCGTTTCCCGCCTTGGGATCACGCTGACCAGCCTAACTGCAGTGGATGGACAAAACGTGCCAATCCAGTCGCAGTTGCTGGCTCACCAGGGCTCGACGTCCGTTGGACGCGATTCTGCTGCGATCGCCGGAACCACCGGCTTGGGTGCGGCCATCGGAGCGGCTGCCAATTCGGGAACAGGCGCCGCGATCGGAGCGGGAATAGGAGCGGTGGCTGGCACCATTGGTGTCCTGCTGACCAGAGGTCACCCGACGGTAATTGATCCCGAGACGCTGCTAACGTTCCAGGTTTCGGCTCCAACAACCGTCGAAACCAACAATGCGCCGCAAGCCTTCCACTTCGTCGAACGTGCAGATTATGCGCAGACGGAACCGCAGCCCCAAGTTCTAGTCCATCGAGCTCCGCCTCGCGTGGTTTATCCGTATCCCTACTCATACTATTTATCGCCGTTCCCCTATCCTTATTATTATCCGTATTACGGGTATCCCTATTATTACGGACCAAGCCTGAGTTTCTTTTTTGGCTTTCCCGGCTACTATCGCTATCGCGGTTTTTATGGGTATCCGGGATACTACGGACATGTAGGCTTTCACTCACCCGTCTTGTACCGTGGCGGCGTTGCCCACGGTTTCCACCGCTAAGCCACGAAATTCTCGCAGTTGTTAAGTTTCAAGGTGGGCCTAGGAAGTGTTAGCGGTTTCAGCAGTCGATCTGCGGAAAGTGCGGCAGCACGCCAGCCATGACGCCCGATCCGCGAAGAGCCAGAAGAATCAGGATTGTCCCGATTACGCAGACCGTGAATGTGAACGCAATCACAACCGCAATCAACACAATGAAAAAGGCCTCATGGTCTTTCTCCTGGACTGGTGCGGTTCTCGAAGCTGTCGCGATCTTCTGAATGACGGGTTCAGTACCGGGTTGTTCGATTAAGACCGGTGCGGCATTCATTAGGACTCTCTCTGCAACAACCGTAATACCGATCTTCTCTGGGGATTGTGACTTGCATCACAGCATGAAGTGAGATTGCTATCGTTTCACGGTAGGTTTTTCTCAAAATGAAGCGGAGCTTAGGGGCTACAAGACTTGCAGCATCTCCTTGCCGCCCAGGTGAGCAGTGACGACACCAAACAACTTTTTAATTAACTGTGCGAATGTAGCTCATCGTCCGGCTTCCCCTTCCAGCGTGAGATCGTTCGCCTCTCATGCGTGACCGGTGCTGGCCTCTGCCCGAGAAAAGAGCGGCCCTTGAGCACTGTCATTCTGGCGGCAGAGAAGCCGATGGCGTTCTCAACATCAGACCAATTACTAAAGCCGCCGTGTCGATTGCGGTAGTTCACGATCTTGTAAGCAACGTCCTTGGTAACGCCTGGGAGCTGTGTAAGTAGCTTCCGGTCCGCGCTGTTCAAGTCCATCAAGCCATTAGCCTGCATAAATCCAGTTCTCTCTAAAAAGCATTGCAACACGCGGTTTAAGAAGCGGCAGTGATTCTGGTCACACGAGTCTAAGAAGCAGCTAACGCGCAGGATCGAACCGCAATTGTTCCGTAGATCGAGGCAAAGACCTAAATGGGAAAAGGGGCAGAATTCCCTCCGATTCGTCCTAAGGAATCAGTGGTATCTCCGAAGCCAGTTGGAAATTGATGGCTTGGCTGAGACGGTTATCGACTTGATAGAACTTGGCAGCGCGCTTCGCTCCGAGAGCTTTCTCAAAACGGGGATAAAACTTTTTCCTTAGAGACTGCGTATCGTCCTCGATGCCAAACATTCGCTGACTAAGGTCGCGGGCTTTGCTGTCGTCTAACTTTTCGAGGCTCTGCGCGTAATCGATTATCAGAGCCAAACGTTTCGCTGCGATGGCTTGCTGATCGGACGCGTACTCCTTATAGACTGGCCAAAAAGCGGCGGCTTCCGATTCCGTAAAGGTCATAGTGTCCGTGATGATCTGGTTTTTCTGCGCCTGAATGTCCTGGCGTATTAGTTGGATATCGGCATCGGTGATCGGCTTTGCCTTAACTTCTACGGTTTGGGAAAGAGCCGGAGCGGAGAGACCCAAGATCACAACGAACACTTTCAAGATTTTCATGAGTTGTTCCTCTTCATTTTGGTACATGCAAGGTGGAGCGGCTCGAGGATTCAGAATGATTTGCGTGCGCGACCTGTTATTTCAACTAGTACTTTTCGCAGTATTGGCTCTCCCACAGACCCCATGAGCATTGCCGAGTACCACTTAGCGTGAGGGCAGAGAGATTGGCACTCAGGCCGTACACCGTTACATCTTTATCGGAGTGTGTGTAGGTTTACTGGGTCTATGCACGTCCGGTCTTCGGTTCGCGGCACTGGGAGATCGTCCAACGTAAAGAGTCACCTCCCGTGCAGCCGATGCTTAGGACCCAAAAGGAAGCATGGGTCCCAGCTCCAGTTGCACGGGAAAAGGTGAGTCACATGGTCAGAAATCTTTGACATGTTCATTCGGGATCCTTGGGGTCGTTGAATAGAACAGTCAACTTGATGCTTCCATGCCCGGCCTGAGGATAGTTCGGTGCTCCTCTGTTTCCGGGATCCAGCGTTGACGCGGTATCTTCTGGCGGAAAGATGACGAGCGAGTTCAGGAACGCAATCACGGCATCCTGATCTTCGGGTTCCAGAATGGCAAAGGCGTTGGTTGAGGCTTGCGATTCGCCGCCGTGGCGGAAGATCACCTCAGTCAGGTTGATGCTGCGTCCGTCGTGACCATACGGCCCCGTGGATCCTACTCCCCAAAGAGGCCGGGTTAGGAATTGAGTGGTTAGGGTGCCGTCGTAGTTTCTTTCGTAGAAGGCGGCACCGAGGTCGTGCCGCTTGAAGTCGGTGTAAATGTCTTTGACTAGGAACGGCTGCAGACTCGGCTTCTTGAGCGCTGGGAAGCCGGAGCCGTCGTCGACCACGTTGAGCAGTGGCGTTGCGGTCGCGAAAAGGCCATTCAAATTACCGCGGACGGGATCGTAAACAGTCTCCACATCGGCGACACGCCGATCGTGGTTGATCCAAAGATCGGCAACGTGACAAGACGCGCAGCCGATCTTGTTGAACAGCTTGTCTCCTCGCAGCGACTGACGAGTCTGTTTGTAGATTCCCGGTTTGAAGTAGTTGAGCAGATAGAACTCCATGTGGTCGATGAGACTCACAGGTACTTCGTTCACAACATGATCTCCATCGGGATCGGCTCCCGGATCTGAGGCGGGAGAAGCGTCGACGGTGTCTTGCGAACCATCGAGCACCATGCCAGACGGAGTGGTTACCTTTTTTCCGCTGGAGGCGAGGAGCAGATCGGGGTCTGCTGCTGGCATTCCCAACTCATTACGGAATGCGCCGACGAGGAACTCGCGGATCGAGATCGTGCTGCCTTCGGCAAAGAAGGGCCGCACGCGAAGATCTGGGTTCACTCCACTCACTTGCGACGTATCAAACGAACCGTCGGCGTTGGCAGTGATTACACCGTAGGAGATACCCTTGCTCTGGAGACGAGCGGTTACACTTTTCCCGCTACCCTTAGCTACAGCCGAAGCTGCCGCACGAATCGCGCGCAGATCGGAAGTGATCTCATCGGCGAGCATCTCTTTCAGGCCAAGTCCAAAAAGATGTGGAGCGTCGCGACTGTCGGGCCTGGTGGCGACGTCTCCGCCGGAGCCGGCGGAGCCTTTCGGACGTCCATGGCAACCCGCACAACTATCGGAGAGCCCGGCTCCGATTCCCGCGACGGTATTAAGGTCGCCGACCCCATCGCTGTTATTAGGGCCTTGCCCCTGTGCGCGAGTGAACTTACGCTGAAAGATCTGGCGGCCACGACGAATGGAACGGTATGGATCGCGGTTGATGATGAATAAAGACGAATAAGGGGTCATGATGTCGCCCCTGCCAGTACCAACTTCGTCGGCTAGTGATTTGTTGATCCCCGCATTGATTTTGTTCGACGCTTGCGTGTTATCGACCAGCTGTGCAGATATCGGCCGGGCTAACAGTAGTGCGATGACATTGGTAATCCAAATAACGTGCTTGGCCCTCATACTCAACCTCCTTTGAACGCAAAGACATGTCGTTAACGGTCTGGCAACATTTGGCTGGATGATGCAGCAGTTCCTGCTTCGGGACAATGGCGACCGCCTGAAGATTGTCTTAATTCGCGCTGAAGAGGCCGCTTCCTTCGAATATTCGTTGTTTGGCCGATGGCAAAGGGCTGTAAAATTGGCTCCTTTGCTTGGGGGAACAGTCTTGGCTTCCGAGCCGGTCCGGGCCTTAGAACCAATTAGGTTTGGGGAAGATTTTGAGCTCGACTTACGTGCCTATGAGCTGCGGCGGTCGGGTCGCGCGCTCAAGCTCGAGCGTATTCCCATGGAAGTACTGGTGCTCCTGGTGGAGTGCAGGGGACAGCTGGTTACCCGACATCAGATCATCGAACGAGTCTGGGGCAAGGATGTCTTCCTCGACGCTGATAACAGCATCAACGCGGCCATCCGCAAGATTCGCCTGGCCCTTAAGGACGATCCTGAACATCCTCGCTTTGTAGTGACTGTAACCGGTAAGGGCTACCGGTTTGTGGCTCCACTCCAGGAAGAACCGCCAACCGCCGTTGCAACTGAGCCGTCCTCCGCCCAGTCCGGAGGAGTTCTAGGAACAAAGGTTTCCCATTATCGCCTGCTCCAGATTCTCGGCGGTGGCGGCATGGGCATCGTTTACAAAGCGGAAGACCTCAAGCTTGGGCGGCAAGTCGCACTGAAATTGCTTCCGGAAGAGCTGGCGAGTGATCCGGTAGCGTTTCAGCGACTCCAACGTGAGGCGCGGGCGGCGTCTTCGCTTGATCATCCCAACATCTGTTCGATCTACCAGCTCGGCGAGCACAAAGGGAAACCTTTTATTGTGATGCAGTTGCTCGAAGGGCAAACTTTACGCGAGTGGATCGAGAATAGGGATGCCTCAACTTGTGTCAGGCAATTGTTCGACCTTGCCACTCAGATTGTGCATGGCCTGGAAGCTGCCCACGAGAAGGGCATCATTCATCGCGACATCAAGCCAGCCAACATCTTTATTACTAATCGAGGACAAGCGAAGATCCTCGACTTCGGTATTGCGAAGTTTGTGGATGCGGCTGAATCGGAAGCCGGAAGCAACACCATTTGCAGCACTTCTGTTGATGGCGCCTGCGGCCGTTCCGCTGACTCTCATTTGACGCAGACTGCAATTTCCGTTGGCACACCGTCTTACCTCTCTCCTGAACAGATCCGTCGTGAAAAACTCGACGCCCGCACTGATTTGTTTTCCTTCGGCCTGGTGTTGTACGAGATGGCGACTGGCAGGCAAGCATATTCGGGAAAAACGGTTGCGGATATTCATCATGCGGTCTTGAACGTGCCTCCAGCCCCAGCGCGTGAAATTAATCCAGAGCTCCCGCCCGAATTGGAACGAATCATTGGCAAGAGTCTGGAAAAGGATCGCGATCGCCGGTATCAAACTGCAACTGCGCTTAAGGCCGATCTGGTGGAATTGATAGATCGCCCGAAGAGAGTGTCGGCGCATCGGGTAAAGGTTCTGAAATGGATTGCTGCTGCTCTGGTCGTAGTCGCAGTCGCGCTTTTCTCGATCAATTTCAGCCGGATCAGGGCTCGATTATCTCGCGAACGCACTCCGACGGAGTCGGTAGAGCAAGTCAAGCCGCGCGCTTCAGTGGCAGTGATGGGTTTCAAGAACCTCTCAGGCAGCGATGACAAGGCCTGGATTGCGAGCGCTCTTTCGGAGATGGTCGCGGCGGAATTAGCTGCGGGTCAAGAACTGCGTGTCGTCTCGAGCGAGGATGTGGCGCGCACGAAGCTCGAACTGTCTCTCCCAGTCACGGAAAGCTACAGCCAGGAGACTCTAAAGAGGATACGGAATCATCTCAATAGCGACATCGTCGTGCTCGGTTCCTACCTCGACCTGGGCAAAGATGCCGAAGGAAAACTTCGCATTGATTTGCAGCTGCAGGATGCCCGCACGGGGGAAACGCTCGGCGTTGTCTCGCGAGCAGGCACCGAGGCAAACCTTGCTGAGCTAGTTTCTGACGGCGGTTCGAACCTGCGGCAGAAACTGGGCATCAGCGATGTTTCCGCCGGCGATGCGCGGCATGTGATTGCATCCGTTCCATCGAACCCCGAAGCAGCCCGGCTGTATGTAGAAGGACTGCAAAAGCTGCAGGCCTACGATGCGCTGGCCGCTCGTAACATTTTGGAAAAGGCAATCGCTCTGGATCCGAAGCACGCTCTTTCCCATTCTGCTCTTGCCGAGAGTTATTCTGACTTGGGCTATCAAGCCAAGGCTGAGGAAGAGGCGAAAGAAGCCTTTGATCTCTCCACTGATCTGTCGCGCGAGGAGCGCTTATCGATCGAAGGCCGCTATCGAGAGCTCTCCCACGATCTTCCTTCCGCAATTGAAATCTATCGCACTCTGCGGAACTTCTTTCCTGACGAGATCAACTATGCGCTTCGTCTCGCAACCGCACAGACTAGCGCCACCCTGGGCAATGATGCCTTGCAAACGATCTCGTTGATGCGCAAACTGCCGTCGCCGATCAACGATGATGCTCGCATTGACATTGCGGAGTCCTCGGCTGCGGAGGCGGTCAGCGATTTCAGGCGCGGTTTGGAAGCTGCCAGCAGAGCGGTAACCAAAGCGGAAGTACAGGGAAGCTACCTTCTTCTCGCCACCGCTAAGGTCAGAGAAGCCAGGTCTTCATTCGAAACTGTTGATTTAGGTCGAGCGTTGGCATGTTACGTGAAGGCCCGAGAGCTGTGGACTAAGGGCGGTAATGCGCGAGGAGCAACTGCGGCGCTTCATGGCATCGCCGCAATTCAGCGCGACGAAGGAGACTTCGTCGCTTCCCGTAAATCCTTCGAAGAGGCTCTGAGTGAATTTCGCAGAATCGGGGCTATGCGGGACCTGGGATCCTGCACGCACAACTTCGGAGTTCTCCTCTACTACCAGGGCAATCTGGCGGAAGCCAAAAAGCAGTTCGAGGACGCGCTGCGAATTCAGCGTGAACTCCATGATCAGCGCGCGGTGGCTAGCGATCTTGACGACACTGGAAATGTCTTGGAGAGCCTGGGCGATCTGGCAGGTGCGGAGCGCGATAAGGAGGAAGCCCTTCAAATCTTTCGCTTGCTACATAACCGCTATGGGGAATCTGTAACGGTGCTGAATTTGGGTGAGGTGTTTCTCGCTGAAGGACGGCTGTCGTCGGCAAAGGAAAGATTCGATCAAGCGATGGCAATCTCAAAGGAGATTGGAGCCAAACGAAATATCGGGTACTGCCTCCTGGGTTTGGCAGCGGTTGCCATGGCTCAAGATCGCTTGGCGGAGGCCAGAGCTAAAGCAGAAGAATCGATTTCTCTACGAAGTGAGAGCAGGGACGAAGCTACGATTTCCGAAAGCCGTATCAGGTTGGCTGAGATCGCTCTAGAGCAAGGACAAGCAGGCGAAGCAGAATCTGTCGCGCGTCTAGCCAGTCAAGCGCTCGATAAACAAAAGTCTGTTGCCAGTGGGGCTCAGGCCTACGCAGTCCTGGCTCGCGCATTCTCCGTTCAGGGGAAAATTCAAGATGCCCACAATGCCGCGGTACGTGCCTTGTCACTTTCCCAGACGAGCGGCGATAGTCTGGCTCGCTTTGACGCGATGTTGGCCGCTGGGTCAGTTCAGGCGCAAATGGGTCAAGTAGAAGAGGCAGGCAAGTCGATTCAACCTATGCTAGCGGAGTCCACCCGTCAAGGTTTCCTGGGCTATGAACTACAAGCACGTTTGAGCCTTGGCGAACTTAAACTTAAGTCCGGCAAGACGACCGCCGGCAGAGTCACGTTGCAACAGGTTCAGAAGGACGCAGCCGATAAGGGTTTCTTCTTGATTTCCCGAAAAGCCAGCGCTGCTCTGAGCGACCTTTCCCATCAAAGTACAAGCGGTCGCTGAAAACAAACGCCAAGGCTGGGCGCCGCAAGGAATCGGCCTTCCACTCTTTATTTCTTCTGGCACGTCGCAGCCTCGGCCTTCGCAGATAACTGGCAGTCTTTTCAGTGGGCTGGAACTGCGTGGCTTTTTAGCATGGGTTGTGCGCAAATCCCATTCTTTGATAGGGCAAACGATCTTTCGTTATCGCGTTGTAGAGAAACTCGGTAGCGGGGGAATGGGTGTCGTCTATAAGGCGGAGGACCTTAACCTCCGGCGGTTTGTCGCGCTGAAGCTTCTCCCCGACGATCTGGCTCGGGACCGTCAAATGCTTGAACGGTTTCGGCGCGAGGCGCAGGCCGCTTCCGCTCTAAACCATCCGAACATCTGCACGATCCACGACATTGGCCAGCAAACTGGCCAAGCCTACATTGTTATGGAGATGCTCGAGGGCGTGACGCTGAGCGAGCGGATCGCCGGAGCGGCACTGGATCTGGACACAATCCTGGGGCTGGGCATCGAGATTGCGGACGCGCTCGATGCTGCACACACGGAAGGCATCATTCACCGCGATATCAAGCCCGCAAACATTTTTGTGACGAAGCGCGGTCACGCGAAGATTCTGGACTTTGGGTTAGCCAAGGTAATGCCGGTGGGCAGTCGCCGAGCAGCGACGGTGGGAGGCGGAGACAATGTGCCAACGGAAGTAAGGCAGGAACCGCTGACTGGCGCGGGGGCCATGATCGGAACCGTGAATTACATGTCGCCGGAACAGATAAGGGCCGAGGAGTTGGACGGGCGCACAGATTTGTTCTCTTTTGGCGTGGTCCTTTATGAGATGGCGACAGGGGCCATGCCATTCCGTGGAGAAAGCTCAGGCGTAATCGCTGAAGCGATTCTGAACCGCACTCCTGTGGCCCCGGTTCGTCTGAACCACAATATCCCGTCGACACTCGAGGAAATTATCCGCAGAGCCCTGGAGAAGGACCGCAACCTGCGTTATCAGCATGCTTCTGACCTGCGTGTCGAGTTGCAGCGGCTAAAACGGGACACGTCGATGCAACTCTCCACGGTCGAAAAGGAGCCGGCATTCGTTGCGACGTTGAGCAGCAATTCTTCCACGCCAAGTAAGGGAAGCGCGAAATCAGTGTTTCGGAGCGACACCCTTGCTCCGTTGATGACGCCTTCGAAATCTCGAACGTTGCCAAAGTGGCTTCCCTGGCTAATTCTTGGGCTGGCTCTGGTTGTTGCTGGGGGATGGCTAATAGCCCGGCGCACGAAACCCGTGGAAGTGCCCGCGGCGCCCTTAACCGTTCGTCCACTCGCGAGTCTTCCCGGCCGCAAACAGTTACCCATCTTCTCCGCCGATGGGAACGCGGTCGCCTTTGCTTGGGATGGTGGACAAGAAGACCGAAACTCTGATGTCTACCTAATGCAGCTGGAAGGCGGCAAGCCGCTACGGATTACCAATCACCCTGCGAGCGAATGGCCCGGATGCTTCAGTCCAGACGGGAGGCGCCTTTACTTCAACCGGCAGTCGGACAATGGATTCACCTCCTACTGGGTTCCCACTTTGGGAGGGGACGAAACGCGAGTGGCGGAAGGCATCATCACGGACATCTCTCCCGATGGGCAGTTAGCAGTGCTTGTGCGACCCAGCGGCTCGGAAGGCAAACAATTAGGTGACTTCGTGCTCGATCTGGCCACGGGCTCGGAGAGACGGCTGGGAGACTACTACGGCAGGATGAATCCTCAATTCAGCCCGGACGGAAAGTGGGTATTCCTCCCGTTTGGACCAAATCGGGATCAGCTAAGCATACATCGAATTCCCATCGACGGCGGGAAGCTGGAGCCCGTGCAGTTCGATGAGCTTGGGCCGGACATCGATCGCGTTGAGGCAATCCGCTTCGGGCCCAGGCGCACGCGGATGCTGATCGAAGCGCGGGAGCGTAATTCAAATGCAGTAATCTCCTTTGTGGCGAATCCCGACGGGACCGAGCCAAAGCGGCTCCCACGCAGTATTGCTCCCGGCATGCTGTCGCCGGATGGTCGGCAAATTATCAATGTGCGGAATACGTTCGCGGTGGACATTTACCGTGCCGAGACATTTCCCGATAGTGATCGTCAAGTGGTGCCGGAGAAAATCCTGGAAACACCCAACGAGGAATACTCTCCCAGCCCTTCGCCCGATGGCAGTCGCGTCGTTCTCAGTTCGTATCGGAACGGACGCTGGGAAATCTGGCTTTGGAACGCAGCGATGACCGATGGGCATCCGGTCTTCAGCAAAGAAGGTGGCACCGCCGGCTCACCGGCGTGGTCGCCCGATGGTAAGTGGATCGCATTCGACGCGCGGACGAACAATGCCGCCGCCGATCTTTGGATCATGCCATCGACGGGTGGTGAGCCAAAAATCCTGGTCGGTCAACAGGGAGAAAACATAACACCCTGTTTCGATCCCGCCAGTCAGTGGGTCTACTTCAGTTCCAGCCGGACCGGTTCGCTGCAGCTCTTCCGCGTGCCAGTGGCCGGCGGTCCTGCGACGCAAGTAACACGGGGCGGCGCATTCACATGTCAATTCTCTACAGACGGTCGCTTCATCTACTACCTGAAGACCCGCAACGGCGGCGAGATCTGGCGGCTGGAATTAGCTACGAATCACGAGGAGCCAGTTGTGCCCGAGATGAAGTCTAGGAATTGGAAGGTTCTTCGCAATGGAATTTATATGTTGGACTCCCACACTAATTCCCAGATTGGGACCGCAGCGCGGATTGCCGATGCACGCTTCTATCGTTTCACAACGAAAAAGATCGAAGACCTGGGATTTCGTACTGCCAAAGCGATTGCCTACCTCGGAATCGATATCTCGCCGGATGGAAAGTGGGTGTACTACAGCCAGGTCGAATCATTAACGAGCGAACTGTATCTGGTGGAGAATCTGCCCTGAGGCTTGCAATCTGGACGCAATGATCGAAATGGCATCGACAATGAAGAGTCGCACGGATGCCGAATTTCGTCATGCAAACACAATTCGTCTATGGGGAAGACTTGACGATTGTCTCTTAAGTTCGGTTATTCAGGCAAGAACTCGTCTGTGAGACGCTTGAGCAGGGCATACAAAGCTGCACTGCCGTGTTCAGTTATAAACCGGTATTCCGCATCGCGGACGGGATTCTGCTCAATCTCGGCACGCAATTCAACCCGAGTTTTGGATGCGTCGAGCGATCGCTTCCATCCGTTCGCACCTTGCATTTCATCTGTGAACGACTTCCCCTTTTCCAGCTGCTTTCGTGCTGCCCGCAAATTCCTGACTGATTATCAAGGTCGTGGAAGACTTGCAGCGCTTCCAGCGGACGACATCCGTTGGCGATCTTTCCGTCCGGGCCGACGGTGTACACATTTGGGATTGTCGAGATGCTCTGATTCCAGCCGTTTGCCCATATTAGATTTGCACTGGCGTAATGGAGATCGCGCAGGCTGTGTATTTCGGGTACGGTAACAATCATTTCATTACTCGTGCCTATCGCACGCGCGTACTGGTTCTAGATGCTTGCCACCGCTCTTCCGGAATTTGCTTTGCGAAATTCGTTACGGCTGCGTACTCTGCTCGAGCCAGTCGCACGTCTCGAGTAGCCCAGGGTGGCGGAAGCTCATCTGCGAACATTTTGGCGATGGAGTCGACGAGGTTCTCAGCATCCGATTCTGTTTTGAGATGGCCTGCAAGATCGTTGAGCCGGATCGCTTCGTCGCGATGCTTCTCGGCAGCTTCCGACGCCTCGCGCCGCAGCTGTTCCAGATCCTTCTTCGGTTGGTCAGCCTGCAAGAGCAGTAGCGCCAGAAGAAGTGAAATGGTACAGATCATCGCCGACATGATTGTAGGACGATCGCGTCCGGCAAGCACAGCGTTACTTGGAACGATTTGGTTGATGTGTTAGCCTAAAGCTTCAGTTACGAAATCGACCGCCCGAGAGGCAACTGCCTTTCGGGCGGTCTTCTTTTTGGAGGAAAACTTGAGGTTATTGCTGCTCTTGCTGTTTGTTGCAACTGGCCTTGGCCAGAGTGCAAAGCCCTCGCATGTCCGTCGCAATGGACAGATCATCTTGCGTGGCTCAGTGGATAGAGTGTTTCCGCTATTTGGCCCAGTAGATGAAGCCAAATGGGCTCCTGGCTGGGATCCTTTGATCAAGCATGGAAGCAATGCTGAGGCGGGAACGGTTTTTACGGTCGATTCGCCGCAGCCGGCCACGTGGATCGTCACCCGCTACGACGGCAAAGCTCACGACATGCAATACACCGTGGTATTCCCGGACCGCGTTGTGCAGCTCGACATTGTGTGCCAATCCGGGAATAGCTCGGAAACTCGTTGTGATGTCGCTTACACGATCACAGCTTTGAGCGATTCGGGGCGTCAAGTGGTCGAGCACTATACGCAAGAGAGGCACGATGAACGCATCGCCCACTGGCAGCTGGCTATCAATCACTTTCTCGAGACCGGAAAGAGGATCGAGCCCCATGAGTAGACGACTCTTTCTGGACGAGGTGCGCCGCTTTGAAAGCTGCGAGTACGCGCTGGAGGAGTTCAGCCACGGCGAGCATCTCAAGGTCGCCTGGACATATCTGGAACTCTACGGGTACGAAGCTGCGCTGGTAAGAATGCGTGCTGGACTGCGGAGGTTCAGCGCTCATCACAATAAGCAAGGCTACAACGAAACCATCACCGTCTTCTGGCTGCGCAAGCTGCGGGCGCACCACGGAGAGGATCCAGACAAATTCTTTCCCAACACAGGAAAGGAGGCTCTGTTTCGTCATTACACGCGAGAGCGGGTTATGAGCGACCAGGCGAAGAAGGACTGGATTGAGCCGGATCTACTGCCGATGTGAGGGAGCGGAGGCCATTTCGACTTTTTAGGATCTCCATCACTATGACATCCCTCGCGTCTGCCGCGGCGGACGCGAGGGCCCGGCTTTCAAACACGATATGGAACCAGCGTCGGGGCCTTCATGCGTATCAATGCGGCACGACAGAGACGAGGTTGGAGCAGGATTGGCCTGGGGTGAAGCTAACTTGAACGCCAGTGTTCATGGCGAACTGTGAGGACTGGTTCCCGCAGAATGTGAACGTTGTGGCTGGAGGCGCAACCAGCGTCACAATCGTGACATTGATGAGCGTCCCATTGCTGTCAAAGATCGCGGTGAAGTGAATGAAACTGACAGTTCCAGTGGAAACTGACATGGTTGATGGATTGATTGCTCCAGAGATGTGTATCGTTCTGCAGCCAACCAGTATCAGCAGGAGAGGAAGAATCAGTAGCCGCGCCGAGTGTCGAAAGTTACAAGATCGGAGGCGCATAACCGCGACTTCATGAGGTTCCCATTTTAAGCCCAGGCTACCTTCGCTGTTAACTGTTCGTTTGCGGAGAATCTCTACTTCCGTGTGGTGTTGGGTGTGACTAGCCATTTCATCCCACCCTCAACATTGACTTCGCTGTTGCCGCGGCTTAGCTTACTTCGCGCTCGACAAACTCCAGCGGCCGCGCACTTTCCAACTTCAGCGGCCCACGCCTTTAGGAGGCAATATGACATTCACAGCTACATGCAGGCTCCTGGTGGCATCCCTGCTGGTTTCTACTTTGGTGGGAGCTCAGAATTCAAATTCCATTCCGACACAGTTCAACGAAGCTACTGTAGCCCAGCTTCAGGCCCAGATGACGAGCGGAACGCTCACATCGCAACAGCTTACTAAGTATTACATCGATCGCATCAATGCGTTGGACCAGAATGGTCCTGGCGTCAACGCTGTCATCGAACTCAATCCTGATGCTCTTGTGATGGCGCGTAATGCTGACATGGCGCGCAAAAACGGCGCGCACGGTCCATTGCTTGGCATTCCCGCGTTACTGAAGGACAACATTGATACCGGCGACAAAATGCAAACTAGCGCAGGCTCGTTTGCCCTTGTCGGCAAATCTGCCTTACAAGACTCCACCGTGGCAGCCAATCTGCGCGCAGCGGGCGCCGTTATTTTAGGCAAGACCAACCTGTCGGAGTGGGCGAACTTTCGTTCATTCGAATCGATCAGCGGTTGGTCAGGACGCGGTGGGCAAACGAACAATCCCTACGGTATCGATCGCAATCCCTGCGGCTCGAGTTCCGGATCGGGAGCAGCCGCTTCGGCGAACTTCGCTACGGTGTCGTTGGGTACGGAAACCGATGGCAGTGTTGTCTGTCCGGGTAACGCCAATGGGGTCGTCGGCCTTAAGCCGACCGTCGGACTCACTAGCCGGGCAGGTGTGGTTCCAATTTCGCACACTCAGGACACTGTCGGCGTCCACGCTCGAACCGTAGCCGATGCAGCGGCAACCTTGGGAGTGATCCAGAGCCGTGGTTTTGATGGACGCGATCTGGCCACCGAAGGGGTTCCACTGGGCTGGCTGGGAACCGGTAAGGCCCGTCCGACAATTCCTACCGATTACACGCAATTCCTGAATCCGAATGGCCTGCATGGCGCGCGGATCGGTGTCACGCGGGTCGGATTGACTGGCTTCACAAATGTGTCGACGCCACAACCTGTGCTTGAGGCATTTGAAACGACAGTCGACGCACTCACCTCGGCAGGGGCGACTGTAATCGATCTCGATGCGGAGGGCTTCACGTTCTCGCCGGCTGATGGCGAATTTCTGATATTGCTCTTCGACTTCAAGTTTGACGTGGCGAATTATTTTAAGACGCGTGTCGGAGTGCCCGTGGCGGGAGGCACATTACAGACCGCAATCGACTTCAACAACAACAATCCGGCAACCGAGATGCCATTCTTCAATCAGGACATCTTCGACTTAGCAGAAACGATGAATCTCGATCCCACGTTTTGCGACCCTCGCTTTACCTCGGCGATTCTTCCGAGCACTGCAACGTGCATGTCGTACAACGACGCGCTGAAGATCGACCACCTCGCTGGCGTCAACGGTATCGACGCGGCCCTCGCGCAGTTCAAGCTTGATGCGGTTTTTACTGCAACCGACAATCCGGCATGGGCGACCGATCTGCTCTATGGTGATCACTTCATATTCGGAACGTCAGGGCTGGCCGCGGGGCCGGGGTATCCGATTATCCAGGTGCCCGGCGCAATGCCGAAGCTCTGCGCATCGCCAACACACCCGACCAACTGTACGCAGTACGGTGTTCCTCTGGGCGTCAGTTTCTTCGGTACTGCGTTCAGTGAGCCCACACTCATTAAGCTGGCTTCGGGATTCGAGGCGGTGACGCAGGTACGGGCGAACAACCTGCCGACATTTGCCGCAACCGCGCCCTTCACGAATATCCAGGGCACGACGCTAACAACGCCTCACCGGCACGCCAATCCTCCAACGGCGAACAATCCGCCAAAGAAAGTACCTCACCATATGTAAATGTACGTCTTCGATTACATGGCTGCAGAGCCCCACGCATCGCAAAGCTGTGAGGTGTGGGGCTTTTGCAGTTTGCAGATTCCCGAAAAGAGAACGTGTGAATAGCGATCCTTATTTTTCCACTCAATTCTCATTGCTCCTTTGTAACGAAAATGAAAGATTCAGCGCGGCCCAGTCTGGGACGAAGTGGACTGGGATGAAGCGGCCCAATCGCGTTGACTTGTAATTTGTGGTGGGACGAAAATACCCGACGCCTCTGGCTTTATCGGAATGACTCCCACAAAACAACCGGGATTCAAATAGCTTTTCGATGTGGCGTTACGGCAGAGCCAATGCTCACAAGGAGGATTAATCGTGAATAGTGTCCATCGATTTCTGACAATTGTTGCATTATTTGTGCTTTCTTTTCTAGGCGCGATATCGGCCCAAAATGGGTTTGTTGAAACTGATCTCGTTGCCAACAAGTCTCCACTCACCGACGCTAATGGGATTGTCCACACGCCGGTGGTGCCTGACCCAAACCTTGTGAACCCCTGGGGTATCGGTGAATCGGGAGGTTCGCCATTTTGGATTTCGGACAATAACGCCGGGGTTGCGACTCTCTATTCAGCTACAGCTACAGTACCGGTAGCACGGCTGGCGCTAGTTGTTTCCATCCCCACACCAGGAGATCCGCTGGGAAAGTCAGGAACACCCACAGGACTTGTCTTCAATATTGATGGTGGCCCGACCGGAGGATTCAAAGTGTCTGGCGTTGACGCGACCGGCAAGCCAGCGACAGCTTCGGCGGTCTTTCTGTTTTCCACGGAAGACGGGACGATTCTCGGCTGGAATCCTGGCGTGAATCCAGTCGGTTTTGATCCTGTAAGGGATCAGGCGAGGAAGGGCACATTCGCGATCATTGCAGTAGACAACTCCACCAATCCTGACGCAGTCAACGGAGCCGTTTATAAGGGACTCGCTATAGCCAAGGACAGCGCTGGCAGAACTTTGCTCTACGCGACGAATTTCCGCTCCGGAGCAGTAGAGGTGTATGACGACACCTTCTCAACCCCGAAAAATCCGCCTCTGCCTTCAGGTGCTTTTGCCGATCCAAAGCTAAAATCGGGCTACGCTCCATTCAACGTCGCGGCACTCAATGGCAAGCTGTTTGTGACTTACGCGGTACAGGACGAGACGAAGCACGACGATCTGGCCGGTCAGAGCCACGGCATCGTCGACACCTTCAATCTCGACGGCAGTGGGCAAGAGAGATTTGCTCAGCATGGCCAACTCAACTCACCCTGGGGCGTAGCTGTGGCTCCTGCCAGTTTCGGCCGGTTTGCCGGCGATATCCTGATTGGTAATTTCGGCAATGGCCATATCAACGTGTACAGCCCAGACGGCGAGTTTGTGGATAAGCTCCGCAATTCCAACGGGCAAGCAATCGTCATTGACGGCTTATGGACTCTGAAGGTGGGCAACAACGGCAACGGTGGCGATGCCAACAAGGTCTACTTCACCGCCGGTCCGAATGGGGAGAGCGACGGCCTGTTCGGCAGTCTTTCAGCACAGCAATGACTGTTGCTGTAGTGGATTCACTGTGATCTCTCGCCCCGCGACTACGTCGTTTGCAGTCGGATGCGATCCGAGTACGGAGCGCGGGACAACGTTGTTCCGGCGCAAACTCTTCTGCCTGGAACTTCCCCTCACCTGAAGGTGTCTCAGTCTTTGGAGGAGTCTATGCAGCATTCGGTGGCTGGCCGAATTCGCATGAAACGTGCGCCTCGTTATGGGCTTCGCGCGCCTGATACAACGGTCTTTCCGATTGCGATGATCGTCGTGCTTACCGTCGTTCTCGTGTTATTGATGCTCTTAGCTGTGCGGCAATAACCGGGGACAACAGTGGCGCGGCTCAGCACCAGGGTGCGATCACTCCCGGAAATCTGCAGTCATGGCGTCGCCGGAATCTAGTCGTTTGTGATAGGTCAAAGTCTAGTTGGGTTGCGGCGATGTGTTCTGCGCATCGGTAACGTTGGACGGACTATCTGAGAACGACTTCTCCGGCGAAAACGCTACTTTCTGATACCTGTCGCCAGCCTTTCGGATTGCGTCGTGCCAGCCGTCGTCCCAGCTTATGCGCGCCTCTCCGTCTGCAACGATCCAGGTGCCGTGGGCGGTGCCGATCGATTTGCTTGCTTCGCCGCTTGGCTCAAGCGTGATGAAGAAGTGCCCGCCTGCTCCGTCACCCACTCTCCACTTGCCCAAGAATCGCCCCCGTCCGGTGATCGACTGGGTGCCCGTACCCCTGAATTCAATTCGCGCGATGTCGGCCATCGCGAAAGTCTGTTGATGGCCATCTTTGAAGACGATCACCAGCGAATGCGATTCGTCGCTTGCGGACGGAATTGCTTGTGCGACGGTAGTTAATGTAGCGAGAGTTAAAACAACCGCGGCAGATCGCATGAATGAGTTCCTCCTCGAATCTTCCACCGGGATACAGCGCTGCTTGTAGAAGGATACGCAAGTTACCAGGAGATTTGTTCCGGAGTCCAGGTCGCCTGTAAATACAAGGGCTACTGCTATTTAGGGGACTTGTATTCGGGAAGGCTGCTGACGCACCGCAACAACTACTCGAGGGTAGCGCTGACAAGAGGCACTTAGGTTCCCGAATTGAACTATGGACAACAGTCACCCGCGCAGGGCGGGATTCCAAGATAGTCGCGGTCTTCCTGACTCATTTCCGTGTCGTGAGTTAAGCGGAAGACCAGCTTCATTCTTTCGATGGCGGCGGTGGACGGCGTTGCTGGAGGCTGAATATTGCCGCACTTTTCATCGGATTTGGTTCGTTCGTCGCTCACATAGAACCTCACGCACTTCCTTTTTTGTTTGGTCGGGCTTTGGGTTTTTGGATGATTATCGAGAAAGAGGAGTTGGATTTGTCTCAGTGAACAAAGCTTAAGTAGGAACCTTGGTCAGAGTTCGACTGAGACCAATCTGCTCCAGTCTTAAGGGAGTTGCCCGTCGAAGATCCACAACTCTGCCGGCTTAGCCAAGCTCCAGTCCATCTCCTAACGATGGCTAAGCCGCAACGATTCCCAACTTCCGTCCGCGGTCCAGCCACCGTCCACCGTGAGGCAGTGGCCATTTATGAATGCGCTCTCCTTTTCGTCAGCTAGAAACGCGATGGCAAGTGCAACGTCGTCTGGAGTTGCGAAACGCGCCATTGGGATACGGCTAGTGATGTCTGCATCGGTGTAGGTGCCGCGAGCCTGGTCGGCCGCATCCATTTCGGTCTTCACCCAGCCTGGGCAGACTGCGTTCACGCGTACGCCTCTTCCGCCCCATTCGGCGGCAAGGGTGCGCGTTAGACCGATCAATCCATGCTTTGAGGCGTTATAAGCCGCCCTGTCGGCGACTCCCAGGAGTCCAGCTACAGACGCCACGTTGACGATGCAGCCACGTTTTGCCGCGAGCATTCTTGCACCGAATGCCTTAGCCAGAAGAAACGGCGCCACTAGATTCACTTCCAGCACTCGACGATAGTCTGCTGCCGCAGTGCTCTCCGCGGGCGCGATAAAGCTTATTCCCGCGTTGTTGACCAGGACGTCTGTCCGTCCCCAGTTCTCGAACACTCTGCGAACAAATTGCTCGACGGTTGATTCATCAGCGATGTTCCCAGCATGGGCGATTGCCTCGCCTCCGCGAGAATCGATCGACCGCATAGTCTCGTCCGGCATGCGCAAATCATTTAGGGCAACTCGGTATCCGCGCTCCGCCAGTAATTCCGCCGTTCTGCAACCGATTCCTTGTGCTGCCCCAGTGATGGCGGCTACCCGCTTTTCGTGAGTCAGATTGCCTCCTAATTGTCCCAGCCAAGGGATCAAGGCCGTTTTTTGTTGTCGAGTTGTGCGACTCGCGCCTTCACTATCTTCTTTATAAGCGCAATCGGCAGGGGTTTGTCGGTAGTGAAGTGGATGGTCCCTTTGGTAGTGGAAAATCTTTTAAGTTCGTCCTTGAACTGTTCGATCACGGCGGCCGTAGGGAACAAGCTGCAGTGATTTGAGAACGCGGCGTACCACACCAGGACTCGTTTGTGCTTGAACGCGGGAATACGATAGCTGATAATTTCGGTCGCAGCTGCCGGCACAGCGGACCGAATCGCCGCGCGCATTTTGCGCAACATACTCCGGACAGGTTCTCGCACGCTGCCCAGATACTCATCGACATTCGTCGGACGGCTATCGACTTTTGCCACAGAGCTGCGCCCGCTGGTCTTAGCTTTTTGCATGCGGGCGAGAATATAACAAGGTTGGTGATAAAAGGTTGTTCGAGGAACGCAATCAAATCCAGCTTTAGCACCCGGATCGGCGTGTACCTTGCCGTGCACTGCGAAAAGCGCGGCCTTAGCTTCAGAGTACCTTGGTAACTTCGACTTCGCTATATCACTACTAAACCGACCAGCCAGCCGACCCTTATTGCTGAAGGGAGACAAGGCATGAAATCGATAGTAGCGGCTGCTATGTTATTTGTTGCCGGTTCGGCTTTCGCGAAAGAGCCCGTCTTTCACCAGCAAGGGACGATTACCACGATGGATGCGGTGGAATGTGGCCTGGACGAAAACAGCGGTAAGAGCTTTGCCGGAGAAGTGTTAGGTACCGATGGAGCTCACAAGAAGACGCGCCAATTGCTCTGCCAGGAGTACGTGCTGAAAACCGACCGTGTCATTTATCGCATTCGTCCTCGCGACGAGAAGCATCCTGTTCTGCTTTCCGTCGGCGAGCGCGCCGAGTTTCGGATCAAGAAGGACAAGTTGTTGCTAGCGCTGCCGGAGCTTGACGGCAAAGAGCGCGAATACTCAGTTACCTCGATGCAAATGACCAGGCAGGAGCCGGTCATGACTCAGAGCGCGCTGGTCAAGTAAATAGAAGACCACCTATACCAGGATCGCGGACAGCCGCTTGCGTAGAAATCCTCCGCGGAGGAGATGTCGACCTAGATCGACATCTCCCGCGGCGTTATTGCAATTTACATCGTGAGAACCACGCGGAACTGAGCCTTGCCACTCATCATTCGCGCGTAACCTTCAGCTGCCCTCTCGAGCGGATACGTTTCGATCATGGGACGCACGCCGGTTAACACCGCGAAGTTAAGTGTGTCCTCGGAATCAGTTGGCGTTCCCGAGGCCCAGCCTTGAATGTTCCGAACTGTGCTGATGAGCTGTATTGGTGTGACCTCAATCGGATCAAACGCCGCACCAATCACCATAAGCCTTCCGTGCGCCGCCAAGCCATCGATCAACGCGGACATCGCTTTCGAACTCGGGGCCGTCGCCAGGATTACCTGTGCGCCCCCCAGCTTCTGCAATGCCTCTGCCGGATTCGTCGATTGGCTGTCGATGTAGATGCTCGCGCCGAGTTTCTTCGCGAGCGCGGCGTTTTCGGGTCCGCGTCCGATTGCGGCGACCTTGTAACCAAACTTGTTCGCGAATTGAATTCCCAGGTGACCTAAACCACCGACGCCTTGTATTGCAACCAGGTCGCCCGGGGCCGCACCACTGTGACGCAACGCGTTGAAGGTGGTAACGCCGGCACAGAGCAGCGGTGCTGCTTCTGCGTCAGTCAAGCCATCCGGTATGGCCACTAGTGCTTCCACCGGAGCCAGCATGTATTGCTGGTATCCGCCGTCATAGCTGATGCCAGGGACTTTCAGGTTCCGGCAACTGCCGAAATCTCCGCGCCGGCACGCCAGACAGGTGCCATCCTGCCCACCGTGCCAACCGACACCCACACGTTGTCCCTTCTTCCACTCGGAAACTCCCTCACCGACTTCATCGACGATGCCGGCGACTTCGTGTCCGGGAATCCGAGGATACTGAATGCCGGGCCACTGGCCTTCTTTCGTAAAGACATCACTGTGGCAAATGCCGCAGGCATTCACCTTGATGCGCACTTGTCCCATACCCGGCTCAGGAATTTCGAGCTCGACGAGCTCGAAATCTGCTCCCGGTTTGGGGACCCTGGCCACCGTCATTGGTGCGATTACGACTTTTGGTTGCGTTGCCATAAATCCTCCTGCAGTTTATTAGCCGTGGTTGAGAATGCACGTACGGCTACTTTCCCGTTTCGGTTCTTGGTCTTGTGAGATGTTTGAGAGTTGCTCTTGGAAAACGGAATGCCCAGCTATTCAATCCCATCCCGTTTAAAAAAACAACAAAGGCAGGAGTTGCTGGTATCCGTCTGACGGCACCCTTAGAAGAGCTTCTCGCGGGATGAAATCTTGCTATTGTTTCAATTCGATTGAAACCATCTCGTAGGGTTCGTGGCCGACGTTGGTAAAGGAGTGCGTCTTGCCCCTCGCCGGAGAAAAGGCCGTGCGACCGGTCTCTTGTTCGTCGTCCTTGACTTTGTCCTTGCTCGTGACCTCCCGGATTTTGGATCCATGGACGACTACATAGACGTGATCCAGTGAGTGCGTATGGGCAGGGAGCCTTCACCCGGCTGCAGTCTCCAGCGGACAACCTTCACCTTTTCGTTGTCGACCAGAATTTGCGGCGGGACTACTTTTTCGCTGGCCAGCCGTTGCGCGAGTACTGTGATTCCCAGCACGAACCAGCCCGTCAACACTCCTGAAACAAAGCGTTTCATAGTTCTCCTTAGGTGCGAGTAAGCAGGCCAATACGGTCAGGGAAATCCGATCGACGTTAATTCCGGACGCCCTCATCCGTCTAGCATTCAGGTGTACCGCGTTAAGGTGATTAAGCCAAACGAAACGGGTCAGCACGCGATTCGCCGGCTCATAAAATATGAGGAACATTCAACAGATATGCGTGTTTTGAAAAACATGCGGACCAGGCGCGCAGTCTTATCTCTCTTCATTTTGAGCGCAGCGACTCTCGCTATTCATCCCAGCACTGTGGCTCAGCCCGCTCCTGCGCAGTCTCTGATTAAAGATTCCGATGCGACTGCAGTGCCGAAAAAGCCCGCCCCTCCTGACCTGCCGTCCGTCCCAGGATCGCTCAGCGCGGAGCAAATTCGGGACCTCATCCAGAAAGTCACCGACAACGACATTGAGAATGACAAGAAACAGCGCAACTATACCTACATTGAACGCGATGTCGAAAACCACCTGGATGGCAAGGGAAATACGAAGTCCACCGAGACCAGGACCTACGAGGTGCTCAATATCTACGGCGAGCAGGTGCAAAAGCTGATCGAGAAAGACGACAAGCCGATCTCAGAAAAGGAAGCGGCCAAAGAGGAAGAGAAGATCCAGAAGATCATCAACAAGCGCAGAAACGAATCTGACAAAGATCGCCAGAAGCGCGCAGAACGGGAAGCCAAGGATCGTGAAGAAGGACGCCAATTTGAGCGCGAGATCGTCAACGCTTACAACTTCACCCTGCTGGGCACGGAGCAGGTAAGCGGACGCGAGTCCTGGGTGATTTCAGCTGAGCCGCGTCCGGGCTTCGTTCCGCATATGAAGTACGCGAACTATCTTCCCAAGTTTCATGGGCGGATATGGATCGACAAGTCTGACCTGCAGATGTCGAAGATGGATGTCGAGGCTCTCGATACAGTCTCCTGGGGACTGTTCCTTGCGCGTATCCACAAAGGCTCGCACTTCATG
>Ga0126373_10000374_pt1 | contig 29567 bp, 14 predicted proteins | sample PanSoiMetPlot_11_FD_92545 | JGI IMG/M metagenome (GOLD analysis project Ga0126373, IMG submission 92545) | Tropical forest soil microbial communities from Panama - MetaG Plot_11 | ecosystem: Environmental > Terrestrial > Soil > Tropical forest > Bulk soil | place: Panama | collected 2016-02-17 | reverse complement strand
AGACGCCTCTTCGAGCAACTGTGTGCCCTGAAGAAGCGCCGTCTGAAGGGTCATGGCGGAAAGGCCTCTAGGCCGCCGCGCCTTGATCGCCTAGCTTTTGGCTTTGGTAATAGGTGGTCAGCGCGCTGAACAGCGGATCGAGCCGGCCTTCCATAATCAGATCGAGCTGGTGGAGCGTCAGCCCGATACGATGATCCGTCACGCGGTTCTGCGGAAAATTATACGTCCGAATCTTCTCGCTGCGGTCACCCGAGCCAACCATACTGCGCCGCTCTGCGCCGATCTGCTCCTGCTGCTTTTCAAGCTCGATCTCGTACAAGCGCGACCGAAGCACGCGCTCTGCCTTGGCACGATTCTTGATCTGCGATTTCTCATCCTGGCAGGAGACGACCAAGCCAGTGGGCAAGTGTGTAATGCGCACCGCCGAGTATGTCGTGTTAACGGACTGACCGCCCGGCCCTGATGAACAAAACGTGTCAATGCGAATGTCCTTCGGGTCGATCTTGATCTCGACTTCGTCCGCCTCGGGAAGAACCGCGACCGTGATTGCCGAAGTGTGCACGCGTCCCTGCTGTTCGGTGGCAGGCACGCGCTGCACACGATGCACGCCGCTTTCGTATTTCAAGTGGCTGTACACCTTGTTGCCGCTGACGAGCGCGATCACTTCCTTAATCCCGCCCACAGCCGATTCGCTAAGCGACGTTACCTCCACTCGCCATTTTTGGGACTCTGCATAGCGGCTGTACATGCGGAAGATTTCCGCGGCGAACAAGGTAGCCTCGTCGCCACCCGTGCCGGCACGAATTTCGAGCACAATGTTCTTTTCGTCGAGCGGATCTTTGGGCAGCAGCAGAATCTTCAACTCTTCTTCGATTCGCGCGATCTCGGGTTCAAGGCGGTTCACTTCATCGATCGCCATCTGGCGCAGCTCGGGATCGGGATCTTCGAGCATCGGCTGCGCTTCGTCGTAGTTCCGTTTCGCCTGCTTGTACTCCCGATACTTCGCGACCACTTCTTCGAGTTCGGAGCGCGCCTTGGCCGTTTTGCGATAGCCTTCGCCGTCGGAGATCACCGACGGATCTGCCATCTGCTGTGTCAAGTCCTCAAACCGCGCTTCGATTTCGTCGAGTTTTTGCGAATATTGCATGGCAGGCTCCAGGGACCCCGATGAGCGAGCGGAGTTAAGCGATCACCAACTCGCCGCCTTGCGACTTTTCGAGCTCCATGGCGCCTTCGAGAGCCCGGATCGCCACAGCAGCCTGCTCATCGCTGGGCGGTTGCGTGGTCACGCGCTGCAGCCACAAACCGGGACGAGTCAGCAGGGCCATCAGACTCTGTTGATGACGCGCGGCGAAGCGGATCAATTCGTAGCTGCCTCCAAGAATCAGCGGCAGGAGCGCTATCCGAGCCACGAGTTTCGCGACGAATCCATCAAAGGGCAGAAATGCGTACACCGGAATGGCGATCAGCATCACGACCAGCAGAAAGCTGGTACCGCAGCGTGGATGAAACGTTACGAATTTCTGCGCGTTCTCCACCGACACCGGCTGGCCTGACTCGTAGTTGAAGACTACTTTGTGTTCGGCGCCGTGATATTGGAACATCCGGCGCATGTCCTTCATGCGCGACACTGCCAGCAGAAAAACAATCAGCAGCGCGAGGCGAATTGCACCGTCGATCAGGTTCACTTCCAGGCGTTGATGAGCCGCCGGCAGAAAGTGGCCCAGGCGCGTGGCCAGAAACAACGGGACGAACTTGTACATGAACAAAAACGTCAGCAGCGAGAAGCCGAGATTCAATGCCAGCATCCATCCGGGCAGCTCTTCCATCGGCTTTTCCGAAGTTTTGGTCAGATCCGCGACGGCCGCATTCATAGAAAACTTCAGGGCTTTCACACCCAGCGTCATTGCGTGTCCGAGCGTGCCCAAACCGCGCAGAATTGGCAGTTTGAAGATGGGAAACTTCTCTGACAATTTTGGGAGAGGCTGCTCTTCGGTGACGATCTCGCCGTTCGCCTTGCGCACAGCGACGCAGTAGCTGTGAGGGGCACGCATCATGACGCCCTCCATCACTGCCTGGCCGCCGACCAGCGTCTCTTCGCCGCCTTCCAGAATAGGCAGCATTTGAATATGCGCACTCAGGCGCAGAAAACTTCGGATCGACAAGGGAACTCCATTTCGATTATAGCTCGAAGCAGGAGCGAAACTACCCAGTAGAAACTACATGCTCAAACACCGCAGAATCGCATCCGCCGACGCGTCAATGTCGGCATCGGTGGTGGACCAGTTTGAAACCGAGATCCGCATGGCTGTCATGCCACGCCACGCAGTTTGGCCTAGCCAGCAGACGCCATCGGCCTGTACCCTTCGGATGATCTCCGCGGTGCGGGAATCGGCGTCGACCCCGTCTCTCGTGCCAAATCGCACTAAAACTTGATTAAGAATGACGTTGTTGAGTACCGCACCTCCCGTGCACGAGAAAGCTGCTCCGCCATTCGGCGGGCCAGAGCGCAGCAGCGGTCTACAAGCTGAGCAATTCCGTTGCGACCCAGGCTCCGCAGAGCCGCGTAGACGGCGAATCCGCGCACCCTCCTCGACGCCTCCGGGACCCAATTATAGTTATCTCGGGCAGAATCCGGACGCTGACCGTAGTAGGCCGCGTTCAGTGTCATCGCAATCCGATGCGCTTCGGAATCGCGGACAAAGACGAGACCGGAATCGTAGGGTACGTTCAGCCATTTGTGGCAATCGGAGGCGATCGAGTCGGCTCGCTCAATGCCGTCCGTGAGCGCTCGATATTTCGGCGATGCGGCCGCCCATAGCCCGAAGGCGCCGTCCACGTGCAGCCATCCCGATGAGCGGTGGACGCACTCGGCTATCTCGGCAATTGGATCGAACCCGCCGGTATTGACATTACCGGCTTGGGCGCACACGATCGCCGGGCCCGGTATGCTGGCAAGGCGCGATCGAAGCTCCGCAGCGATCATGCGTCCTTGTGCATCCGTGGGCACGCGAACTACCCGATCCCGTCCGAGGCCGAGCATCTGAAGCGCGGCGAATATCGTCACGTGCGATTCTTCGCTTGCGATCACAGTCAGCAGAGGCGCTCCGAACAAACCCTGGCTCTCGACGTCCCAGCCCAACCTCCGCAGAAGCGCATGCCGCGCCGCCGCGAGCGCCGTGAAACTGGACATCGTGCAACCCGTAGTGAAGCCTACGCCAGTGCTTGCCGGGAGGCCGAAAAGCTCCACTAGCCACCGTGCGGCGACTTCTTCTGCTGCCGCGGCAGCGGGCGAGCTGGCGAAGTTGAAGCCGTTCTGATCCCAGGCCGAAGTCAGCCAGTCAGCCGCCAAAGCCGCAGGAACAGATCCACCGGTGACGAAGCCAAAGTAGCGCGGGCCGGCGCAGGCAATCAAACCGTCATTCAGTGACTCAGCCATCCGATCGGTTACGCAGAGCGGATCTTCTCCGTCCGCCGGCATCGGTCCTCCAATTCTTTCCACTAGAGAGGCAAAGTCCACGCGCTTCGCGACGGCACGTGAATCCAGGCCATCCAGAAATTCAATCGCCAGGTCGTGAGTCCTTCGAAGCAGCGCCCGGCACTGGTCTGAGAGCATGCAACGAAATTAGCGCACCAGTTCTGGTGGACGATAGCATCAGATTAAAGACAGCATCACCAGCACAGCGGTCCCCTCGCTGTCTCATGATTCCTCGATGCTACGACACGCGCGATGGGACGAAGCGAAGCGCCGATTCGTTTATGCAGTAGCGTAAGCCGGTCGGTTCTGGCCCGTCGTTAAAGACGTGACCCAAGTGAGCGTCGCAGCGGCGGCACAGTACTTCGGTTCGCTCCATAAGCAGGCTCACGTCCGTGCGAGTGCGGACATTCTCCTGCGCGGCGGGCGCCCAGAAACTCGGCCAACCGGTTCCTGAATCGAACTTCTCTTGAGACCGAAACAGCGCAGTGCCGCAGCAAATGCAGCGGAACAGTCCGGCGCTGTGCAATTGGTAGAAAGTACCGGTGAAGGGTGTGTCGGTGGCCTGCTCGCGAGTGACGTAGTATTGCTCCGGCGTGAGCTGCCTGCGCCAGTCCGCTCTTGATCTGACCAATTTGCGGACAGGAACCGGCGCCAGCTTACGTCCCGTCTCATCGAATTCGACAATAGCGACCTCCGCCGTAGCGAATTCCTGCGTGGCGATTGAGTCGGCGCTGGCTTCTGAGTCCGAACCTCTGCGTGAGGAGACTGCTACAAGACCGGCGAAGGCGAATGGCGTAATCAGCAGGGCGCGCCGCCTTGAGATCGCATCTGTCCACTTCCTGGGCACTGCATCAATTATCCCGCACCTCTCACCTCGCGGACCGGCGATCCCTCGACATCATGAATACGCGGCAACGTGCCGATGTAATCAGGGAAGCGGATATCGGGAGAGTCGGTTTCGGCCGATGGCGCAGCCTCGAAGCGCGATAAGAAGGCATCGGCTCCTGTGGTCTCATGAAAAATATGGACGCGGAACGCGGTCGGCTGATTGAAGCTACTCGCAGAACTAAGCACTGGAAGCGCTGGGGCCCCTACTTGACGGAACGCGCGTGGGGCAATCCGCGGGAAGACTACAGCCCTTACGGAACAGCCTGGGAATATTTTCCTCACGATCACGCGCGCTCCCGCACCTATCGCTGGACCGAGGATGGAATCGCGGGCATCTCGGACAATCACCAGCGCCTGTGTTTCGCGTTCGCGTTTTGGAACGGGCGCGATCCGATTTTGAAAGAGCGGCTGTTCGGTTTAGCCGGCAACGAAGGCAACCACGGTGAGGACGTCAAGGAATACTATTACTATCTCGACTCAACGCCCACGCACTCCTACATGAAGTGTCTCTACAAGTATCCGCAGTCGGAGTTCCCCTACAGCCGGTTGGTCGCAGAAGGCTCCGGGCGGTCGCGCAAGCTTTGCGAGTTAGAGCTCATTGACACCGGCGTTTTCGATCAGGATCGATATTTCGACATCTTCGTCGAATATGCCAAAAACGACGTCGATGACATTCTTGGCCGCGTGACGGTAGTGAACCGTGGCCCGGATCCGGCGCGTCTCCATTTGCTCCCGACGCTCTGGTTCCGCAACACCTGGAGTTGGGGCTACGGCACGCCGCGTCCCGAGATCGAATACGCCAGCACGGGCACCATTGTGGCTCGCGAACAAACGTTGGGTGAGTTCAAGCTCTGGCTCGAAGATGCGCCTCCACTTCTATTCACGGAAAATGCGACGAATGCAAAACGCCTCTGGAACTATGATGACGGAGCCAGGTACACCAAGGACGCCTTTCATCGCTACCTGATCGAAGGCGAAAAGGACGCCGTCAATCCCGAACAGAACGGCACAAAGGCGTGCGGGTTGTATATGGTCGATCTCGGCTCCTGCGAGTCGAAAGTGCTGCACTTGCGCCTGTACTCGGGCGACGCGCCCGCGCCGGACCATCACGCGGTGTTCCTTCAGCGCCGCGAAGAGGCGGACGATTTCTACAGTTTCGCGCCCGCCAGTTTGTCGGACGACGCGCGGATGGTGCAGCGTCAGGCCTTCGCCGGCCTCTTGTGGAGCAAGCAGTTTTATCACTACGTGGTGGAACAGTGGCTCAAGGGCGATCCCGCAGGTCCAACGCCGCCCCCCGAAAGGCTTGCAGGTAGAAACCGCACCTGGATTCACGTTTACAACGACGACATTCTCTCAATGCCCGACAAATGGGAGTATCCGTGGTTCGCGGCATGGGACTTGAGTTTCCACATGATCTCGTTCGCCCTGGTGGACCCGGATTTCGCCAAGAGCCAGTTGGCATTGCTGCTTCGTGAGTGGTACCAATCTCCGAACGGTCAGTTGCCGGCCTATGAATGGGAGTTCAGCGACGTCAATCCGCCCGTGCATCCGTGGGCCTGCTGGCGCGTTTTCAAAATCGATCAGAAGCTCACGGGCAAACCCGATTACGAGTTCTTGGAGGCTGCATTTCACAAGCTCCTGATGAATTTCACATGGTGGGTCAACCGGAAGGACTCGCAGGGAAACAACATCTTCGAGGGCGGGTTCCTCGGGCTCGATAACATCGGTGTTTTCGATCGCAGCAAGCCGCTGCCTACGGGCGGCTTCCTGGAGCAAGCGGATGCCACCGCCTGGATGGGCATGTTTTGTTTGACGATGCTGCGAATCGCTTTCGAGCTGACGCCTCACGACGCGGCCTACGAGGATATCGCCAGCAAGTTCTTCGAGCACTTCTTGTACATCGCCAGCGCGATGAACCGCATGGGCGATCACGGTTTGTGGGACGAGCAGGACGGTTTCTACTATGACTGGCTGCGGCTCCCGGACGGGCGCAAGACCCCGCTGCGTTTGCGCTCGATGGTGGGGTTGATTCCATTGTTCGCGGTGGGAACGCTCGATCCGGCGGCGCTCGACAAAATGCCGGGGTTCAAGCGGCGTATGAATTGGTTCATCAAGCACCGGCCGGATCTTTGCGGCAACATCGCGTCCATTACGCGCCACGGGGTGGACCAGCGCATTCTATTGTCCATGGTGCAGCCGTCGCGTTTGCGAAGGATTCTACAAGTAATGCTCGATGAAACAGAGTTCTTGTCGCCACACGGTATCCGGAGCATGTCGCGCTACCACAAGGATCATCCTTTCGTTTTGCACTCTGACGGGCAGGTGTATGAGGTTGAATACGAGCCGGCGGAGTCGACCATCGGCATGTTCGGCGGCAATTCCAACTGGCGGGGGCCAGTCTGGTTTCCAGTCAACTACCTGATGATCGAGTCGCTTCAACGCTTCCACTACTACTTCGGCGACGAACTGCAGGTGGAATATCCGACCGGCTCCGGCGTGTCGATGAATCTTTCGCAAGTGGCAGCTGAGTTGTCACGGCGCCTGTCACGGCTCTTTCTGCGCGATAAAGACGCCCGGCGCCCTGCATTCGGCGACGCGGAGAAATTCCAGACCGATCCGCATTTCCGCGATCACATCCTCTTCTACGAGTTTTTTCACGGCGACAATGGCGCAGGACTCGGCGCGAGTCATCAGACCGGCTGGACCGCGCTGGTAGCAAAATTGTTGCAGCAGAGCGGCGAGTAAACGGCGCCGGCAGGACAAACAGCTCGCCTAGTGCGGCGCCAGATCCGCCGCGGCCTTTTTGCTCGTGACCTGCGACGGGGTGGGAAGCTCAGAGGACTTCCAGCCGCCGCCGAGCGCTTGAATCAGTTGCACCGCGGCCGTCATTTCGCTCACGCGTAAATTGATCTCCGTGAGCTGATTATTCAATAGAATGAGCTCGGCCGCCATCACGTTCAAGTACGGGTCCAGGCCGGTTTCGTACCGCGCCGTTGAGATCTTCAGGTTGCGCTGCGCGGCTTCGATCCCCAGATCCTCCCGCGTGATCTGATCCGAGGTTGTTCGCAGCGTTGCGATGAAATCTTCCACCTGTTGGAAGGCTATCAAGACGGTCTGCTTGTAGGCGGCAGCGTCGGCATTGTATTGCGCGGTAAATTGCTTCATGGTCGACCTACGCAAGCCGCCGTCGAAAATAATCTGGGTGGCCGACTGGCCCACGGCCCAAAACAGAGTCGGGAGCTCAAACATCGAATGCAAAACTGAGTCGGCCATTCCAGCGCTGGCGGTCAGATTTACCGTCGGATAATACGCAGCCTTCTCTACACCGATCAAGGCGTTCGCCTCCGCCATCGTTCGCTCCGCCGCAGCGATATCGGGACGACGCTGCAAGAGTTCCGATGGAATTCCCACGGGGATCGCCGGGACCGGCGTGGTCAAGTATTTCACCGGCATGGAGAAGCTGGACGCCGGCTTGCCGATCAGCATCGCGATGGCATGTTCGAATATGGCGCGATTCGTTGCTACACCGGCACCCGCTTCCTCAGCATTGCGTAAGATGACTTCCGCCTGCGCCTCAGCCTCTGGACTGTCGATACCCGTTTGGACTAAAGCCCGTGTCAAGTCCAGGGAAATCTTGTCTGCCTCAATGGTCTTGTTGTAAATATCCTGGAGCGTGTCCTGCCCGCGCAATTGGAAATAAAACTCGGCGAGCGCGGCCTGCTCGGTGAGGCGCTCGTTCTCCAGGTCTGCAGCACTAACTTGCGCGGCATACTGGGCTTGGCGAACCAAGTTTCGAACTCGGCCCCAAAGATCGGGCGCCCAGGAGGCGTCGATCGGCAGCGTGATATTGGTCACGGTGGCAGCTGAGGTCGTGGTAACCCCGGCGGCTCCGCCAGCCGTGGTCGAAGTAATGAACCCGCCGCCGTGGCTCTCCGTTATGGAAGGATCCGCGCTGACCGTGGGGTAATACTGCGAGCGAGCCTCGCCCACCTGCGCGCGCGCCGCCATGAAGTTTTGGAAGAACTGCGCGATGTTCTGGTTGTCAATGTTCAATTGCTCTTCGAGCGCATTCAGCTCAGGCTCCCCGAACATCTCCCACCATTTGCCCTTGAGCTGAGCGTCTTGAGGCAGGGCGGGCTGCCACGCTCCCGGCAGAACTGATTTGTAGGCGTTCGGTGTCGCCTCTTTGTAGGCGGGCGCCGGAGTTGGAGGCGCGGGCGGCGCGTATTTCGGCCCCACCCGGCAACCGCACAGAGTCATCACGAGGACCAGCGAGATTAATTTCAACGTTCGGTAGCTTCTCATTGCGTTGCCTCCTCCGGACGGATCTCCCGACCGTGCCGCCAGCCCGTCAGCTTGAGTCGCATCGTGTCCATGAGCAAATAAATCACCGGTGTACTGTAGAGAGTAAGAATCTGGCTGACGATCAGGCCGCCGATAATCGAAATCCCCAGCGGCCGCCGCAGCTCCGAGCCCATGCCGGTGCCGAGCGCCAGCGGAACCGCGCCGAAGAGTGCCGCCATCGTGGTCATCAGAATGGGCCGAAATCGCAGTGTCGAAGCTTCGAAAATCGAGTCGCGGGTGCTCTTGCCTTCATTTCGTTCCGCATTCAGTGCGAAATCGATCATCATGATCGCGTTCTTTTTCACGATCCCGATCAGCAGGATGATGCCGATGATCGACATCACGTCCAGTTCCGACTTGGTGAGAAGCAGCGCCATAATCGCGCCGACGCTGGCCGGCGGCAGAGTCGAAAGAATCGTGATCGGATGCACCAGGCTTTCATACAAGATCCCAAGCACGATGAACACAGCCGCGAGCGCTGTCGCGATAAGATAAGGCTCGCTTGCCAGCGACTGTTGGAAAGCTTCGAGCGTGCCGGCAAATTGTCCATGAATTGTGTGCGGCATGTTGAGGCTCTGCTGGATGGAGTCGATTTCCTGCGTCGCCTGACCGAGCGATACGCCTGGCGCGAGATTGAACGAGACGGTTACGGAAGGAAATAGGCCGGTGTGATTTACCGACAGGGGCGCGATGGACGGCGCGTATTTCGCCACCGAAGCAAACGGAACAGCTCCGCCCGCCGGTTGCGGAACCAGGTAGGTCCGCTTCAAACCGAGCGGCGATTGCCAGAATTTCGGCGCAACTTCCATGATGACGTAGTACTGATTCAGGGGCATGTAGATAGTGGATACTTCGGCTTGTCCAAACGCCCCATAAAGCGTCCGATTGAGCACTGCCGGCGTCAGGCCAAGGCGCGCCGCGGTGGGACGGTCGTATGTGAGGAACGCCTGAAGCCCATTGTTCTGCTGATCGGTATTCACATCTTGAAAACCCGCCGCATGACGGACCTGCGCAAGCAACTGAGGACCGTATTTTTGAAGGCTCGCCGTGTTTTCTGCCTGAAGAGTGTACTGATAGCCGGCGTTGGCCTGACGGCCGCCGATGCGGATGTCCTGAACGGCCTGCAAGAATGTAGCGGCACCGGGAATGCGCGCTAGCTTCGGCCGCAGGCGGTTGATAACCTCTTGCGCGCCGTCGCGCTGGCTCAGGGGCTTGAGCGCGATGAATTCGGCCGCCGTGTTGGTCGCGCCCTGGCCACCGGTAAACCCCACAACGTTTTCGACGGCGGGGTCCGCTTTAATAATGTCGATCGATTGCTGCAACGCCGTTCGCATGGCGTAAAACGAAGTGTCTTGCGGCCCTTGCAGCCCGCCCTGAATAACACCTGTATCCTGAATCGGGAAAAAACCCTTCGGGATTTTGCCGATTAGATAAACGTTCAAGCCGAGCGTCAGCACGAACAGGATCAGAATCAGCGCTGGATGATCCAGCACCCATGCCAGACTCCTCTCGTATCCATCCAGGACTTCGTCGAAGATCCGGTCGCTCATCATGTAGAGCCGCCCGTGGCGCACATTGCGTTCCTGCGCCAAAACGCGCGCGCACATCATCGGCGTGGTGGTCAGCGAAATCAGCATCGAGACCGCAATCGCCGCGGATAGCGTAATCGCGAACTCGCGAAACAGCCGCCCGATGATCCCACCCATGAAAAGCAGCGGAATGAAGACGGCGATCAGCGAAATGCTGATGGAAACGACCGTGAAGCCAATCTCTTGCGCTCCCTTCACAGCGGCCTGAACGGGGGTGAGTCCCGCTTCGACATGCCGCGTGATGTTTTCCATCACCACGATCGCGTCATCGACAACGAAGCCGCTCGCAATCGCCAGCGCCATGAGTGACAAGTTGTCGAGCGAGAATCCCGCTAGGTACATCACTGCGCAAGTCCCGATCAGCGACACCGGAACGACGACCGCGGGGATCAACGTCGCGCGGACTTCGCGAAGAAAAATGAACACTACGCAGATCACCAGGCACACCGAAATGATCAACGTCCGCTCGATATCGGCAACCGACGCCCGGATCGTAACCGTACGGTCCAAAATCGTGATCAGATGTTCTCCGCGCTTGATGGTGGCCTGCAGTGATGGGATTGCCGCCTTGATGGCATCCACCGTAGTGATGATGTTTGCGCCGGGCTGGCGGAAAATAATCAAGTTCACCGCGGACTTGCCGTTGAGAAAGCCGGCTTGCCGAACGGATTGCTGCGAGTCGATCACCTCGCCGACATCTTCCAACCGCACAGCGCCGCCGTTGTGATAGCCAACCACCAGCGGCCGGTAGTCAATGGCTTTGGAGATCTGATCGTTCGCGAGAATATCGGCGGTGATGTCTCCATTCGAAACCTGACCCTTAGCCAGGTTTGCATTCTGTCCAGCGATGACTTGCTGGACTGCGGGCAGCCCGATCCCGTAGCTGGCCAGTTGCGTAGGGTTCAGTTCAACGCGCACGGCCGGCAGCGACGCTCCAACAGCGAGCACTTCGCCTACTCCGGCGATTTGCGAGATGCGCTGCGCCATCACGGTCGACGCTTCGTCGTAAAGCTGCGGGATGTCGTAGATGTCGGATTGCAGACCGAGCACCATGATCGGCGAATCAGCGGGATTTACTTTGCGATAGCTCGGGTTGGCCGGCAGATTCGAAGGCAAGTAGGTCCGCGCAGCATTGATGCCCGCTTCCACGTCGCGCGCCGCGCCGTTGATGTCACGGCTGAGATCGAATTGCAGAGTCACGCTGGTTGTTCCGAGCGTGCTCGACGACGTCATCTCCGTGATGCCCGCAATGTGGCTGAACTGGCGCTCAAGCGGAGTGGCGACCGAGGACGCCATGATTTCCGGACTGGCACCGGGTAGCTGTGTGGCTACAGTAATGGTTGGAAAATCTACCTGCGGCAGCGGCGAAACCGGAAGCACTACGAAAGCGATTGCGCCCGCCAGTGCGACCGCTACTGTTAATAACGTGGTGGCGACCGGACGCTCGATAAAAATGCGTGAGGGATTCATGCCGGATTCACCTCCGGCTGCGAACCTCCACGCCGGGAACGCCACCGCGAGAACCGCGTGCCCAGTTTGGCGAAGAAGATGTAAATCACCGGGGTTGTGTACAGTGTCAGCACCTGGCTGAAGATCAGGCCGCCGATCATCGCGACGCCCAGCGGCCGCCTCAGCTCCGAGCCGTTGCCTGTACCGAACGCCAGCGGAACGCCGCTCAGCAGCGCTGCCATCGTGGTCATCAAAATCGGACGAAAGCGCAAAAGCGCCGCCTCGTAGATGGCGTCGCTGGCATTTCTTCCGCCGGTTCGCTCGGCCTCCAGCGCGAAGTCCACCATCATGATTCCGTTTTTCTTCACTATGCCGATCAGGAGAATGATGCCGATGATCGAGACGATGTCGAGGTTGAGACGAAACATCAGCAAGGCAAGCAGGGCGCCGACACCGGCGGACGGCAGCGTTGAAAGGATGGTGATGGGATGAATGAAGCTCTCGTATAGCACGCCGAGGACGATATACACGACCACCAGCGCCGCTAGGACCAGCAGCCCTTGGTTCGATAGCGAGCCTTCGAACGCCGCCGCTGTTCCCTGATAGTTGCGAATGACGCTGTCGGGAATTGTGAGCTGCGCGATCGCTCGTTTCATCGCATCCAGGGCTTGCCCCAGCGAGTACCTTTCGCCGAGATTGAACGAGACTGTTACGGCCGGGAACTGGCCCTGCCGGTTCACCGACAAGGCCTCGCTTTGCGTCTTCAACTTGGTGATCGCGCTGAGCGGCACCGGCGTTTGAATCGCGGATGCACTTTGCCCCGTAGCTCCCGACCCCGCCGTACCTACAGAAACATTGACCGACGTGGCGGGCCGGGTAGTTCCAGCAAGCGATGTCGTCGCGCTGGAGGAGATTGACGACGACGTGCTTGTATTGGTCAAAACCGTCGAGTTCGCGCCCGCAGTAGCAGACTGCGATAACGCAGAAGTTCCCGCAACGCTCGGCACTCCTGGCGTCGCGCTGATGTTCCCAGACACCAGCGCCGATGTGTATGCAGGCGCGGCCGAAACGCCGGCAGTCGAGGAAGGCGTCAGCAAGGCATTTCCGGACGAAGGTATTACGCCCGAGCCTGCACCCGACGACGAGCCCGCCGTGCTCGGCGCCGTCGAAGCGGACGAGGCGCTGGTGAGGGATGATTGGATGTAGATGTCGTTCAACCGCTGAGGCATGAGCTGAAATTTGGGTTCCGCCTCCAGAATCACGTGGTACTGATTGAGCTGCGTAAATATCGTATTGACCTGACGCTGTCCGAATGCGTCGTAAAGCGTGTTGGCAATTGCCGAAGTTGTGATTCCGAAGCGCGAAGCGGTGGGCCGGTCGATGTCGACCGCCACCGCCAGGCCGCCGAGCTGCTGATCCGTCACCACATCGGACAGTTGCGGCAGCGGCTTCAGCTTCGCGACCAGTTCGTGCACAACTTGATTCAGCTCGATTTGGTTCGGATCTTCCAGCGTGTACTGATATTGTGTCCGGCTCACGCGATCATCCACCGTGAGATCCTGGACCGGCTGCATGTAGAGCTTGATGCCCTCCACTTGCGCGAGCTTCGGCGCCAGCCGCCGGATCAGCGCGCTCGCTGAGATGCTGCGCTGCTCGAGAGGCTTCAGATTGATCTGAATTCGCCCGCTATTGAGAGTCGTGTTGGTTCCGTCGGCGCCGATAAACGACGACAGACTATCCACAGCTGGGTCGGCCAGTAGAACCCGCGCGAGCTGCTGCTGCATCCGGGTCATCGCTGCAAACGAAGTGGATGCGGGAGCCTGCGAAATCCCTTGAATGATGCCCGTGTCCTGCGTGGGAAAAAATCCCTTGGGGATGATGATGTACAAGAGCACGGTGACGATCAGGGTCGCCACGGCAACCAACAGCGTGACCGCCTGAAATCGCAGGACGAACCGCAGTGTCCACCCGTAGAAACTGATCACATTGTTGAAAGCTTTTTCCGACACGCGATGAAAGCAGCCCTGGCGTTCCGGAGAGGTGTGGCGAAGCAGGCGCGCCGACATCATCGGCGTTAGCGTCAGCGAGACGAACGCAGACAGCACAATGGTCACGGCTAAAGTGACTGCGAACTGGCGAAACAGCCGCCCCGCGATGTCGCCCATGAATAAGAGTGGAATGAGAACGGCGATCAGGGATACCGTCAGCGACAGAATCGTGAATCCGATCTGCTCGGCGCCCTTCATGGCTGCGTCGAGCGGTTCTTCCCCTTCTTCGATGTAGCGCGAGATATTTTCGATCATGACGATGGCATCGTCCACCACGAATCCGGTCGAGATGGTGAGCGCCATCATCGTCAGGTTGTTCAGACTGTAGCCGGCCAGATACATGACGGCGAAGGTGCCGACTAACGATAACGGGACGGCGACGCTCGGAATGACGGTCCCCGGCAGGCTGCGCAGGAAGAGAAAGATCACCATCACCACCAACCCGATCGTCAACAGCAGTTCGAACTCGACGTCGCTCACCGAGGCGCGGATGGATGTCGTCCGGTCCGTCACGATCTGTACGTGCACCGCTTTGGGAAGCGTGGTCACAAGCTGTGGAAGCAGCTTCTCGATGCTGTTGACCACCGTGATCGTGTTGGCGCCGGGCTGGCGCTGGATGTTCAGAATCACAGCCGGCGTCATATTCACCCACGCAGCGAGTTTGTTGTTCTCCACGCCATCGATAATCCGCGCCACGTCGCTCAGCATCACCGGCGAGCCGTTGCGGTACGCGACGACGACGGCCTTGTACGACCCGCTCGTGAGCAACTGATCGTTGGCGTTGATCGTGTAGTCCTGCGCCGGCCCGTCAAAGTTTCCTTTGGCAGCGTTCAGGCTGTTGCCGACCAGCGAATTTCTCACGTCCTCCAGGTTGATGCCATACGCCGACAAAGCGGTCGGGTTGGCCTGAATGCGTATTGCCGGCTTCTGACCACCCGAGATACTGACCAAACCGACTCCGGAGATCTGTGCGATTTTGGGAGAAAGACGAGTGTCGGCCAGGTCCTCCACTTGCGAGAGCGGAATCTCGTTCGAAGTGAGTGCCAGCGTAAGCACTGGCGCATCGGCGGGATTCGACTTGCTATACACCGGAGGCGTTGGCAGGTTGGCTGGCAAGAAGCTTTGCGCTTGATTGATAGCGGCTTGAACTTCCTGCTCTGCGACATCGATGTTCAAACTGAGCTGGAACTGCATCACGATCACCGACACGCCGCCGGCGCTGGTGGATGTCATCTGGCTCAGGCCCGCCACTTGGCCGAATTGGCGTTCGAGCGGCGCCGTCACCGCCGACGCTACAACATCGGGGCTCGCTCCCGGATAGAACGTCAGCACTTGGATGGTCGGGTAATCCACTTCTGGAAGCGCCGAAATGGGAAGTTGAAGGAACGCGACCGCTCCGGCGAGGAACAACGCCACCATCAGCAGCGACGTCGCAACCGGCCGGACGATGAATGGAGCCGATGGATTCATTGGTCCGATTTCTTTCGGCGCCGCCGCGAGGCTTTGCTATGAGCGGCCGTGCTTTTTTGCGGGGTTCGCAGGCCGCGGATCTTCACCGTGACGCCGTTCTCCAGTCGGTCGAATCCGCTGGTTGCAACTTCTAGGCCAGGCTTCAGTCCTTGCTCCGCCGTATCGGTCTCATCGCTCGTCAAAACCTTGACCTGCTGGACCTCGACCGTGTTGTCCGGCTTCACAACGTACACAAATGCGCTCGTGCCGTTTTGCTGCACGGCCGCCGAAGGCACTAACGTAACCCCACGCAGAGTCTTCACCAGCAGCCGCGCATTGACGAACTGATTGGGGTAGAGTTCAAAGTTGTCGTTGAGGAACACTGCGCGAAACTTGACGGTGCCGGTGGTAGTATCCACCTGGTTGTCGAGCGACGTTAGCGTTCCGGCTTCGATCTTCTTATCGAACGTCCGGTCATAGGCGTCGACCTCCATCGAGCGCCCGCCTGTGAGTTGCGCACGAACCTGGCCCAGGTCGTCCTCCGACACGTTGAACACCACCGTGATCGGCTGGAGCTCCGTGATCACTACGAGCGTCGCTCCTGTGCCGGCAAAAATGGTGTTGCCGGGATCCACCAGCCGCAGACCAACGCGGCCGGTGATCGGCGCAGTGATGTGGCAATAGGAAAGCTGCACCAGGTTGTAAGCAACCGCCGCCTCGTCGGCCTTCACAGTGCCTTCGTCCTGAAGAACGATTTTTTCCTGATCCTCGAATTGCTGCCGCGCGATCGCGTTTCTTTCGAGCGCGGTGCGATATCGCTCCAGGTCCATGCGCGCTTGCGCAAGTATGTACTTATCGCGGTCGAGGGTTCCTTGCGATTGGCGGAGCAATGCTTCGTACGGCCTGGGATCAACGTCGATGAGCGGGTCACCTTTGTGCACGATCTGGCCTTCCCGGTAGTGCACGTCAAGCACCTGGCCCGTGATCTGGGTAAACAACGTGATCGTGCCAACTGGAGTCACGGTGCCGAGGGCATCAACGTAGACGTTAATGTTTCCAACTCGAGATCGGGCAACCGTAATCGAGGCGCCAGCCTCTGGCCGTCCCGCCTTAGCCGCGGCTGCGTTTTTTTCGGCAATTCTCCGGAAGTGATAAACAACCAAGCCGACCAAGACGACAAATACGAGAAGTGCTAGCCACAGCCACCAGCGATGGCGAGGTCTGCCAGCAGGGGGAGGCTCATCGGCGGGAGTCGCTTGCTCGGGATGCTCGTCACGTTTCTCGCCTTCGTCCTCCCGGACCAGGTCATGTTCGAACAAATCCTGCTGAGCGGGGACTCGTCCTTCGGCACCATTGCCGGCGTGTTCGCCGTCGGACGTTGCAGCATGTCCGTTGCCAACGCGATGTTCTCCGGGCAGTGTTTCGCGGTCTTGCGCTCGCTGATCGATTTCACGGCCCATTGCTCGTTCTCACGAGAGCTTGCAAAGATCTTTTGCGTGGGCCGGGTCTACTCTCTGCCCTTTTCAAGGTCATGCATTGCCGCGCTGATATATCGCCGCAAATACGCGCGCCCGCATTCTGACAGATGTGCGCGTACACAAAAGAGACTCAACCGGGCAAATCTGTGTTACGAGCCAAAAGGGGCTAGATGATCGAATTGTCGATTCGCGTCGCGAGGGAACGAAAAATAAAACACTGCTTCGGTGGATTTCGTCTAATTTCATAAAGCGTTCGCAGTCCGCGTTCGCGAATTCACGCCAACGTTCATAACTGAGCTGGAAATCATCGCGCCGTCTCGGCGTCCGCGAATTTTTCCCTGCCGCGTTACACTACCAAGATAAATCCCCAACTGGAGGGTGAATCCATGAGACGTCGACCCAGGATGGTTGTTCTCGCCACGTTACTCGCCGGCTCTGCAGCTCTCCTCGCGTGGCCCATCCGCAGTTTGGCCTGGCAGTCCGGAAAGGGTGAATTGCTCGCCGCGGTAGATGCGTCTTATCTGCGGCTCCTGCACTGGCGCATGGTCGGACCTTCGCGCGGTGGACGTGTAGTCGCCGTTGCGGGCGATCCAGTGCACAAGCTGGTGTTCTATTTTGGAGCCACCGGCGGGGGCATCTGGAAGACCGAAGACGGCGGCATAAGCTGGCGCAATGTCTCGGACGGATTCGTGAGCACCGGATCGGTGGGCGCGGTTGCCGTCGCGCCTTCCAACACCGATGTCGTCTACGCCGGCATGGGCGAAGCCTGCGTCCGCGGCGATGCTTCTTACGGAGACGGCGTCTACAGATCCACCGACGCGGGCAAGACCTGGACGCACTTAGGTCTCGAGGCGACCAAGAGCATCGCGCGTGTGCGTGTCTCTCCCACCGATCCGAACCTCGTCTATGTTGCGGCTCTCGGCGATCCCTGGGGGCCCAGCCCCGAGCGCGGCGTCTTCCGCTCCAAAGATGGCGGACACACTTGGCAAAAAATTCTGTATCGCACCGATCAGGCCGGCGCCGCCGATCTGATCATGGACCCGACCAATCCTAAAATCATTTACGCATCCACGCTCGAGCTCCAGCGCTTCCCCTGGGGACTGCGCAGCGCCGGACCTGGCACTGGCCTTTTCAAAACCACCGACGGCGGCGACACCTGGACCGAGCTGACTAATCGCCCCGGGATGCCCAGCGGACCTAAGGGACGCATCGGCATCGCTATCGCCCCCGCACAACCGCAGCGCGTCTGGGCGCTCATCGACGCTGAACCCGGCAAGAAAGGAATCTATCGATCCGACGACGCGGGACAAACCTGGCGGCACCTCACCGACAACGCGGAGCTCACCGAGCGGCCCTGGTATTACCATCACATCTTCGCCGACTCGAAGAATCCCAATCTCCTGTACGTGCTAAATGTTGGCGCCTGGAAGTCCACCGATGGCGGCGAAAAGTGGGAGCCCTTCCGTCCGCCTCACGGCGATCATCACGATCTCTGGATCGATCCCAGCGACCCGCAGCGCCTGATCGAAGGCAACGACGGCGGCGCAACAGTTTCCTTCAATGGCGGCACGTCCTGGTCGTCGGTTCTGAATCAACCCACTGCGCAGATCTATCACGTAGTCGCCGATCATCAATTCCCGTACCGCATCTACGGCGCGCAGCAAGATAACACTACGATCTCGCTGCCTAGCCGCTCCGACTTCGGCCGCATCACCATCGAGGACTGGGAAACGGTCGGCGGTGGCGAAGACGGCTACATCGCCACGAATCTGAACGACTCAAACATCATTTACGCTGCCAACCACCACTGGCTCACGCGCTACGACCGCCGCACCAAGCAGGTTCGCGACATCTCCCCCAATCCCGAAACACACTACGGTTGGGGCGCGGCCGATATCAACTTCCGCTTCTGGTGGACGTACCCGGTGATGACATCGCCCACTCAGCCCAAGACGCTCTACGTAACTTCGCAGTACGTGCATCGCTCACTCGATGAAGGACAAAGCTGGCAGGTCATCAGCCCCGACCTCACGCGCCACGATCCGAAGACGCTGGAGAAAACGCCTTCCTACGGCCAAGAGGTGCAAAACGCGCCCTATTGGGGGCCCATCACGCGCGAGGCCTACGGCCCCGAATGGTACGCCACCATCTTCGCGTTGGCCGAATCGCCCGTGAACGCGAACGTTTTATGGGCCGGCTCGGATGATGGTTACGTGCACGTCTCTCGCGATGGTGGAAAAAACTGGACCAAGGTCACGCCGCCCGATCTCGCTGACTTTGCGCTCATCAGCATCATCGAGCCTTCGCCGCACGATCCGGCCAAAGCTTACGTTGCCGCGACGCGCTACAAGCTGCAAGACAATCACCCCTATCTCTACAAGACGTCCGACTACGGCAAGACCTGGACGAAGATTACGACAGGCATCCCGGACTGGGACTTCACGCGAGCGATCCGCGAAGATCCGGTTCGTCCCGGGCTGCTTTACGCCGGAACGGAAACAACCGCTTACGTCTCCTTCGACGATGGCGCGCACTGGCAGTCGCTCAAGGCCGGCCTGCCCGTCGTCCCGGTGCACGATCTGATGATCAAAGACGGCGACCTCATCGCCGCCACGCACGGCCGCGGCTTTTGGATTCTCGACCATGCCGCGTTGCTGCGCCAGTTCGATACGGCATCACTCAACGATCGCGCGCATCTGTTTACGCCTGAAACAACCGTGCGCTTCCGCCAGAACGCGAGCGCCGCGGGCGGCTTCGGCAGCGATCCATCGGGCACAGGCGAGAATCCTCCGGTCGGAGTTAGTATTCCCTTTTATTTGAAGGACGCACCCACTGGCCCTGTCACGCTCAAAATCCTCCGCGAACGTAACGGTTCTACAGAAGAGGTTCGCACCTTTGCCATGGATACTAGCGGCCGGCCGCCAACCGGCACCGCTGCTCCAGCCGAAGGCGGCCGCCGGCGTGGCGGTGGAGGCCGGGCAACTGCGGTACAAGGTCCCAACACTTTCACCTGGGACCTCCGATACAGAGGCGCTGCCGTGATTCCCGAAGCCGTTTTCCAAGGTTCGGCCGCCGGACCACTGGCCGCGCCGGGAATCTATCGCGTCGAGCTGACCGTCGATGGCAAAAGCTACAGCCAGCAGTTCCAGTTGGTCAAGGATCCGCGCCTCACCTACAGCGACGCCGAACTCGAAGAGCAATTCCAATTCATGAAGCGCGTCAGCGATCGTCTGGAGGAAACCATGGCGACGGTCCGCAAAATTCGCGACCTGCGCAAGCGGGCCGAAGATATGGTAGCCAAAGCCAAGCAGGACGGGAAAAATACCGCCCAACTCGATCTGGCGCTCAAAGCTCTCAATGACAAGCTGTATCCGATCGAAGAGCGGCTAGTCCAGTTCCGCGCGCGAGCGAGCGAAGATCTCATTAACTATCCCACTGGCATCGACAGCAAGCTCGCTCGTCTCCTCGAGTTCGCATCTATGGCGGACGCCCCGCCCACCGAAGGTCAGAAGGAGTTGTACGGCCGCCTGTCGGAAGGCGTCGCGGACCGTGTCAAACTAACCGACCAGGTTGAGAAAACCGAATACAAGGCGGTAGTGGAAGCCGCGGCCGCGACTCATTAGCTACCTGAGCGCTGAGCTGTGTTTTCGTTGGGTTCGTTTTGTCAAATCGGGTGGAGCGACGACGAAGGGGCCGTGTGGTATGATCCCCTTTCAGATTCGAAAAACGAGCCTGCGGAATTGCAGTTCGGGCCGGTTCCGCCGATGTTAAGAAGTAAGGGTTGACCAGCCCTTCGCGAGCAAGGCGTTCCATGAAATTGTCGTCGGAAGTATTTGACTGCAAATCACTTGTATATCTAGGGCTGCTGTTGTTGACTGGTCTGTCTGCACCCTGCGAGGCCCAAGTCCGGCTTACTCTTGAACAGGCCGGATCCCGTACGGAACCTGACTTTCTTCCGGCTTATGAGGGGAAAGAGGTAGACATTGCGGGCCAAGTTTCATCCCAGCCGATCCTCATCACCGATTCCTATTATTTAGCGATTCAGGACGAAGCCGAATACGGCATGCTTCTGCAAGGTGCCGAGTGGCGGTTCCACGGCCTGGAACCGGGGGATTGGGTAGAGGCGGAGGGCACCATCGTCCGCCGCGGTGGCCGCCCGGTCTTGATCGCCAAGGAAGTTCACCGGCAAGGGCACACCGATCCTCCCCGGCCCCGCCGCTCGCGGCCCGATGAATTAGCTTCGTTTCGTTATCTGGGAGTTCTGGTCTCTACCGAGGGCATCGTCACCGATCTTGACCAGAATACCGGCGGCGATCTCCTGTTGGTCGGGAAGAGGCAAAACAGCGTCAGCGTGTTTCTGCCGCGCATTCGCCGCAACGCCGGCCCGCAGCTTTCTGGCTTTCGGGTCGGCGATCGGATTCGCGTAGTCGGAATCGCCAATCAATATTGCACGCTGCCGCCTTTCGACCAGTATTTCCAGGTTCTGATCCCTGCCCCGAGCGCAGTCTCAGTCTTGGAACGCGGCTGGCTGATCGAGCCGCCGGTTTTGCTGGCCTCGCTGATCGCCGCGGCCGTGCTGCTGGCCATTTGGTGGTTCCGCGAGAGCCGCATGTCTGCGATGCGCAAGCAGATGCGCACACTGAATTCGCTAGGCGAAGAGGTGATCCGCGCCACCTCCCCGGCCGAAATCCTGCGGCGCCTCACGCTGACCCTCCCGAGTCTCTCGAATGCGTCCGGAGTTGGGCTGTACATCCAGAATCGTTCTTCGAAACTCCTCGAGAGCGTGCACTCCGCGGCTGCAACCGCCGAGACCATCGATCTCGAAGCGCCCAAAAGCGCGATCGCCTCGGCTGTGGCCGCCTGTTTCCGAAGCCGCGTGCCTCTCCCGATTCCCGACACGCGCCGCAGCGCTTTCTTTCGACAGGAGGACGGCGCGGTTGCTCCCCGTTCCGTTCTGTTCGTTCCGATGCTCGCTCAAAGCGAACTCGTGGGCGTGATGGAGCTCCGGCATAACGACAATTTCCACTACTTTGGCCAGAGTGAGCAGGCCGCAATGCAGCATCTGGCAAACCAGATCGCCACCGCGCTGACGCTGCAGGAACAGCATTCCATGCGCGAGCAGCTTTTCCGCAGCGAAAAACTGGCCGCGGCCGGCCAGTTGATTTCGGGGGTCGCCGATGAGCTCCGCTCTCCGCTCGAATCGATCGTGAATCTAGCCTCGATCGTGGAGGCAAGGGGACACGCCGAAGCCGAGCTCGATTCCATCCGCGCCGAGGCGCAGCGCGCCTCCGAGATCGTCTCCCGGCTAGTTTCGTTCGGAAAAGTCGAGCAGGGCGAAGTGGGCCGCGTCGACCTGAACGCGATTCTCTCCAGTCTGCTCAAGTTCCGCGCCCCGGAGTGGAAAGTAAAGGGCGTCGAGACACAGGCGCAGTTTGCGCCGAAGCGCGCCATCGTCATGGGGTCGTCCGGCCAGCTCGAGCAGGTTTTGCTCAACCTCCTGGTGGACGCCGAGAAGTCCGCCGCCGAAGCCGCCGAGAAGACCATCATCGTCTCCACCAGCCTGCTCGCCAAGCGTGTCCTGGTTGAGATTCTGTTTCCCACTCGCTCCGCCGACGTGCATCGAACCGATGTCGTGGACGGCGATCCGGCCGGATCGGGCGCGCTCGGCCTGAGCGTCTGCCGCGGAATCGTCCAAAGCCACGGCGGCGAGTTCCGCGTGGTGCGCGTGTCGCCGACCCAGGCCCGCTTCGACGTGGAATTGCCAGTGTTGGAGTTTCCCTCCGGCGCCGCGGGCGATTTGTTCGAAGGCGGCCGCCAACTGACCGTGTTGGTAGTGGAGCCCGATACGAAGGTGCAACGGCAGCTCGTCCAACTGCTGGGCGGCCGCGGCGATCGCGTTGTGCCTGTATCGAGCGCCGAAGAAGGCGCCGACATGGTGGAGCGGCTCCATTTCGACATGGTGCTCTGCTCGGTTCGTCTGCCGGGGCTTAATTGGGTGGAGTTTTTCGAGCGCATCCATCGCCACGTGGGCGGCCTGGCGCTGCTTACCGACGGATTCACCGACCAGCCGGTGCGGTCCTTCCGCGGCGGAGAAGCGCTGACCCTCAGCAAACCGATCGACGAAGCCGAATTGCAGCGTCTTTGCCGCAGCGTCGAAGAGCGCGTCGCTGTGAACGACTAGCCGGGAACGATCGACCTCGAACGCTTGCCTGTCGCCCTAGCGCCGAGATTCCTTTATAATCAGAGCAAGGTTTCCTATGCGCCGGCGGGATTTTCTTGGCATCACACTGTCTCTACCCTTGATGGCGCAAGCCCCTCCCGCCCCATCGCAACCGCCAGCGACCGCTCCGGCCAGCGAAGGGCAACTTCCTCCGCCCATTAAAGTTCAGGTCAACGAAGTCATCGTACCGATCACGGTGACGGACGAAAAAGGCCGCTTCGTCTCTGACCTTGATCAAAAAGATTTTCAGATCTTCGACGAGGGTAAGGAACAGAACATCCAGTTCTTCACGCGCGAGCGCAGCCAGCCCGTTGTCGTCGGATTCTTGATCGACATCAGCAATTCGAGCCGATTGCACTGGAAGAATTATCAGGACGCAGCCATTGAGCTAGTGCAGAATCTGGTCCCGGGCGACAATCCGAAATACAGTGGTTATTTGATCGGCTATTCGAACGACGCTGAGCTGCTGGTAAATACGACCAGCAATCCAGAACCGATGGTCGAGAAGCTCGACAAGCTGAAGCCTTCGGGCGGCGCAGCGCTCTACGATGCCATCTACATGGCCTGCACCAGCCGCAAACTCGTGAACGGCGAACCCATCGAGCCGCGGCGCGTGCTTGTGATCGTCGGCGACGGCCACGACAATTCGAGCAAGAAGACTCTGGAAGAAGCGCTCGAAATCGCCCAGCGGAATCTGGTCACAATTTACGGCGTCAGCACCGTGGCTTTCGGCTTTGCGAACGATGACGACAAGAATCTGGTGCGCCTGGCGGACGAAACCGGGGGTCGCGTGGAGTATCCGCTCCAAAACGTGTACTCGGATGTGGCCGGCTATCTCTCGACGCCTTCCGACGACGGCAACTACGCTTATCGCTTTGGAACCGGCGGCTACGCCTCTGCGCTCGCCAAGGGCATGTATAAAGCAGTCGAAGCGGTGGCGGGCGAGGTAACCACGCAATACATCATCCGCTACACGCCCGATTCGACGGACGAGAAAAAGCAGTTTCGAAACATCGTGGTCAAAGTGAGTTTGGGGAATGTGAAGGTGCGGGCGCGCAAAGGTTACTATCCGTTCGCTCCATAGCCTCAACACTTCGCCCTTCAGCGTCCGATGAGTTAAGTACACGATGCCCGCTGCCAGCGCCATTCAGAGGCGTCGCGGGCAGTTTTTGGTCGTTCGGGCGGACCTCCCCGGCAGGGGCCAGGTGAAATGTGGCAGTTCTGCTTCAGGACCCCGATTCCGACCGTTTGTATCTTCGTTTCCACCGCGACTGGGAGTCGCTCCTAGTGGAAGAAGACGAGGACGATCTCGATGTCTTCCGTGCGCTCGCGGAAGACCTGGAGCGCAAGACCGCGGAAATGGGCGGCGAGCGGCTGTTCGAATATCTGGAATCGACGTCATCCGCCACGCTGCAGATAACCGATGGCGAGCCGGTGATCACAGAGGATTTTCAGCGCGCCGTTGACCGTTTCTACCGTCAGCATGTCGAGAGCAGCGTTCTCAAATTCCGCACGCACCTGCCCCGCTACTCGCTGCAGGTGGCGGCCGGTCCGTTCCTTGAGAACCGCGAAGTCGGCGAAATTTGACTGGGTTGAAACGCCGGAAGACCTGCGCGTCGACAAAGACATGTTTGTGGCTCAGATCGCAGGTCGCTCCATGGAGCCGCTGATTCCCGACGGCTCGTTGTGCGTCTTTCGCCGCGGCGTACAAGGGTCGCGCGAAGGCCGGCTGGTGCTGGTGGAGAATCTCGAAACCAGCGGCAACAACCGTTACACGGTGGAGCGCTACCGCAGCCAGAAAGTACAGGAGGCCCAGAGTCAAGCGATGTCTGGCCCATGCGCGCATCGCCTCGAATCGCTGAATCCCGATTATCCTTCCTGGGATCTCGATCCCAAGGAAGAAAAATACCGCATCCTGGCCGAATTTGTGGGGGTTCTCGACTAGCGGCTATTGCGCCGCAAGCTGCCGGACCACGTACGGCAGAATACCGCCGTTCCGATAGTATTCGGCTTCCATCGGCGTGTCGATTCGCACGATGGCCTCGAAACTCTTCTCCGAACCCTTGTCGTCGATCGCCCGCACCTTCGCGTGCGAACCGCTGCGAATGGCTTCGAGAATGCCTTGAATCGAGTAGGTCTCAAATCCGGTCAACTCCAGCGACTCGCGATTCTGACCCGGCTGGAACTGTACGGGAAGCACACCCATCCCAACCAGGTTCGAGCGATGAATGCGCTCGAAGCTCTCGGCGATCACCGCCTTCACGCCGAGCAGCAACGTACCCTTCGCCGCCCAGTCGCGCGAGGAGCCGGTGCCATACTCTTTTCCTGCAATGACGATGAGCGGCGTTCCTTCCTGTTGATACCGGACCGACGCGTCGTAGATGAACATGCGCTCGCCTGTCGGGATATGCGTGGTCCAGCCGCCCTCGGTCCCCGGCGCGAGCTGATTGCGAAGGCGGATGTTAGCAAAAGTGCCGCGTACCATCACCTCGTGATTGCCGCGCCGCGATCCGTAAGAGTTGAATTCGGACGGTTTGACGCCGAGCGAGATAAGGTATTTTCCGGCCGGGCTGTCGACCGCGATCGACCCGGCTGGTGAAATATGATCCGTCGTCACCGAATCGCCGAGCATCGCGAGCGCGCGCAGGCCTTTGAGATCCTGCACGTGCGTTTCGGGATCTACAATTTGATCGAAGTACGGAGCTTTGCGAATGTAAGTGGACTTGTCGCTCCACTCGTAGAGATCTCCTGCCGGGACTTTCACGCTGTTCCAGCGCTCATCGCCCTGGAACACTTCCGAATATTGTTTGTGAAACATTTCGCCGCGCACGGAGCGCTTCACCACGGCGTCGACTTCGTCCGGCGTGGGCCAGATGTCCTTTAGGAAAACGTCCCTGCCGTTGCCCGAGCCGAGCGGCTCGCTGTCGAGATCGATGTCCACGCGCCCAGCCAGCGCATAGGCGACAACAAGCGGCGGCGAGGCCAGGTAGTTCGCGCGAACCAGCGAATTGATACGTCCCTCGAAGTTGCGATTGCCGCTCAAAACCGCGGCGACGGTCAGCTTTTCCTTCTGTACCGCGTCGGCTACCGGCTCGGGAAGCGGTCCGCTGTTTCCGATACACGTGGTGCAGCCGTAGCCGACAAGGTGAAACTGAAGCTGCTCGAGATATGGTGTGAGGCCTGCATCGTTCAGATAGTCCGACACCACTTTCGATCCCGGCGCGAGACTGGACTTCACCCACGGCTTGACTTTGAGCCCCTTCTCGACGGCCTTCTTCGCCAGTAGCCCCGCCGCCACCATAACCGATGGATTCGAGGTGTTCGTGCAACTGGTGATCGCGGCGATCACGACGGAACCATCCCGGATAGTCGACTTCAATCCGTTGGTCCGAACTTCGGCCGAACGCGGCGCGGCGTTCAGCGCGGCCAGAAAATTCTTCTTCACGTCCGGCAGATCGATGCGATCCTGCGGACGCTTGGGACCGGCGAGCGATGGGACGACGGTCGCGAGATCCAGCTCCAAGGTGTCCGAGTATTCCGGATCGGGCGAGTCAGCCGTCAGGAACAACCCCTGCTCCTTCGCGTACGCTTCCACCAGTGCGATCAGTTCGGCGGGACGATTCGTCAGCCGCAGATACTCGAGCGTCTGGTGATCGATGGGGAAGAAGCCGATCGTCGCGCCGTACTCGGGTGCCATGTTGCCGATGGTGGCGCGATCAGCCAGCGGCAGCGCCGCCACGCCGGGCCCGTAAAATTCGACGAACTTACCGACCACGCCTTTCTTCCGCAGCGCCTGAGTAACCGTAAGCACGAGATCGGTCGCCGTCGCACCCTCCTTCAACTTGCCTTTCAGCTTGAACCCGACCACCTCGGGCAGCAGCATCGAGATCGGCTGGCCCAGCATGCACGCCTCGGCTTCGATTCCGCCCACGCCCCATCCCACCACACCGAGACCGTTAATCATCGTGGTGTGCGAGTCAGTGCCCATCAGCGAGTCGGGATACGCTTGGCCCTCTTTATCGGTGAATACTACCGGCGCAAGATACTCGAGATTTACTTGGTGCACGATGCCAGTGTCAGGCGGCACGACGCGGAAATTCCCGAAAGCCTTCTGCCCCCAGCGCAAGAACGCGTAGCGCTCCTGATTGCGCTGAAACTCGAGGAGCGCATTCACGTCGAAGGAGTCCTTGGAACCAAACTTGTCCACCTGCACCGAATGATCGATCACCAGGTCGACCGGGATCAGGGGATTGGCGCGTTTCGGATCCACGCCCATCCCGCGCAGGGCATCGCGCATCACGGCCAGATCCACAACGCAAGGGACGCCAGTGAAATCCTGCAACAGCAGGCGCGCCGGACGAAAGTTGATCTCCTGCGGGGACGCGCCGATCTGCCACTTGGCGACATACTCGATGTCAGACTTCTTCACTGAGCGCCCGTCCTCGCACCGCAGCAGATTCTCAAGCAAGACTCTGACCGAATAAGGCACCCTTGAGATCCTCGCTACGCCGGATTTTTCAAGCTGCGCGAGCGAATAGATTCGAAACTTGTTACCACCTGAAGCGAGCGTGGACGCTGCGCCGAAGCTGTTCAACGAAGGCATCGACTTTATTGTAGTTCCTCCAGCGCGCAACGCGACAAAAAATGCGCGCGTGCGCTATTGTAGACAGAAATATGTTCGTGCCAAGAGCGTTCGTATTGTCTGTGCTTGCTTCCTTGTCGCTCGCCGCCCAAATTCCTTCTAGCGTAGTCGACGGTCTGCGCTGGCGGATGATCGGACCGTTTCGTGGCGGCCGCGCCGTTACAGCCAGTGGCGTGCCCGGCGATCCCACAACGTTTTACTTCGGAGCGGTCGGCGGCGGCGTCTGGAAAACGACCAACGGCGGTCTCTCTTGGTCACCGATCTTCGACGGCCAAAGTTCGGCCTCGATCGGCGCGCTCACACTTGCACCGTCCAATCCCGACATCATTTACGTCGGTACCGGAGAAGCCGACATCCGTTCCGACCTTGGCACCGGTGACGGCGTCTACAAGTCCACTGACGCCGGCCGCACTTGGACCAACATCGGCCTCCGCGACACGCGCCAGATTGGGCGAATCGCTGTAAACCCGCGCAACCCGGACATCGTGTTCGTCGCGGCGCTCGGACACGCTTACGCCGGCAACGAAGAGCGCGGTGTGTTCCGCTCGACCGACGGCGGCCGAAGCTGGCAGAAGGTTCTTTATAAAGGACCCGATATCGGCGCTACGGATGTTGTCATCGATCCCGGTAATCCGCAGATCGTCTACGCGACACTTTGGCAGGCGCGGCGTCCTCCGTGGAGCGTTTACGGCCCGCTCGAAGGCCCTGGCGGTGGTCTGTACAAATCGAGCGATGGGGGCGACCACTGGACGGAAGTCACCGGGCGCGGTCTGCCGGAGGGCGGATGGCATCGCGCAGCGATCGGTGTCGCTCGCGGCCGGCGTCTCTATCTACTCGCCGAAACGGTCAACTCAGCCGGCGTCTATCGCAGCGACGATGCGGGCGCGACCTGGGCGCGCGTTTCCGACGACACTCGCGTCGATAGCCGCTCCTGGTATTTCAGCGGGATTACGGCCGACCCGAACAATCCCGACATCGTCTACATCCCGAATGTCGCCATCTACCGCTCGACCGACGGCGGCCGCAATTTCACGGTGCTCAAAGGCGCTCCGGGCGGCGACGACTATCATTTCTTGTGGATCGATCCTACGCAATCCTCGCGCATGATCCAAGCCTCCGACCAAGGCGTCAGCATCAGCGTGGACGCGGGAAAAACCTGGACATCGTGGTACAACCAGCCGACCGCACAGCTCTACCACGTGATCACCGACAATCAGTTTCTCTACAACGTCTACGCTTCGCAGCAGGACAGCGGAACCGCGGTGGTTCCGAGCCGCACCGATCACGGACATGTCTTCGAGAGCGACCGCTGGTCGGTGGGCGGCGACGAAAGCGGCTACATCGCGCAGGACGCGGTCAACCCGAACATCTTTTACGTCGGAAACACCTACGGCACTTTGACGCGCTTCGATAAGCGCACCACGCAGGGGCAGACCATTACGCCTTGGCCCTTGCCTGCTGGCGGCGAAATCTCGCAGCGCAAGTATCGATTTCCCTGGACCTCGCCCGTAGTCGTCTCGCCGCTCGATCACGCGCTTTACTACGGTTCGCAGTATCTTTTGAAAACACTGGACGGCGGGCTCACTTGGCATGAGGTCAGTCCCGACCTGACCGGCGCAGCGCCCAAAGGCACGAAGCTCGCAGAAGGCGAGACCGCGGTGGCCAACGCCAAAGAACGCGGCTATGGCGTGATCTACACCGTCGCGCCTTCGCCTCTGACTATGGGTGAAATCTGGACCGGGAGCGACACCGGTCTGGTCTACGTCACCCGCGACGGCGGCAAGACCTGGACCGACGTGACGCCGAAAGGCCTTTCGGATTGGAGCAAGATCACGCACATCGAAGCATCGCACTTCACGGCCGGCGAAGCGTACGCCGCAGTGGACCGGCATCGGCTGGACGATCTCACGCCGCACCTCTACCGCACGCGCGATTTCGGCAAAACCTGGACCGAGATCGTCAACGGCATCGGCGACCGTTCT
>Ga0126373_10000373_pt1 | contig 29576 bp, 28 predicted proteins | sample PanSoiMetPlot_11_FD_92545 | JGI IMG/M metagenome (GOLD analysis project Ga0126373, IMG submission 92545) | Tropical forest soil microbial communities from Panama - MetaG Plot_11 | ecosystem: Environmental > Terrestrial > Soil > Tropical forest > Bulk soil | place: Panama | collected 2016-02-17 | reverse complement strand
TCGCCCCTCGACGGCTCCGGTTATCGCGACCGCGAACACGGGTATCAGCTGGGCAGCCAAACACCCTCGACGGAAAGAAGTGATTCGTCCGTGGACGCCCCGCATACACCCACGCGGAACCAGAACATGGGTCGGACGGCAGTCGTCCGCAACGCGGCTGGCACCTCCCTGCCCTCGGTCCGCGGGACCATCGTGGCGGCGTTCGGCGCCATCACATCGCTCGGTTGCGCAGCTGCAATCGGCCTGGTCAGCATCGCCGGGCCCACCGCGCCCAAGTCTCCTCGCACCCACCAGCCACTCGTACGACCGCACAGCCTGGTGGCCCGTCCTTAGCACGCCTCGCGGCAGCTCGTGCTGACGGCGCTCAGGTAGGGTCGCGCCATTCGCTGGCGAGCACGGCGTACACCAGCTCGTCGGTCCATTCGCCCTTGATGAACTCGTTCTGGACGAAGTACGCCTCGCGCCGCAGGCCGAGTCTCTCGAGCACCCGCGCCGACGCGGTGTTTCGCGCGTCCAGGCGTCCCACGATGCGGTGCAGTCCGAGTTCGTCGAAGCCGAGCCGCAGCAGCGCCGCGCCCGCCTCGGTGGCGTAACCGTTGCCGGAGTAGTCCGGATGGAGCACATAGCCGATCTCGCCGGCTCGGTGCTCTCGGCTGTGCCACATAAGCACGACATCGCCGACGAGTGCGCCGGTTTGCTGTTCCAACAGAACCAGGCTGAGATTCTGACCCTCGTCGATGAGCTCGGTCGGGCTGTCGGCGAAGCGGGCCGTGATCTGTTCGCGGGTCTGCGGGGGGAACAACAGATAGCGGCAGACATCCTCACGCGACCGGTACTGGAACATCGCATCCGTATCGTCCGGGCGGAACGGGCGGAGGGCCAAGCGCTTGGTCAGGACGGGGTAGACGGGTCGCAGCTGCACCCGATCATCGTCGCAGGGATGTCAGGTGGGTTTCGTCTCGGCGAGCACCCACCGCGCGTACGCAGGCGCGGCGTCGACCACAGGTAGCGCGATCACGCAGGGGACGTCGTAGGGGTGGTCGTGGTCGGCACGCTCGACGATGGCTGGAACGAGATCGCGGCGGGTGTGCAGGGCGACGCGCGCCTCGGTCGCGTCCTCGATCGCACCCTGCCAGCGGTAGATCGAGCGGATTGCGGTGATGTTCTGGCCGCACGCGGCGAAGCGGTCGGCGACGAGCATTCGGGTGAATTCGGCGAGCCAGTCGGCGTCGGGGCCGGTGATGATCACTTCGCAGATCTCGTCGCTCACACGCCCTCCTTGACAAGCCGCTGCGTCAGGGGCACGTTAAGCGCACATCACCCAGCCGGACAACCCGGGTCTCCCGCTAGGAGCCCACGTGGCAAGGCACCGTATCCAAGAACGTCAGCCCCACCATTCGCGCCATTCCAGCGCACGAACCGAAGAACCGGAGGCGGTTGCCTGGAGGGTAGACGGGACACCCGAGAGCGTTCGGGCCGCGATTCAGGGCTATTGGGCCGACGGGCTCGACGCGCACACGATTGCCGAGCGCCTGGCGTACTACGGGGTCACGGTGCACGACGTCATCGCCGTGCGGTATCTCAACCCGGGTTAGGACATGCCGCTATGCTCCACGCTCGCGACGAGCGGGGGCGTAGCGATATGCCCTAGCGTTTGCGGCATGGGCTGCGCGGCGGCGCTCGTCTGGGACGAGGCGTACCTCGGCTATGACTTCGGCGATCACCCGCTCAACCCGGTGCGGCTCGACCTCACGATCCGGTTGGCCCGTGAGCTCGGTGTCCTCGACGGTGTGCGCATCGTGCCGCCCACGCCAGCCGACGAGCGCCAGCTGCTGACCGTCCACGATGCCGGGTACCTCAGTGCGGTGCGCCGCGCGTCGGACGATCCGGCGTTCGAGGGGTACGGCCTCGGTACGTCGGACGATCCGGTCTTCCCCGGCATGTATGACGCATCGGCGCTGGTGGCCGGCGGATCGGCGCTTGCCGCTGGGCTCGTCTCCGACGGCGCCCCGCAGCATGCCGTGAACATCGCCGGCGGGTTGCACCATGCCATGCGCGACCGCGCGTCCGGGTTCTGCATCTTCAACGACGTGGTGCTCGGCATCCGCACGCTCCTCGCGAACGGGGCAGCGCGCATCGCGTACGTGGACGTGGACGTGCACCACGGCGACGGCGTGCAGGCGGCGTTCTACGACGACCCGCAGGTACTGACGATCAGCCTGCACCAGGACCCGCGCACCCTGTTCCCCGGCACGGGCCTGCCGTCCGAGATCGGCGCGGGTGCCGCCGAGGGGACGTCGATCAACGTCGCGCTGCCGCCGGGCACCGACGACGCCGGCTGGCTGCGCGCGTTCCGGGCGGTGGTGCCCGGTGCCGTGCGAGCGTTCCGGCCCGATGTCCTCGTCACCCAATGCGGCTGCGATACGTACCACGACGACCCGCTGGCCAACTTGGAACTGACCGTGGACGGGCAGCGCACCGCGATCGCCGAGCTGCACGCGCTGGCCCACGACGTGGCGGGCGGGCGTTGGCTGGCCCTCGGCGGTGGCGGCTACGGATTGGTTCGGTGCGTGCCGCGCACCTGGACGCATCTGATCGCCGAGGCGTCGGGGCAGCGTGTCGCCTTGGACACCCCGGTTCCGCCCGGCTGGGCGGCGCACGTGCGCGAGCTCGGCGGCCGCCCGCCGCAGCGGATGGGAGAGCGCGACGCACCGGCGGACGTCGTGCCGTGGATGCCAGGCGGCGAATCCTGGCTGGACCGGGCGATCCTGGCCAGCCGGCGTGCCGTGTTCCCCCTGCTCGGCCTCGACCCCGACGACCCCCGTGACTGAGCTTCCCCTCCGATCGCGCAAGAATCGCTCGTCCCAGGCGAGGAATTCTTGCGGAATCGGGGAGGGGGCGCCATGACGTTCCCGCCGCACTGGGAGGCGGACGTCCTCGTCGCGGACGGCGGCACCGTTCACCTGCGCCCGATCGAGGGCTCCGACGCAGACGCGCTTGTCAAGTTCCACGGTGGCCTGTCCGCGCGAACGCGCTATCTGCGGTACTTCTCGGCGTATCCCCGCATCCCGGAACGCGACCTGTACCGGTTCACGCACGTCGACCACCACGACCGGGTCGCCCTTGTCGCCTGGCTGGGTGGCGAGATCATTGCGGTCGGCCGCTACGAAGGCACGCCGGGCACTGACGAGGCCGAGGTCGCGTTCGTCGTGGCGGACGCTCACCAGGGCCGTGGCATCGGCTCGGTGCTGCTCGAACATCTCGCGGCGGCGGCCCGCGAACGCGGCATTGCCCGGTTCATGGCGATCGTGCTCGCCGAGAACGACGCGATGATCCGGGTGTTTCGCGAAGCCGGCTACCAGACGACACGGCGCCTCGACCACGGCGAGATCACGCTCACCTTTGATGTGGACGAGACGGCGTTGACCGAGAAGGTCATGCGCGAGCGCGAGCAGCACGCCGAGGCACAGTCGATCAGACGGCTGCTGTACGCCCGGGCAATCGCCGTCGTCGGGGCGAGCAACGACCACGGCAAGATCGGCAACGCCGTCGTCCGCAACCTGCTGCGCATGGGCCTTGCCGGCACGCTTTATCCGGTGAACGAGCACGCTCCGCACGTCGCAGGCGTGCGCGCGTATCCGTCCGTGCTGGATGTGCCCGATCCGGTCGACCTCGCCGTGTTGTGCATCCGCGCCGAGGCGGTTCCCCCCGTCGTGGAGCAGTGCGCCGCCAAGGGTGTGCATGCGCTGGTCGTGATGAGCGGCGGCTACGGCGAGAGGGGCGACGCGGCCGGACGCGAGGCGCAGCAGGCTCTCGTCGCAAATGCGCACCGGCACGGGATGCGGGTGGTCGGGCCGAACTGCCTCGGCGTGATCAATACCGACCCGGGCGTTCGGCTCAACGCTTCGTTGGCCGCCACGCCGCCGCTGCCGGGACGCGCCGGCTTCTTCTGCCAGTCCGGCGCTCTCGGGATTGCCGTGCTCGGCGAGGCGACCCGATACGGGCTGGGCGTGTCGACGTTCGTGTCGGCGGGCAACCGCGCTGACGTCTCCGGCAACGATCTGCTTCAGTACTGGGAGACTGACGAGGCCACCGACGTCGTGCTGCTGTACCTGGAAAGCTTCGGCAACCCGCGCAAGTTCGCCCGGTTGGCGCGCCGGCTCGGGCGCAGCAAGCCGATCGTCGCGGTGAAGAGCGGCCGCGGACTGGTCTCCTCAGGTCCGGCGAGCACCGCGGTCGAGCTTCCCGAGGTGACGGTTGCCGCGCTGTTCGAGGCGTCCGGGGTGATTCGGGTCGACACACTCGGAGACCTGCTCGAGGTCGCGCTGCTGCTCACCACGCAGCCGCTACCTAGCGGCGATCGCGTGGCGGTGGTCAGCAACTCGACTGCGGTGGCCGTGCTGGTTGCGGACGCCTGCGCGTCGTTGCAGCTGCCCCTCTCCCGGCTGACCGACGTCGGCGCCAACGCCACGCCCGACGCGTTCGAGACGGCGGTGCTGGACGCGGTGCGTGCCGACGACGTCGATGCGGTGGTCGCGGTGTTCGTCCCGCCGCTTGCGGACATCGCGGCCGACGAATATGCGGCAGCGCTGCACTCTGCGGTGGGCGACAAGCCGGTGCTGTCGACGTTTCTCGGATTCCACGGCATCCCGACGGCATTGGCCAAGCCGGGCCCCTCCGCTCCGACGCCGGGCTCGGTGCCGTCCTACCGGACGCCGGAGCGTGCGGTGCGCGCCCTGGCCGGCGTGGTGCGGTACGCGCAGTGGCGGCGCCGTCCGGCCGGGCGAGTGCCCGCGTTCGACGTGGACGTTGCGCGGGCCCGCTCGCTGGTGGTGGCGGATCCGGTCGATGCTGCGGCGCTGCTTGCGTGCTACGGCATCGCTGTCGATGCGGGCGGCGACGTCGAGGGCGTCGAGGTTGTCCTCGGCGTGCACGACGACCCGTCGTTCGGAGCGCTTGTGTCGTTCGGAGTCGGTGGCGTCGCTACCGAGCTGCTCGGCGATCACGCCTACGCCACGGTGCCGCTCACCGACGTCGACGCGGAGGCGCTGATCCGCGCGCCCAGGGCATTTCCGCTGCTTGCCGGCTACGGCGGTGCCGAGCCGGCAGATCTGGACGGGCTCGCTGACGTGGCGTTGCGCCTTTCCGCGTTGGCCGACGACCTTCCGGAGGTGGCCGAATGCGCGCTCACGGTCCGGGCGAGTCCGGCAGGTGTGCAGATCGCCGCGGCCAGCGTGCGTGTCGCGCCGCCCAAGGTGCGCGCCGACACCGGGCCGCGCCGCCTGCGCGGCTTGTGATCAGCCGGACCGACATGCCGCCGACCCCCCACCTGGCCCCCCGTCCCGCCGGGCGTGATCTTGGACATGTGGCCGAATAGCGGCCACTACTCCAAGATCATCGCGATGCGGTAGCCCGATGAGCAGCTAGCTTGCCCGCCGCTGGCGGCGGCGGCCACGGCGAGACCGCAGGTAGTCGGAGACCACGTACTCGCCGAGCGATCCCCGGTTAGGCAGAAACACCCGGCCGCCGTTGCGGCGGCCCAACTCGTGCATGAACGACACCAGCCGCGGCTCGTCGTCGAGCATGAACACGTTGATGGTGGCGCCCCCCCGGGTGCAGCGCTCGACCTCCGCCAGTGTGGCTGCGATCGTCTCGCGGGTCGGCGGCCAGGCGAAGTCCGCGAACCCGTCCGGCGCCAGATGCGCGGTCGGCTCGCCGTCGGTGATCACCAGGATGACCGGCTCGGCGTCGCGGTGCTTGTCCAGGTGTCGGCGCGCCAGCATGAGCGCGTGCTGGAGGTTGGTGCCCTGCACGCGGTCCCAGTCGTGGTCCACCAGCGCCCGGGGCGTCATCACCCGCGCATAGTCGGAGAAGCCGATGATCTCGATGGAGTCCTGCGGGTACTTGGTGCTGACCAGCGAGTGCAGGGCAAGTGCTGTCGTCTTCGCCTCGCCCCACGTGCCGCGCAGCTCCATCGAGTAGGACATGTCGACGAGCAGGGCCACCGCCGCTGAGCTTCGCCGTTCGGTCTCGTCCACCTCGAAGTCGTCGGGCAGCAGCCGGATCGGACGCCCGCGGGCCACGGCGTTACGCACCGTGCGGACGACGTTGATCGGCTGCTCGTCACCGAAGCGCCATTCGCGGGTGGCCCCGGTGACCTCGCCCGCAGCGCCTGCGTCACGCACGTCGTGGTCGCCGCGGCGTCCCGACTCGAGCGTCGAGAAGACGCGACGCAGCGCGCTGGCGCCCAGCCGCCGCAGCGCGCGTGGGGTGAGCTGCAGCCCGTCGCCGCCCCGTTCGAGATAGCCCTGGCGCTGTAGTTCGCGTTCGATGCGGCGCAGCTGGTCGAGGTCTTCGACGGCCTGCCGGCCGAGGGCACGCTGGACGAGTTCCTCGTCGATGTCGTCGAGGCTGGCACCGGGATAGTCCTGCAGGGTCAGCTCGGCGAGGTCGTCCAGCTCGGCGATCTCGGCGAGGGCGGAGGTTGCGTCGGCGTAGCCCATAGGGTTCTCGCCGTCCATGCGCTCGGCGCCGCCCCACTGCAGGTCCGGACGCGCCGCGCGCAGCCCGGCCTGGAGGCGAGCCATCTCCCCGGCCAGGCCGGCGTTGTTCATTGCCTGGGCCATCAGCCCGGATAGCTCAGCGCGCTGCTCCGGCGTGAGCGAGTCCATCAGCCGCTGCGCCGCGGCCGCCCGGCGGGCCAGCGAGTCGATCAGCTCCTCGAGGTTCTGCGGGTTCTCCGGAAAGAAGTCGCCGTACTGGTTCATGAACTCGTCGAACTGATGCTGGGTGTGCTCGCCGCGGGCGTCGGCGTCGAGCATCTCGTTGAGGGCCTGCATCATGTCGCGGATACGTTGCATGTCCTGCGGCGTGGCGTTCTGCAACGCGTCGCGCATGCCGGCGAACTGCGCATCGAGCACCTCAGAGCGCAGCAGGTCCTGGATCTGCTCGTACTTCTCGCGTGCCTCGGGTGAACGCCACTGGTAGTCGGCCAGCTGGCGGACCGCGCGAGCGGTGTCGCGAGGCAGCGCGTCGAGTTCGGCCTCGGCCATGCGGGCGCTGTCGTCCGGGTCAGGGAACAGCGCCCGCCGCTCCGCCTCCAGCGCCTGATCGAGCAGCTCGCGCACCTGCTCCAGCGTGCCGTCGAGGCGGCCGCTGCGGCGCAGGTCCCGCGCTCGGTCGCGTGCTCGCCGGCGAAGCGCGTCCAGGCCGTTGCGTCCGCTGGGCCCCCGGCGCAGCAGCCGGTTCAGCGCCGCACGCGGAGACATGCCGGCGAGCACGTCCTCGCCGATCTCGTCGATTGCCCGGCGGATGTCATACGGGGCTTCCAGCGGATCCGGCCCGCCGTGATACGCCCCGTACCGGGAACTAGGCACCGTAGACCGTTCGGTTGCCGCTGGACTCCTTGGCCAGGCGTTTGTTCAGGTACAGGCCCTCGAGCGCGAACTCGACGACGGCCGCGGCCACGCCGACCGCCGCCGGGCCTTCGCCCACGCCGTCCGGCTCGAGCCGGTCGAGCAGCTCGGACAGACCCGGCACCGACCCGATCTGGCCGAGCAGCCGGTCGGCCGACACAGTGTCGCCGGACTCGACGAGCAGGCCACCGTCGAACTTCTCCTGAAGCGGTCGCAGGTCAAGCCCGGCGAGGCGCGCCCGGGACGTCTCGGCGATGGCCCGGCGCAACAGGTGCTCGAGGACCTCGAACTCGCGCCCCTCGTCTGCATCGTCGAACTCAACCTTGCCAAGTGACGCCGGGACTATTGACGGCAGATCGGCCACGCGGGCCACGGCGGCGCCCTCCCCGGTGAGTGCCGCACGGCGCACTGCGGAGGCGGCGATGGTCTCCACGCCAGCAATCGCGAACCGGGCCGACACGCCGGAACGCTGGTCGACCTGCGGAGCGTCACGCACGGCCCGCGCGAAGCGGCCCACCACGTCGAGCAGGTGCGACGGCACGAGTGGCGCCGCGTGAGGGGAGCCGTCCCACAGTACGGCGGCCTCCTGCGCCACCATCGCCAATTCGTCGTCGAGCGAGAGCGGGTAGTGCGTGCGCACCTCGGCACCGAAGCGGTCCTTCAGGGGCGTGATGATCCGCCCGCGGTTCGTGTAGTCCTCGGGGTTGGCGCTCGCCACGAGGAGCAGGTCGAGCGGCAGCCGCAGCTGGTAGCCGCGCACCTGGATGTCGCGCTCTTCCAGGACGTTCAGTAGCGACACCTGGATGCGTTCTGCGAGGTCGGGCAGCTCGTTCACCGCAAAGATGCCGCGGTTGGTGCGCGGCACGAGCCCGTAGTGGACGGTCTCCGGATCGCCGAGGGTGCGGCCCTCGGCCACCTTGATGGGGTCGACGTCGCCGATGAGGTCGCCGACGGATGTGTCCGGGGTCGCCAGCTTCTCGCCATACCGCTCGGTACGGTGCTTCCAGTCGACCGGCGTGAGCTCACCGTCGGCGGCGACCAGCGCGAGGCACCGTGAACATACCGGTGCGTACGGGTGGTCGTTGATCTCGCAGCCGGCGACGACGGGAGTCCATTCGTCGAGCAGCCCCACGAGCGTGCGGATCAGTCGGGTCTTGCCCTGGCCGCGCTCGCCGAGCAGTACCAGGTCGTGACCTGCGAGGAGCGCGCGTTCGATTTCAGGCGTCACGGTCTCGTCGAACCCGATGATGCCGGGAAGCGACGGCTCGCCCGCGGCGAGGCGGGCGATCAGATTGGTGCGGATCTCGGTCTTGACGCTTCGGTGGACATGGCCGGACGAGCGCAGCTCGCCCAGGGTGGCGATGGAAGGCGCAGTCACTCGTTCGACGCTACGTCTCGACCGCCCGACCTGCCAGCCGTTCGCTGTCGGGGAAATTGCCGGGATTCGTGGCGTAGCTCCCCGCCGGGGTGGACGGATCGAGCCGCGAGCAAATCTAGGCTGGCGGCCGTGGCCGAATCGATTGACACCCTCGACGCCCGGTTGCTGCGCGAGCTCGCCGCCGAGCCGCGGGTGGGCGTGCTGGAGCTGTCCCGCCGGCTGGGCGTCGCGAGGGCCACGGCACAAGCCCGGTTGGATCGCCTCGTCAAACGCGGCGTCATCGCGAGCTTCGCGCCGCGCATTGACCCCGAGGCGCTCGGCTACGGCGTGACCGCGTTCGCCACGCTCGAGATCCGACAGGGCAGTGGGGCGCAGGTGCTGGAGCATCTGGAAGCGATTCCCGAGGTGCTCGAGGTGCACACCATCACCGGGCAGGGCGACATGCTGTGCCGGCTGGTCGCCCGCTCAAACGCCGACCTGCAGCACGTGATCGACCGGGTCAACGGCGACGATGCGATCGTGCGTACCTCGACGGTGATCGCGATGTCGAACCCGGTGCCGCACCGGGTCCTCCCGCTCGTCCACCGCGCGGAGAGCTGATCAGCCGCGGCGGCTCAGCCGCTGAACGGCTTGGCGCTCAGCAGCGTGACTTCGACGGTCTTGCCGTTGGGCGTCTCGTACGAGACCGTGTCGCCTTCGTGGGCGCCGGTGAGCGCCTTGCCCAGCGGCGACGCCGCGGAGTACACCTCGATATCGGCGGTAGCCGCCTCCTCGCGGGAGCCGATCAGGAATCTCTCGCTCTCGTCGTCGCCCTGGTAACGCACCTCGACGACCATGCCGGGGCCGCCGGTGCCGTTCGTGGTCGGCGCCTCGCCAACTTGGGCCTCACGCAGCAGCTGCTGCAGCTGCCGGATGCGTCCCTCCTGCTTGGCTTGTTCTTCGCGAGCCGCCTGATAACCACCGTTTTCGCGGAGATCGCCCTCTTGTCGGCGATCATTGATCTCCTTGGCGATTGCCGGGCGGTTGGCAATGAGCGTTTCGAGCTCCTTCGACAGGCGGTCGTAGGCCTCCTGGGTCAACCAGGTGACCGTCGGGGCGCTGTTGACACTGTCGGTGGAAGACACGAGCTACTCCTACTGCTGCGGACAGACGAACGTCGAACGTAACATCTCGGTCCAGGGTTCCGCGAAGTCGTTCTGATCACGGGCGCGTCGCGCAATGCCGCTCAGCGAAGCGCGTAGGTAAGCCAAGCGCACCACGACCGGCGAATAATGCGTGTCGTTCTGTCCGTAACAATGGAGCCCGTGAGCCAACGCGAAGACGCGCTGCGGTTGATGGCGGTGCACGCACATCCCGACGACGAGTCAAGCAAAGGCGCCGCGACGATGGCGCGCTATGTGGACGAAGGGGTCGACGTCCTCGTCGTGACCTGTACCGGCGGCGAGCGGGGCAGCATCCTCAACCCGGCGCTACAGGGTCGCGCGGACATCGAGGAGAACATCGCGCAGATCCGGCAGGCGGAGATGCGCCGTGCCCGCCAGATCCTCGGCGTTCGCCAGGCCTGGCTGGGCTTCGTCGACTCGGGACTGCCCGAGGGCGACCCGCCACCTCCGCTGCCCGACGGCTGCTTCGCGTTGCAGCCCGTCGACGTAGCGGCGCAGCGGCTGGTGGCGGAGATCCGCGAGTTTCGCCCGCACGTGATCACCACGTACGACGAGAACGGCGGCTACCCCCACCCCGACCACATCATGTGCCACAACATCACGGTCGCTGCGTTCGACGCCGCTCCAGACAGGGACGCTTACCCCGAAGCCGGGGACCCGTGGCAGCCATTGAAGCTCTACTACGACGTAGGGTGGAGCCGCGAGCGGATGATGGCGCTGCATGGCGCCATGCTGGAGCGGGGCCTTGAGTCGCCCTACGAGGAAGTCATGAAGCGGTGGGCGGAAACCGACTGGAAGCGCCGGGAGCCGAAGATCACGACGCAGGTACCGTGCGCCAAGTGGTTCGAGCGACGGGACGCGGCGCTGATCGCGCATGCCACGCAGGTTGATCCGGACGGCTGGTTCTTCAAGGTGCCTCTCGACGTCCAGCGTGAGGCATGGCCCACGGAGGACTTCGAGCTGGCTCGCTCTCTCGTCGAGACCTCAATTCCCGAGGACGATCTGTTTGCCGGCGTTCGGGAGAAGGCGCTCGCCTGATGCTCGCGCAGCTGGCTGCTCCGACCGGCGAAGGCGCCAAGGCCGGCCCGATCGCGCTGCTGGTCATCCTGCTGCTGTGCATCGCGTGCTACTTCCTGTTCCGCTCGATGACCAAGCACCTGAAGAAGGTGCGCGAGGAATTCCCCGGTGAGCCACCGCCCGAGCCACCGTCGGACCTACTGCCCGAGCCGCCTGCCGAGCCTCCGCGGCGCCCGTCGGCGAACGGATCCGCAAACGGCTCCCTGAACGGCAACGCGCGGCAAGGTCCCGAACCGCGGCCATGAGCTCGCACGAGGAAGCGGTCAGCAGATGATCCGATCGCAGGTGCGCAAGACCGCCACGGCGGGCGTCACCGTGACGTCGTGGGACGAGACGCTCTATGACGCCCCGGACGGCCAGCCCCCGCTTGCCAAGGCCGAGTTCGGGCTGACCTACACGGGCGATCTCGTCGGCGAGTCGTCGACCAGCCTGCTGCTCGTGTACACCGGCGGCGACCCGGCGCAGCCGGCGACCCTGGTCGGCGACTATCTCGGTCTGGAGCGTGTCACCGGCACGCTGGACGGGCGCACCGGCAGCTTCGTCGTCGCCCACCAGGGCCGCCAGGAGGGCGGCGTGGCCCGTACCACGGGCCGTATCGTCGCCGACTCGGCGACTGGCGAACTGGCCGGCCTTGCCGGCGACGTCGATGCGGAAGCCGGCGACATGACGTACCAGGTCACCATCTCGTACGCGTTCGACGATGCCGCGATCCATTGATACAGCTGACTCGGGCGCAGGTCATCGGCTACCGGACGGCAGCGCAGGGGTTGCTGCGTGATACCGCGTCCGTCGGCGACCTGACCGTGCTCGACATCGGCGTACAGGACAGCAGCGGCTCCGGGGCCCTCGCGCTCGACGCGCGCCTGACGTCACCGCCCGATTGCAGTTCGCTGGCTCTCGCCTGGACGCTTCGTGGCGCGCCGCACCTGCATCGACGCCCTGAGCTCGACCGGCTGGCAGGAGCGCTGTGGCCCTTGTCGGACCCAGACGCGCTGGCTCGCCTGGACGCCTCGGCCAGCATGCGCAAGGCCGGCATCGGCGGGCTTTCCGGGTTCGGGGACGCGGTCGAGGCCATGCGACGCGTCGTGCGCGCTCCGACGGGCAAAGGCGCGGCGAGCACGGCCGTTACGGCTGCGACCGCACCTGCGCTGCACCGCTACTGTCGGGGCTGCCAGGCGACGCACATTTTCGAGGGATTATTCCGGCTGGTGAGCCTGCCCGCCGGCATCGAGCTCGAGCCCGGTAGTGCGCCGCCGGTCCTGGTGCCCCGAGACGGCGCGCCACATACTGCCGGGCCGGATCCGGATGCCGTGAGGCGGCTTATCCGCGCGTATCTGACGGTGCTCGGCCCGGCGACCCCGGCGGATGTGGCCGGCTATCTCGGCGCCCGTCGCGCGGATCTGATGAAGCTGTGGCCTGGCGACCTGGAAGAGGTCAGCGTCGACGGACGTACAGCCTGGCTGCCGAGCGAGGCGTTGACGGCTGCGCGGCAGGCCGGTCCGGCGCGGCTCACCCGGCTGCTCGGTCCGTTCGACCCGTACCTGCAGGCCCGCGATCGGGACCTGATCGTTCCGGACTCCGCGGTCCAGAAGACGCTCTGGCCGATTCTGGGCCGGCCCGGCGTGTTGTTCGTCGACGGCGAGGTTGTCGGCACCTGGCGACCGAAGTCGGCGAAGGCGCGCCTGGACATCACCGTCGAGCCGTTCGTGCCGCTCCCACCGCCGGTGCGACGCGCAGTGCGCGACGAGGCACAGCGGGTGGCTATCGTGCGCGGCGCCCACGACGTCAACGTGATCTGGTCCGAATAACGCGTAAGACGATGAGCGCTCGCGCGAAGAGTCCCGGCGCCGCGACGCGGCCGCGCCGAAGGCGCGTGCGGAGCTGCGGATTCACCCGAGCGCAGCGAGTGGTGGAGACGGAGATCCGCTCAGCCGGGTTCTACACGGCGGCGCGACGTTTTCAATGCGCCGCGACGCCGCTTTGCGTCGAGCCGTCGCTGTCGCGCCGCCTGCGACGGACGCGTCGGCCGCCGGACCCGTTGCGGCGTCAGCGCAGCGGCGACCAATGCGGCCAGGCGCTCCCGAGCAGCGACGCGGTTGCGCAGCTGGGCGCGATGCTCGGATGCCGTAACTGTGAGCACCCCGTTGTTGAGCCGGCTACTCAGGCGGGCCAGCAACCGGGTGCGCTGTGACTCGCTGAGCGCAGCCGAAGCGGCGACGTCCCAGTGCAGCTCGACCCGGCTGTCGGTCGTGTTCACCGACTGACCACCCGGCCCAGACGAGCGGCTGAATCGCTCGATCAGTTCGTCCGCCGGGATGGTCAGCCCGTCGGGCAGGCCGCGGCCGGCCGGGAGCTGGAGATCGCCAGTGCGGATCACGGCACGGCGGGCGTCGCCTGCACCGCGGCCATCCACGCGACGACCTCGTCGGGATCGCGCGGCAGCGACCCCGACAGGTTCACCGGCGCGCCGTCGGTCACCAGGATGTCGTCCTCGATGCGCACCGCGAGCCCGCGAAGCTCAGCGGGAACGGTGCGGTCGTTCACCTGGAAGTACAGGCCCGGCTCCACGGTGAGCACGTAGCCGGTGCCCAGCGCGCCTTTCTTGTACATCTCCTCGCGCGCGAGTGCGCAGTCGTGTACGTCGATGCCGAGCATGTGTGACGTGCCGTGCAGCGTGTAGCGGCGGTGGAGCCCCGCCCCGGGACGCTCCGGGTCCTCGGCGCACGAGACGTCAGCTGTGACGGGCAGGATTCCCCACGAGTGCAGGTGGTCGGCGAGCACCCACATCGCGGCCTTGTGCGCAGCGAGAAAGTCGGCGCCTGCCTTGACCTCGGCGATACCGGCGGTTTGTGCTTCGTGGACGGCCCGGTAGACGCGCAGCTGTTCCGGCGTCCATTCGCCGCTGACCGGCATGGTGCGGGTGACGTCAGCGGTGTACAGCTCATCGGTCTCGACGCCCATGTCCGCGAGCAGCAGCTGCCCGGCCTCCACGCGGCCGTCGTTGCGCCACCAGTGAAGCGTCGTGCCGTGGGCGCCGGCGCCGACGATCGACGTGTAGCCGACCTCGTTGCCCTCGAGGCGGGCGCGGCGCCAGAACGTCCCCTCCAGCCAGCGCTCGCCGCGCTCGCCACCGCGGGAAAGCAGCACCGGCAACTCGCGCGCCACGTCGGCGAAGCCCAGGGCGGTCGCGTCACACGCCGCTCGCAGCCGCGCGATCTCCCACTCGTCCTTGACCAGGCGCAGCTCGTCGAGCACCTCGTCGAGCTTCTTGTCGTCGGCACGCGGGAAGAGCGCGTCGACCTCCGGGTCGAAGCCCGTCAGCACTGCGCAGTCACGATCGCGCCACGCCGCGACGTCCGTCTGCAGCTCGCTGCGGGGCCGGGTCGTGATGCCGAGCGCCTCGGCTGTTCCGGAGGGCGACGGCACGTTGCCGACCCATAGTGCCCCGTGCGCGCGATCGGTGAAGTATTCGAGTTGGCCGGGCGGTGCGTAGTCGACGACATACAGCACGCTGTCGTGGCCTGTCGACGTCGGCATCATGACGAGCACGGCGCTCTCGACCGTTTCGCCGGTGAGCCAGGTGAAGGAGCTGGCCGCACGGAAGGCGAAGTAAGTGTCGTTCGCGCGGACGATCGGCGCGCCCGCCGGGACGATCACGAGCTGGCCGGGGAATGCCGCCGACAGCGCCGCGCGCCGCGGTGCGGTGTAGGGAATGCCGTCCGGACGAGCCGGGTGCGGCATGGCCGGCGCCGGATCCCAGTCCTGGGCGATCGCGGCGCGCAGCTCCTCGGACATCGGCTGATCGTGCGACGCTTGGGATTGGGTGTCACCGGGGCTCGTCATGGCTCGAGTCTATGGCGGACTGGCAAGGCGAGATTCGCCCTTGTGTCAAGCCTGTGTTGGTGTTGTTCGAAGGGCTACGCCCAAGTGCTGATTCGCAATATCCTCTGGCGAATGCGACGTGCTCCAACCCTGCTGGTCGCGCTCTGCGCGGCGCTCGTCGAGTTGATCGTGCTGGCGGCTGCCGGCAATCAGTGGGTCTATGACCACCTCATCAAGCACGAATCCACCAGTGAACTTGCGCGTACTCAGCGGCTCAAGGCGACCCTCACCAGCTTCTCCTGGCGATTCACGCCGCAGGACCACCAACGGATGCTGTGGCTCGGCGAGATCGTCTCGGTGGTTGGCCTGGTCATCGTCGTGTTCCTACTGGTGTTCGCGCTTGTGGCGCCGATACGCGGACCGCGCAGCTTCGTCACGGTGTTCCTGGGGACCTGGGGCATCGTCTTCGGCGTCACCCAGATCGCCGCGATCGGACGCCTCATGATCGGCTACGGCGATGTCTTCCACCCGAAGGACACCGACGGCTTGGGCCGTTGGTGGTACTCGGTGTTCAGCGGGCCGACGGCGGAGACGGTGCTTTTCAGCGCCGTGTCCGGGCTCCTCGTCGCCATTGTGGCCGGCGTCGTGGCAGTCATCACGAGTCGTGGGACGGACGAATTCGACGAGTCCGGGATGCCCGTGCCGTACGGCGAGCCGCCCGCCTGGTCAGCGCCCCTCGGCTCGACGCAGGCCATGGGTATGCCGGGTCAGCCGCAGCCCGGCTGGCCGGCCCCCGAGCCGGAACCACCGCCGTGGCCGCAGCCCTGGGCGCCGCCGCCGGCCCGCGACCCCGACACCGAGCGTGGAAACGAGTGGCGGAGCGTCACCGAGACGACGGGCGTCACTCCGGCGCTCCCGCCGGAGGCTGCGCTGCCGCCCGAGCCCACGTCGGAGATCACCAGGCCGCGTCAGTCCACGACCGACTTGCCCGGCCGGGCACCGGGAGGCACCGCTCGGTTACCGCTGCCCGAGGACGAGCGTCCCCGCGGGATAGCGCGCTGACTTTTCTCAGATCGGTGTAAACGAGACGCGGCGTTTCTCGGCGCGCCGCGGTCAGGTGCCCCCCACTGGCAGGGCCAAGATAGGTGGTGCATGCTGTGGGCCTGCAACCCTCAGTACCGCCCCGATCCTTCGCGCCCGCACCGCTAGCCGGTCGGGCGGACCGGTCGTCCGGACCCCAGCCCTGAGAGAGGTAGTAGCACGGTGGACCAGACCGCCAGCGGACAATCCCCAGTCGGGTTCGAGAAGATGCGCGCGATGCTGGCCCGCGCGTCGGACCTGCATGCCGGCGAGCAGCGTCAGATGTTCGACCTGCTTGAAGAGATCAGAATTCGGCTCGTGCCGCTCGAAGCGATCGCGGACGAGAGCCGGACGCGCGTCGCGGCGACGCAAGACAACGTCGCAGGCATTCAGCAGCGGCTCACCGAATTGCCCGACCGCACCGAGGTCAGTGTCATCGCCGAGCGGCTCGACGAGTCGCTCGCCCGCATCGACGCGCAGGACACTGTGCTCACGCGCGTCATCGAGGCGGTGACGGCACTCAGCGAGCGGGTGGGCGCCCCGCTCGACGCGCTGGAGGGTCGCCTCGAGGGGGTGGCCGGACGCTTCGAAGGTGTGTCGGGCCGCCTGGACGGACTCGATGACCGGCTCCAGCACCTGCACTCCAGGCTGGACGAAACCGATGAGACCGTTGCGCGCACCCAAAGCGCCGTCGAGCAGCTTCCGGCGCAGCTCGATCCAGCCGCCGTACACCGGCGCTTCGACGAGCTGTCCGCGAGCCTGCACCAGCGCCTCGACGCGGAGATGGCGGGCGTGCACGGCCGCTTCGGCGAGGTCTTGGCGCGACCGGCCGTGGACCCGTCGGAGCGCCTGGATGCGTTGGCGGCACGCATCGAGCAGATCGCGGAACGTCTCGAGGCGGCCCACGTCCGGGTCAAGGCTGTCGAGGACACCATTCACGCAGGGGTCGGATCGTTGTCCGGGGCCATCGAGAACGGCGTGGACAAGATCGACCGCAGCGTCGATTCGCGACCGGACCGTAACGAGCTCGCTCGGGTGTTGCGCGACTCGCAACACGACTCCGAGAGGCGCATCACGCAACAGCTCGACGGTGCGCTCGCCGACTTCGCCGAGGTGATGCTGGGCGGGCAGTCCGTCAACATGAAAGGGGCGGGCGCACGTCCGGGTGGTCGCAAGGCGGCCAAGAAAAGTGACGAGGACGAGGACTGATTTCGTTCCTGTCGAACAGGTCTACGAGCCGGAGTCCGTTCTCGTCGCGCGACCAGTAGCCAATCAGCCGCCAGCGGCAGCGCGGGCGCCGGCACGGGCGAAGGCCCGCAAGCAGGCGACAAGACAGCCGGCTGCCGCTGCCCGCCAACCCGGGTCGAAGGCAACGTCGCCCAAGGCCGCCGAGCCGGCGGGCACCACCAAGCAGGCGCAAGCCAAGGCGAACGCATCACGCAAGGCAACAACAGCCAAGCGGACGGCGGTGCCTACCAAGGCTGCCGCGTCGCGTTCGGCGGTCGGTAAGGCGTCAGGGCGATAGTCGGCGCGACGGCGGCCCGGTCGGCGCCCCGTCGAGCACGGTGAACGTGATGCCGGCCTTGATGAGGCGTTCGGTAAGCGCATCGCCCATTGCGGCGGCCGGGGTGATCTGCCCGGCCGTCGGCGGCAGCCCGCCCGCCACCAGGCACAGCGCCGACTCGGCGAGCATTTTCGCGGACTCGGCGTAACCGGGGTCGCCGCCGGCGACTTCGGTGATGACCCGCTCGCCGCCGCCTTCTCCGACGAAGCGCACCGTGAACCAGCTGCGTGCGCGCCGTTGCGGCGAAGGCCCCGACCCGGACGGAATCCGGCGCTCGAGCCAGCGCCGCGTCGGCGGCAGCTGCGCGAGCGCCGCGATGGCGGCGAGAGTGCTCACGCCGCCGAGTACGGACGGCAGCCGCCGGACGGCGGCGTAGTGGGTGTAGGTGAAGTCCGGGCCGTACCGCTCCAGGGCGCGTGCCGACCGGGCGATGACCTGGCTGTCGATCGTCGGCAGCGGCACTGCCCACGCCTGTGCGTCCGCGTCGCGGTGCAGCCGGCCGGGCACGGCCCGGGCGCGCCTGCCCGGTGGGCGCGGCTCCCTGCGTCTCCGCTCACGGGAGGCCGCGATCGCGGGACGCATCCGGGAGAAGCTGGTGATGGCGGACTGGTACGTCCCGCCGGAGATCGCGCCGGAGGCGCGCACGAAGCCGCGCACCCGCAGCGGCACACCCTCCGGCAGTTGCCGCACGGTGAAGTACGCACCCAGGTCGTGAGGCAGCGAATCGAAACCACAGCTGTGCACCAGGCGGGCCCGCGTTTCAACTGCGCGCTGGTGGTACCGCACGTAGCAACGGTCGACGAACTCCGGCTCGCCGGCGAGGTCGACGTAGTCGGTGCCCTCGTCCGCGCACGCTGCGACGAGTGGTTCGCCGTGCTGGACGTAGGGGCCGACCGTCGAGGCCAGCACCCGCGTGCTGCGCGCCAGCTCGTGCAGTGAGTCGGGATCGGACGCGTCGGCGGACAGCAACGGTAGCCCCGTCCAGAGCACGCCGAGCTGGTCTCGCACGAGCTCGAGCTTGCGGCGGTTCCGTCCTGCGAGCGCCCAGCTGGCAGTGGGCGGGACCGCCCGGGCGAGGTACTCGGCGGTGAGGCCCCCGGCGAAGCCGGTCGCGCCGAACAGCACGAGGTCATACGGGCGTCGGCTCACGAAGGCGACGATGCCACAGTGGTAAGCGTGAGCAATCACCTGGCGACAGCCACCAGCCCATACCTGCGCCAACACGCCGACAACCCTGTCGACTGGTGGCCGTGGAGTGACGAAGCGCTAGCCGAGGCGCGCCGCCGCGACGTGCCGATCCTGTTGTCGATCGGGTACGCGGCCTGCCACTGGTGTCACGTCATGGCACACGACTCGTTCGAGGATGCCGATGTGGCCGCCCTGATGAACGAACACTTCGTCAACATCAAGGTTGACCGGGAAGAGCGTCCGGACATCGACGCCGTCTACATGGAGGCGACGACGGCGCTCACCGGACAGGGTGGCTGGCCGATGACGGCTCTGCTCACTCCCACCGGTGAGCCGTTCTTCGCCGGGACGTTCTTCCCGAAGGCGCAGTTCCTGCGGCTGCTGGCATCCGCCGCGCAAGCATGGGCCAACGACCGTGCGGAGGTGCTCGCCGCCGGCCAGCGCATCGCCGATGCCCTGGCGCAGGAGGCTGCCGGCCCACCGGCGGGTCACACACCCGGTACTGACGAGCTCGATGTCGCCGCTGCCCGACTGGGCGCCGACTTCGACGCCGTACACGGCGGGTTCGGCCGAGCGCCGAAGTTTCCGCCGTCGATGGTGCTCGAGTTCCTGCTGCGCCATCACGAACGAACCGGCGACGCCACGTCGCTTTCCATGGTCGAGCGCACCTGCGAGGCGATGGCCCGCGGCGGTATGTACGACCAGCTGGCCGGCGGGTTCGCGCGCTACTCGGTCGACGAGGCATGGGTGGTGCCCCACTTCGAGAAGATGCTCTACGACAACGCGCTGCTGCTGCGGGTATATCTGCACTGGCGGCGCCGCGGCGGGTCAGGGCTTGCCGAGCGCATCGCTCGGGAGACGGCCGAGTTCCTGCTGCGCGACCTGCGCACTCCGCAGGGCGGTTTCGCGTCGGCGCTCGATGCCGACACCGAGGGTGTCGAAGGCCTGACTTACGTCTGGACGCCGGCGCAGTTGCGAGAGGTGCTCGGCGCCGACGCCCCGGCCGCGGCGCGGTTATTCGCGGTTACCGACGCAGGGACGTTCGAGCACGGCGCCTCCACCCTGCAGCTGCGTCAGGATCCGACGGATCGTCCACAGTGGACCGGTCTTCGCGCTCGGCTGCTGGCAGCACGGCTCAACCGTCCGCAACCAGCCCGTGACGACAAGGTGATTACTGCGTGGAACGGCTTGGCGATTGCGGCATTGTCCGAGGCCGGCGTCCTGCTCGGCGAACCGTCCTATGTGGACGCTGCGTCAGCATGTGCAGCTCTGCTTACCGGGACGCACCTCGTCAGTGGCAGGCTGCGCCGCACGTCGCGTGATGGGATTGCGGGCGACGCGGCGGGCATCGCAGATGACTACGGCGACCTGGCCGAGGGGCTGCTCGCACTACATCAGGCGAGCGCCGATCCGCGCTGGCTGCGCCAGGCCGGCGAGCTGCTCGATGCCGCGCTCGAACATTTCGCCGACGGTGACGGGGGATTCTTCGATACGGCGGATGACGCCGAACGTCTGATCCGACGGCCGAAGGACCCGACGGACAACGCAACGCCGTCCGGCCAGAGCGCACTTGCGCAGGCGCTGCTGACATACTCGGCGCTGACCGGGTCGACACGCTACCGGGACGCTGCCGCGGCCGCGTTGACCGTGGTCTCGTCCGTGGGCGTAGAGCATCCGCGGTTCCTCGGCTGGGCGCTGGCCGCGGCCGAGGCCCTGGTGAGCGGACCGCTGCAGATCGCCATCGTCGGAGAGCCGGACGGTGGCGAACTCGGGACGACCGCATGGCGGCATCGCCCGCCGGGCGCCGTTGTCGTCTCCGGTGAGCCGAACGCGGCCGGAGTGCCGCTGCTCCTGGGCCGCCCGCTCGTGGCTGAGCAGGCGGCCGCGTACGTGTGCCGTGGGATGGTCTGCGACGCCCCTGTCACCGACGTCGCCCGACTCCTAGCGGCGCTGCAGAACTAATCCGCCGGATTCGGCTCTGCGGGTGCGCCGCTCGCTGACGCTCGGGCGCGACCCTCGAGCCGAGCCTCACTGCCGCTCGGACCGCGCAGCGCCCGGCGGCTCTTCGCGCGAGCGCTCATCGCCTGACGGTCCGGGTTGGCGTGCGCCGCCTTCCGTTGTACGGCGCGAGCGCTCATCGCGTTGAGCCAAGCTCCGACATCGCGTCGGCGTCAGACGGTTTGGGTGTCGGTATCGCCGAGGTCTGGGCCCTCGGCACGCAACTTGTCGACCTCGGACATCGCTGCGCGCAGACTGGCCAGCCACTCGTCGCTGTGTTCGCCTACCAGGCGTACGCACCAGGCCAGCGCCTCTGAGCGAGAGCGGGCCACGCCGGCGTCGACCAGAGTGTCCAGTACCTGGCGCTCCGTCTGCCGCAGCCGGGTCATGACCGGCACCGACAGGTGGGTGAACAGCACCCGGGTCTCGCCGATCGAGGCGCCCCAGGCGACCTTTCGCCCGTACCGAGCCTCAGCCTCGTCGGCGATCTGCATGCGCTTCTCGCGCGTCTCTTCGCGGAACCGGCTGATGCGGCCGGCCGTGGCCTCACTGGCGTCGTCCCCCGGTGGCGGCAGTTCGCCGATCACGACGATCTCCTCGCGGTCGACGGTGACCGTCGGCGGCTCAGTGAACCAGTCGTCGGGAAGTCGGCCGCGCAGCCATGCCTCGGCGCCGTCTGCCGGCGGGAGGTCGGCTTGCTGCCAGCCGCCGGGGCGGCCGAAGCCGCGTCCGCGCCCGCCGTGTCGCCGCGGGCCGAACCCGCCGTGGTGGTGGCGCCGCTCACCGCGCTCGTGCTCTGCATAGTGTTCGTGTTCGTACATCATTTCACCTCCTCGCATTACACGATTACATCGTTACACAGACTCGTAGTTGTTGCAAGCCGGCGCCTTTACGAGGGGCCTTAAGCTAGATGCCCGTGGGAATGCGCTCGCTCATCTACTCGGCCTACGAGCGACGGTTGCGCTCCCAGCTGGCAGGCCATCCGGTGCCCAGGCACGTCGCCGTGATGCTCGACGGCAACCGGCGCTGGGCCCGTGCGGCGGGCTTCGAGGACGTCACCGAGGGACATCTCGCCGGCGCGGCGCACATCGCGCACCTGCTGGACTGGTGCACCGAAGTGGGCGTCGAGCACGTCACGCTGTGGCTGCTGTCCACGGACAACCTCAGCCGTCCGACAGATGAACTCGAGCCGCTGCTGCGCATCATCGAAGGTGTCGTCGACGAACTCTCCGCAGGCGGCAAGGCGTGGCGGATCAGTGTTGTCGGTGCGCTCGACCTGCTGCCCGAACAGACCGCCAGCGCGCTCAAGGCCGCCGAAGAGCGCACTGTCGACCGGCGTGGCCTCTCGGTGAACGTCGCGGTCGGATACGGCGGCCGCCGTGAGATCGCGGACGCCGTGCGGTCGCTGTTGTACGAGCACGCCAGCTCCGGAACGTCCATCGAAGAGTTGGCGGAGTTCATCGATGTCGACCACATCGCCGAGCACCTCTATACGAGGGGCCAGCCGGACCCGGACCTCGTCATCCGCACGTCAGGCGAACAACGCCTCGGCGGGTTTCTGCTGTGGCAGTCCGTGCACTCCGAGTTCTACTTCTGCGACGCGCTGTGGCCGGACTTCCGCAAGGTCGACTTCCTGCGCGCGCTACGCGACTACGCCCGCCGAGAACGCCGCTACGGTACTTAATCCGCCGGATTCGTCTCTCGGGTGCGCGGCTCGCTGGCGCTCGGGCGCGAGCCTCGGAGCCGAGCCTCGCTTCGCTCGGCCGGCGTTGCGGCCGGCGGGCTCTTGGCGCGAGCGCTCATCGCTGCCCAGTGTTAGCCAACTCGTTTCATGTCGGTAACCGCGTGGCTTCCGAAATGACGAAGATTGGCGCCGTACGGTCCGTCATGGCGACAATGGCTCACGTACGACCTACATATCGCCCGCCGGGGAGGTCCCGCACGGTGCTGACGAACCGCAGGAGTGCCCCGGCCTTTCGGCGCCGTTGTCGCCGCCACCGCTCCGGACGGGGCGCTAGCCCCGCCACCTCAGCCCGCCGGCCCCATTTCGTCTATCCACCCTGGAGGGTCCGATGACCCCTGCCCCCGAACCGCAGCAGGCGCCTGCGGTACGCACCTTCGTGATCGACACGTCCGTCCTGCTCTCCGACCCCGGGGCCCTGGGCCGCTTCGGCGAGCACGACGTGGTGGTGCCGCTGGTCGTGATCAGTGAGCTCGAGGGCAAACGGCACCACCCGGAACTGGGCTGGTTCGCGCGGCAAACGCTGCGCTCGCTGGACGATCTGCGCATCAGATATGGCCGCCTCGATGCGCCGGTGCCGATCGGTGACGCCGGCGGGACGCTTTCGGTCGAGCTGAACCACGCGGACATCTCCGCGCTGCCGGCCGGATTCCGCGTCGAGAGCAACGACTCGCGCATCCTCGCCGTCGCGCTCAATCTCGCCGCGGAGGGACGCGACGTCACGCTCGTCACCAAGGACATGCCGCTTCGGGTGAAGGCGGCCTCCGTCGGCGTCAAGGCCGACGAATACAACACGTCAGGACCGGTCGATTCCGGCTGGACGGGCATGGCCGAGCTGTCCGTGGCTGCCGCCACGATCGATGCTCTCTACAGCGGCGAGCGGCTGCCGATCGCCGACCACGCGGCGCTGCTCGATGCCGCCGAGCTGCCCTGCCACACCGGTCTGGTGCTGCACTCCGAGCGCGGCTCGGCGCTGGCCCGCGTCACCGCGGACAAGCAGATCCGTCTCGTCCGCGGGGACCGCGAAGCATTCGGCATCCATGGGCGCTCGGCCGAGCAGCGGGTGGCCCTGGACCTGCTGCTCGACCCCGACATCGGCATCGTTTCGCTCGGCGGGCGGGCCGGCACAGGGAAATCGGCGCTTGCGCTGTGCGCCGGACTGGAAGCCGTCCTGGAACGGCAGGCGCACAAGCGGGTCGTGGTATTCCGGCCGCTGTACGCGGTGGGCGGGCAGGATCTCGGTTATCTGCCGGGTAGCGAGGGCGAGAAGATGGCGCCCTGGGCGCAGGCGGTGTTCGACACGCTCGGGGCGCTGGTCAGCCGCGACGTCATCGACGAGGTCCTGGACCGGGACATGCTCGAGGTGCTGCCACTCACCCATATCCGGGGTCGCTCGCTACACGATTCGTTCGTCATCGTGGACGAGGCGCAGTCGCTGGAGCGCAACGTGCTGCTCACCGTGCTGTCCCGGATCGGTACCGGCTCCCGAGTGGTGCTCACCCACGACGTCGCGCAGCGCGACAACCTGCGCGTGGGACGGCACGACGGCGTGGCGGCAGTGATCGAGGCACTGCGTGGGCATCCGCTGTTCGCGCACGTCACGCTGACCCGCTCGGAGCGTTCGCCGATCGCGGCGCTGGTCACCGAGATGCTGGAAGGGCTGCCGCTCTAGCCGCGCGAACACGGTGGGCGGCGTGGCTACTGCGTCGTCGGAATGTCGGCGCCCGAGGGCATACCGCTCGTCACGTAGGCGTCGTATCGCGATCGCCAGGGCGTGGCGGACTCGGCATGTGGGCCGCCGCCAGGGCGCCCGGAGAGCAGCTTGGCAAGTTCGTCGAGGCAGACGTCCCAGCCCGCGGCGTTGCGAGCCGCGGCGGACCTGTCTGCCAGCACGTTGATCAAGACCAGTCGGCACTGCCCGGCAGCGAGCGGCTCGAGTTCGAGGTGCAGCTCGTCGCCGCCCCACGTGTAGGCAAGTCGGCGTGGCGGATCGTAGGCGAGCACGACGCCGGTCTGTTGCGAGGTGTGCGGGTCAGCGGAGAACGAGATCGTCCCCCCGGTGTGTCGCTCGATCTCGACCGACGACGGGAACCAGTGCACGAGCTCATCGGGATCGCTGATCGCTGCCCAGACGCGCTCGACGGGGTGGGCGTAGGTGCGTTCGAACCGGACGGCGGGGCGTCCTTCGAACTCGATGAAGCTACCGAGATCCATCGCGTCTCCTCCGTTTCGTCGTCTTGTCCAGGTGCCGGCCGAGTTCGTCGAGGTGCTCGTTCCACAGCTGCCGGTACGGAGCGAGCCACGCATCGAGTTCGGCCAGCGGTGCGGGGTCGATCGCATAGATGCGGCGCTGGGCATCCGGCAGCACGGTGACAAGCCCCGCCTCGCGGAGGACCCGCAGGTGCTTGGACGTCGTCGGCTGGCTCAATTTCAGTGCATCGACGAGTTCACCGACTGCCCGCGGTCGCTGACGAAGCAGGTCGAGAGCGGCACGCCGCTTCGGATCCGTGAGCGCCACCCATGTTGCCTCGGCCATGCATGCAATATGCCGACACTCGCATATGCCTGTCAAGGCATGAAGCGTTCGTTCGCGGCCGCGCGCACCCCGGTCCGGGAGCCGAGTCGCGGCTGAGGCAAGCTGTTAGCGCGTATGCGTGTCGCGGATGTGGAGGTAAGGGATGACGCACGGCGGTGGGCCGTGGGGTGATCCGAACGGCGATTGGGGCACGCCGACGACCTACGGGTCGCGGCCTCCGGGGGGTGGCGGACAACGACGCCGGCCCATCGGCACCGGGACCTTGCTGGCGATCGGCGCCGTTGTCGTAATCGGCGTGGTGGCCGCCCTGGCCGCGGTGCGCATCAGCCACCGCGACCATTCGACCGCGGCGAGCTCGCACACCACACCGCACGGGTCCGCGGCGTCCGGCGCCCCGACGCAGCACAGCAGTGCATCGCCGCCGCCGGTGGCCACCACACCCGTCCACGTGAGCCTGTTCGAGGGCGACGGGCAGACCTACGGCATCGGCATGCCGATCATCGCCCAGTTCTCGAAGAAGGTCACCAATGCGCACGCGTTCGACAACGCGGTGAAGGTGACGGTCAACGGCCAGCCGGCGAGCGGCGCCTGGTTCTGGGTGAACTCGAACTCCGGCTACGCCATGGAGGCGCACTACCGACCCGAACAGTTCTGGCCGGCACACTCGAAGATCGAGATGACCATGCCGCTCAAGGGCATCAGCGCCGGAACCGGACTAGCGTTCGACGACAGCCTGACCCTGTCGATGAACATCGGCGCAGCTCACGTCTCGACCGTCGACGGTGGGAGTGAGCAGATGCGGGTGACGTCCGACGGGCAGACGGTCAAGACGTTCCCGGTGTCGCTGGGTAAGGCGTCGACGCCCACGTACCTGGGCACCAAGGTCGTGATGGCGAAGAAGAACCCGCAGCACATGGTGAGCGCTCCGGGCGAGGCGAACCCGTACTCGCTGAACGTGCCGTGGTCGGTGCGGGTCACCAACTCCGGGGAGTTCGTGCACGCCGCGGCATGGAACACCGGCAACATCGGCGCTCGCAGCACGTCCCACGGCTGCACGAACCTGAACGTCGACGATGCCAAGTGGTTCTACAACTTCTCGATCATCGGCGACGTCGTGCAGTACGCGAACACCGGCACGTCCAACGTCATGCCGTCCTGGGACGGCCTCGGCGATTGGAACGTGCCGTGGTCGCAATGGCAGGCCGGCAACCTGCTCAAGAACTGACCGGTGCGGCTCAGCCGCTCTTACGGCGGAACGCGCGCCGGGTTGCCGCCGGGCCGTGTTCGCCGTGGATCTTCGCGGTCTCGCGGGCTTCGGCGTCGCGCTTCTCCTGGTGGCTGCGCTTGCGCTCCAGCGCCTCGCGGAACTTGTCCTTGACCTCGTCGGTTTCGGGATGCTCTGGACTCACATGGACAGCGTGGCACGTCCGTCAACTGCGTCTGCGTCAGCTATGCGGACGGCCCGCCACCCTGCCGGCGTAGGTTACTCGCCAGTAGCACACCGTCGTTTCTGGAACTTCGACGAGGTCCCTATCGTTAGCCAGCAAGGGGCAACATCCATAGGAGGCAGCTAGCCGTGACCAACGCCGTTCTCACCAGGTACGCGGAGAAGACGTCCGTGCGTCAGCCGCCACCGGTCGACGACCTCGAGCGGACGTACCGGCAGCCCTCCTACGGCGGTCCGACACCGCCGCCTGATGACATCACCAAGGGCTACGGCGGCAGCAGCGGGTTCGGCGGCGGCATCCCGGTCGCGCCGACCCGATACATGACGCTCGACGACGTCATCGTGCGCACCGGCGCGATGCTCGGCGTGCTCTTGCTCGCCGGCGCCGCCACCTGGGTGCTCACGCCGGAGAGCTCCGCCGGTGCGCTCATTGCCGTCGGCGCCCTCGGCGGTCTGGGGCTCGGGCTGTACATGGCCTTCACCATGCGCGCCAGCGCGGTCACCGCGTTGCTGTACGCGGCGCTCCAGGGCGTGGCGCTCGGTGCCATCAGCCGGGCGTTCGAGCAGTGGCGGCACGGCATCGTCGTGCAGGCGCTCACCGGCACGGTGCTGGTGGCGGGCGGCATGCTGATCGCTTATCGCATCGGAGCCATCCGGGTCACACCACGGTTCACCAAGATCGTGTTCGCGTCCACCCTCGGCGTGGTCGGGCTGATGCTCGTCAACGGCATCGCGTACCTGTTCCACCCAGGTGGATTGGGGCTGCGCGACGGCGGCGCGCTAGCGATCCTGTTCAGCCTGCTGTGCATCGGCATCGCGGCGATGAACCTCGCCGTCGACTTCGAGGTCATCCAGCAGGGCATCCGCAACGGGGCCGACGAGAAGTTCGCGTGGTACGCGTCGTTCGGGCTGACCGTCACGCTCGTGTGGCTGTACCTGGAAATCCTGCGGCTACTCGGCTACCTCCGCGACTGATATCCCGCGCTCATCGCGTGCGGGTCAGCTTGCGTCTGCGACCGTCCTGGCTTGCTCCGGCGACGTCTGCACCGGATAGCGGGGGAGACGCCGTCGGAGCCGCGCCCACCGGCCACGGCGTCCCTCGGTCTCGCCGTGAACCTCGGTGCCGGCGACCTCCGTGCCTGGCCGCGCGGCAGCCTGCACCGCGGCCTTCGCCACGGGACGTGCGCGCCGGGTCGTGAACGCGCTGGCCGACCGAGACCGGGTGCGCAGGCCCAGGGCATCCAGGGCAGAGGGCAGGATCGCGTCCGCCGCATGCGCGTAACCCTGCGCGGACGGGTGGAACTGGTCGTCGCTGAACAGGTCACGTCGCTGTGCGAACAGCGGGCCCAGCAGATCGCCGAGCGATACGGTGCGCCCGCCCGCCTCGACCACGGCGATGGTCTGCTGGGCGGCGAGATGGCGCGAGAGCCGCCGCGCGATCGAGCGCAGCGGTTGGGCGATCGGACGGATCGTGCCGAGGTCCGGGCACGTGCCCACCACCACCTCCGCGCCGCTTCGACGCAGCGCACGGACCGCGTCGCCCAGATAGCGCACCGACTCGGCCGGCTTGATGCGATGCGTGACGTCGTTGGTGCCGATCACGATGACGGCCAGATCGAGGTGATCGATCAGCCGGGCCACCTGCTCGGGCAGCGTCCGCGACTCGGCGCCTACCACGGCTACGTTCGTCAGATGCACCGGTCGGCGCGCGACCGCGGAGATGCCAATGGCGATGCGTGCGCCCGGCGTCTCGACATCGCGGTGCACGCCGTAGCCGACCGCCCCCGAGTCGCCCAGCATCGCCATGCGGATGGGCGTTCGGGTGGGGATCACGCCGGCGGCCGTCCACGTCGTGTCGTGCGACACCGGGGGATCGGTCTCGGCAGGCTGGATGCGCCGTCGCGCCAGCTTGCTCTCACCCACAATGACCCCGTAGAGGGCCGCTCCACCCACGACCCCGAGCAGCCCCACGCCACCGCCGCCGTACGCGGCGGCCGTCGCGATACGCCGCGCTCGACCTACTCGGTTCATGCCCACCCCTGCTCGCCCCCGCGACCTCGAACTACTGAGGTTAACCTCTGCCGCATGGGTTACTACGAGTCGTTGGTCGACCTGATCGGCAACACCCCGCTGGTGCGGCTGCGCAGCGTCACAGAGGGCCTTCCCGCCACCGTGCTGGCGAAGGTCGAGTACTTCAATCCGGGCGGCTCGGTGAAGGACCGTATCGCCGTGCGCATGATCGACGCCGCAGAGCAGTCGGGCGAGTTGAAGCCGGGCGGCACCATCGTGGAGCCGACGTCCGGCAACACCGGCATAGGTCTCGCCATCGTCGCGCAACAGCGCGGTTACCAGTGCATCTTCGTATGCCCGGACAAGGTCAGCACCGACAAGATCAATACGTTGCGTGCGTACGGTGCAGACGTCGTGGTATGCCCGACTGCGGTAGCCCCTGAGGACCCGCGCTCGTACTACAACGTCTCGGACCGGCTGGCTCGCGAGACCCCCGGAGGGTGGAAACCCGACCAGTACGCCAACCCGAACAACCCGCGCTCGCACTATGAGACGACCGGCCCGGAGCTCTGGGCACAGACCGAGGGACGCATCACGCACTTCGTCGCCGGCGTAGGCACCGGAGGCACGATCAGCGGCGTCGGGCGCTACCTCAAGGACGTGTCCGACGGGCGCGTGCGGGTGATCGGCGCCGACCCCGACGGGTCGGTGTACTCGGGCGGCACCGGACGTCCGTACTTGGTCGAGGGCGTCGGGGAGGACTTCTGGCCGACCACGTATGACCGCGACGTCTGCGACGAGATCATCGCCGTGTCGGACCGCGACTCGTTCGACATGACCCGTCGGCTGGCGCGCGAGGAGGGGCTGCTCGTGGGGGGCTCGTGCGGCATGGCGGCCGTGGCGGCGTTGCGCGCATCGGTGGGCTTGGGCGCGGACGCACTGGTCGTCGTGCTGCTGCCGGACGGCGGGCGCGGCTACCTGTCGAAGATCTTCAACGACGAGTGGATGGCCGACTACGGATTCCTGCAGTCACCTGGGCAGGAGACGGTCGGCGACGTGCTGCGGCAGAAGTCGGGGGAGGTGCCGCCGCTCGTGCACGCGCACCCCAACGAGACGGTGCGCGAGGCGATCGACATCCTGCGCGAGTACGGCGTCTC
>Ga0126373_10000372_pt1 | contig 29591 bp, 23 predicted proteins | sample PanSoiMetPlot_11_FD_92545 | JGI IMG/M metagenome (GOLD analysis project Ga0126373, IMG submission 92545) | Tropical forest soil microbial communities from Panama - MetaG Plot_11 | ecosystem: Environmental > Terrestrial > Soil > Tropical forest > Bulk soil | place: Panama | collected 2016-02-17 | reverse complement strand
GCCTGTTGGTACCGCGTGCTCAGATCGGGAGCCCCCGTGTGTTAGCTCGCCTTCGCCGCGCTCGGTTTTGGCACCGCCCAGTTCCGGACCATGCGCGACACCTCTTGCGCGTAAACTTCGAGATCAGTCGGCTTCTGGACAAATTCTTTCGCGCCTAGTTCGAACGAGCAGCATCGGTCGAGCGAATCCGACGACGAGGTGAACACGACCACTGGAATGTCGCGCTGGCTGCACTCCAGAACCGAGAGCCCCGAGAGTTTCGGAATGTTGAGGTCCAAGATTACGAGATTCGGCTGAAAGTGCCGAGCTGCAAGCATTTGCACGGCCTGCTTGCCGTCCATCGCCACCCGCACGTTGATCGGCCAAGGTTCGTTTCCCAAAACTTGGCGAATCAGAAGAATGTCGCCGGGGTTGTCTTCAATCAGGAGAACTTCAAGTGGTTTCACAGCGAGCGTCCGTCGAGGCAGGTCTTTATGAGTTGACTCTATCATAGAATATTCCTTCGATTCGTATCGAATCTTCCTTCGATTCGTATCGCAGTCGGAAGCGATCTCGTCAGTCCCTCGGCTCGGGCCCGCCCCATCTCTTCGCCTCGGGATCGGGCAACCCGAGCAAATCCAGCACACGGTCCACACTCTGGTCTATTAAATCGTTCACGCTTTGAGGATGAGTGTAGAATGCCGGCAGCGGTGGCGCGATTATCGCGCCCATCTCGGCCAGCGCAGTCATCGTCCGCAAATGACCCAGATGGAAAGGCGACTCGCGCACCATCAAGATCAACCGACGGCGTTCCTTCAATGCTACGTCAGCCGTGCGGATCAACAGGTTCGAGCTAATTCCCGCTGCAATAGCCGACATGGTGTGAACCGAGCATGCCGCGATTACCATCGCGTCAGTCGGAAAAGATCCGCTGGCTAAGCGTGAACTGATGTCGTCGATCGAGTACGCACAGTCCGCGAGTTTCTTCACATCCGCGGCGAGCTTCCCGGTCTCATAAAAGAGCGTTTTCTCGCCGGCGCGAGTGAGAATCAGATGAATCTCAGCAGAAGAGTTGCGCCGAAGCTTTTCCATCAAGCGGACACCGTATACGGCTCCGCTAGCGCCGGAAATCCCGATTACGATTCTCAATTCGACGAGCCCTCAGGCCAGTTTTCGAGATTAGCAGAGTCGCCCGCCGCGATGGAAAAAGCAAGCCCACGAACTGCGGCTCGCAGGCCGGAACGCGCTAGATGCGCGACGCTGGCCGATCGCTCATCGCGTAGTCAGCCGTAGCCTCACCCGACGCTGCGACATCCTCCGCGCCCGTCTCTTCTAGGACCGTCTTGGCTCGTTTCACCCAATCGGAGGAGTCGCAATGCACGGAAATCAGAAGCCCACCGGACTTGACGCGCCCTTCGTAGCGCTTCGCCTCATATTCCGGAATTCCCATTCCAATCAGCGCGCCAGCTACTCCGCCTACAGCCCCGCCTGCGCCGACACCGGCCAGCGTAGCCATAATCGGACCGGCCGCGATGAACGGACCCATTCCCGGGATGGCTAACGCGCCGATTCCAACGAGCCAGCCCAGCGCGCCGCCGATCACCGCACCCGAGACTGCACCAGTCGTGGTCCCTTCCGGAGCTTTCGTGTCTTTTCTGTGAACGAAATCCTTGGTGCCGAGATTTTCCGGCATGAGCACCGAAACGTCGGTGCTGCGGAATCCGGCTGTTCGCAAACGCTCCAACCCTTCGCCCAAAGCTGTAGTGTCGCGGTAAATTCCAAACACGGCTGTATTCTTTGCCATTTTCAAATTTTTCTCCTTGCAACAATTTCCTGGCTGGCTATTGCGAGCTGACCATCAGCTCATCGGTGACGTTCCCAGGTCCGGCCGCTTGAATCGCTTTGTCCACGATGGTTTTCTTCTCATCCTGCGACTTGACCTTGCCTCGAAGAGTCACCACCCCATTTCGGCTGACAATCTTGATGTTGTGCGCTTCTATAGAAAGCGACTTGTCCGCCATCACTGCTTTCCGAATGTCCTGCGTGAGTTCACGATCCGACTTGCCGTTCTTTTGTTGATTGGCCGTGGCCTGACCCTCGCTACCTTGGACGGGCGCGGCGATCGCCATTCCCGCCGATACCGCGAATAGCTGGCAGATCAAGACGAGACTGGATCTGTGAATGGAGTTCATGGCCAGTCAGTCTGCAAGGAGAATTCCAAAGCAGGTCTTCTCCACATTCAGGAGATTTTCACGTGTCTAACCTGGTCGGCTTACTTGTGCATGTAGCACGCTCGCTGGAAATATTTCCACGTTACATGGAGCTACCCCGCAGCTCCAAGAGTTTATACGATGGCCTGCATCTTGCTCCGATGTCGCCCGAAAGGAGTAATGTACCCATGAACTGGGACAGAGTAGAAGGCAATTGGAAACAAATGAAGGGTAAAGCACGCGAGAAATGGGGCAAGCTGACCGACAGCGATTTCGAGCAGATCGCGGGCAAAAGAGAGCAACTGATAGGCAGGATTCAAGAGCGTTACGGCCTTTCCAAGGACGAAGCATCCAGGCAAGTTGAGGAGTGGAGCCGAATGCAGAAGGAAGAAGAACACCAGCACAGCAAGGTTTAGTTTTGACGAATAGGGCCGTCACTCGGGCGGCCCTTTCTTGAGCCGTCCCCTTTCTAAACTCCTGGCCGCCTTTCCTCCCAGTTGAGGGCATGTTCAATGCTGCATCGAATCAAGCAGAATTGAGAGAACTATGACCGCTGAACAGGTTTTCTCAATCGGCAACACCATCGCGCTCCTCGGATGGCTGCTGCTCGTGACTCTCGGTCCACGACGATGGGTTGCGCCACTGATCACGGGTGCGATTCTTCCGCTGCTCTTCGCTGTACTTTACGGATCTCTGCTCGCAGCACATTGGGGCGAGACACCTGGGGGCGGCTTTGGCTCACTCGCGCAAGTCGCCGCGTTATTCTCCAATCCCTGGCTGCTCCTGGCGGGCTGGGTCCACTACCTCGCATTCGACTTTTCATCGGAAGCTGGGAGGTTCGGGACGCGCCAGGCCAACGGCATCCGGCACTGGTTCGTGATACCGTGCCTCGCGCTCACGTTTCTGTTAGGCCCGCTTGGTCTGCTGCTGTATTTCGTTCTTCGCGTGGCACGCGTGCGATCGCTGCGCCTAGAGACCGCGTCGAAGTAGCCCTCGCCGGCGCTTCGGCTTTTTGGCTCCGTCGTTCGTCCATAATTGAGAGAGTTCCAGCAGGAGAACGATACGGCGAGTCACACAAAACAGGCGAGCGGTCCTGGCGAGGCGCTACTTGATCGTCCAGCAAAAGCCGAAAGCCGCGCAGGGCGAACCATCCGCGACATATTCGAGTCCGGGCGGCCGCTCACCTACATCCGTACTTCTGAGGAGCAACGGGTCGGAACAGTTCTGCGCGAAGTAGCGGAAGGGCCCTTTTCGCGTGAACCCCTTCCCATTTGGACTTGGAGCCTCACCGAAGGACTGCAACGCGATGATGTGCGCCAACCCGGCACGGAAGCGCCACGCGCAGCGCTCGATTTCATCGCCACACACACCGGCGCAGCCATCTTCCATCTAAAGGATTTTCATGAGCCGCTGCGAGAATCGCCCGAAATTCGGCGGCGTCTCAGAGACGTGTACGAAGGCTCGCTCGACCGGCGCAAGTTTGTGGTGATCACCTCGCCCGTGCGTTTTGTGCCGGAGGAGCTCGAGCGCAGCATTCTGTTCCTCGAGCTCCGCCCGCCGGACGTAGTCGAATTGGTGGATTTTCTCTGCGCCGAAACCACCGAGTCCAACCCGCCTCCCGACAACACCCTGCTCGAGCAGCTCGCTCGCGCGCTGGTCGGCCTGACACTGGACGAAGCTCGCTACGCTTTGCGGCGCGCCCTCGTCGCCCACCCCAAACTCGGCCCCGAATCGATTCCCGCAGTGCTCGAAGAAAAGCGCGTGCTCGTCAATCGCACCGGCTACATCGAGTACGTCTCGAGCGGCACCGAATTAAGCGACGTCGGCGGCCTCGACGGACTCAAGAGGTGGCTGATCGAGCGCCGCAAGTTGTTTCAATTGCGCGATACGCTGAGCTCGGAAATTGTCCCCAAAGGGCTGTTGCTGATGGGAATTCCAGGCTGCGGGAAAAGCCTCGCGGTCAAAGCCATCGCCAATTCCTTCCAACTCCCGCTCTATCGCGTGGACATGATCGAGATTTTCTCGGGCCGCCACGGTAAAGCCGAAGGCGCATTCGTCCAGGCCTGCCGGATGCTCGAAGAAATGGCGCCGGCAGTGCTCTGGTTCGACGAAATCGAGATGGGCATCACGTCCACCGATTCCGGCGGCGAGCAGGGTCGCATCTTCGCGTTCTTCTTAACCTGGATGCAGGAAAAAACGCGGGGGCTATTCGTAGCCGCCACGGCCAATCGCATCGATCTGCTGCCCGCTGAAATGATCCGCAAGGGCCGCTTCGATGAGGTGTTCTTTGTGGACTTGCCGCTCCCAGAAGAGCAGGTGGAAATCTTCCGTATCCATCTCGCTCGCCGCGGCGTCGATCTGTCGGGCTTCACGCTCGAAGAGCTCACTGAATTTACTGCCGGCTGGACGGGCGCCGAGATCGAGCAATGCGTAATCTCTGCGATTACGAAAGCGCGACTCGAAGAACGCCCCGTGACGCAGCACGACCTCATCGGCGTGGCTGTGAAACTTGTCCCGCTCTCTCGCACCATGAAAGAGCAGATCAGCCACATTCGCGGATGGGCCTTCGAACGCGCCGTCCGCGCGACGCCACAAGGGATTCGACGCTAGCTGCGGTCTATCGCCTCGGCGCCCAGCCTGCCGTAAGTGTTAGCATGACGCTGCGGCCGGGTAACAGGTTCAACAAATCGCCCCCATTCGGAGCGTAGGCCACCGTCGCCGTCGCTGCTGCAGCCGGCGTGACGCCAACGATCGCATGATTGTCCGTCAGATTGTTGATCGCCAGGCCGATCTTGCTGCCACGCAACCACGACTGGTTCTTCACTGTGTAATTAACGAAGAAGTTCGGCACGTTGAACGCGTTGATCTTGACCGCCTGGTCGACTGGATACGGAATTTTGATTCCGTTAATGTTATACGTGAGCGTGCCGTTATCGTTATAAATCCGGCCGACCTGTTTGTCCACGAAGCCGACGTCCCAGTTCTTGTACTGCCATAACAACGCCACAGTTTCCAGGCTGTCCGGGGCGTTCGCCACCCACTCCCCGCCGTTTGGATAGTTAGGACCTTTGGCGTATTTCGCGGTTCCGGCAAAGAAATTGGCGTAGGCGCTCAATCCCCAGCCGATGACGACATTGCCTTCGCCTTCGAATCCCTGGGTGTTGGACGGACCGGTCGGGACGAATACTGGCTCAAGCGTGCTCGGATCCGTGTAGGAATCATAGCCGTTCTGGAAGTGGATGTAAAAATAATCGAGGTCGAGCGTCCAGCGGCGCATTTTTAGGACTGAGCCCGTTTGATAAGTCTTGGCTACGGTGGGGTGAGGAGGCGTGAGGACCTGCCCGTTCGGGACGTCGAATACATTGCTCGGCGGAATGATGCTTCCTTCAGCGAACTGGGCATAGACTGACCAGTTGTTCTTGATATAGTAACGGGCCGCGATGTTCGGCAACCAGTTGTTGTAGTCGATCGAATGGGTCACAAATGACGCCCCACCGATGCACAAAGGCGGCGTGGTTGCCGTGGCCTTCTGAAGCGTTCCACCGAGGCAGCCAACGGTTTTGCCGTTGTCCTGGTACTGATTCAACGTCATCTCGTAGTTGGCATCCTTAATGCCGGCAATCACAACGAATTTTGGTAGCGCGTGCCACTCAAATTCCGCGAAAGGCTGGAAAGACTGGGTCACGAAATGCTCGTGAAAGTTGCCGAAGGGCGTGTCGAGGTGGGTGAGGATGTTGGAGGGAATCTGGTAGCGATCCGTGTACGCCCAGTCGTACCAACCTCCAAAGCGGAGAATGCCGTACTTGGTTTGGTCGCTCAGAATCGCCGTGTCGCCGGCGTGACGATAGCCGTTGAGTTTGTCGACGCCGCTGGGCGTGGCAGGGCTCAGGTTGACGGTGGCACCGTTCTGGTAGAACTGCTTGTTCCAGTAACGAGTCGTGTACGCTTTGGTATCGAATTTCCATCCGCTGCCAAGATCCGAGGTAAAGGCGGCATAGTCGAAGTCCGTCTGGACGTGATAGGTGTTGTAGCCGTAGTAATAGGGATCTGGAGCGCCGTTCGCAACCGGGCAGTTCAACGTCACAGTTGTACAAGTCGGCGTGCTGTCCAGCAAGTAATTGTCGCCGAACTGTGCCACCTGCGCCGCAGTCGGATTCGTCGTATTCGGAGTGAAGGTCCAAATGTCGACTAAGCCGCCATACAGCGTCAACGACGTGCGATCGGAAAACCGGTATTGATACTTGCCGTAACCCGCATCGCGCTTCTGGTAATTGAATGTTTGATACCCGCTCGACAGCAACTGTTGAAGGTCCATCAGGAAGCTGTTGCTTTTGCCCGGGCCGAAAAAGCCGCTATCGGCGTCTAGTTGCAAAAGACGCGTCTGCCACGAGCCGTATGCCAGGGTCGCCCGAATGTCAGGGTCCGGGAACAGCGGCGGCGACTTCAAGTTGATGGATCCGCCGAAATTGGTGGGACCGAAGGTCGAGGCCAGGCCGGGGCTGCGGTCAAAATCGACGGAGTCAGTCCAACCACTTGGGAAATTCGCCCAAGAATGATGTGTCGGGGAGTTTGTGTCTTCGAACGGAATGCCGTCGAAAGTCATCGTGTAATCGCCGTCCGGAAATCCGCGGAAGAAAGTTTTTCCTTGGCCGAGCCCGATGCCATTCGGGTTGAGACTGAACGTGCCGGGGGCGTAGTTCACGTACTCGGCGTAATCCGCAGTCGGCGACATGAAATTCTTGATGAAATCATGGGTGATTTCCGTGCGCGCCGAAATCGTATCGAGCGTGTTGCCGGAAGGCGCCGTCGATGCCGCGAGCGAAATCGTGTCGCTCACCGTGATCTCCGTCGCCAAGGTCTGCACGGAAAGCTGAATAGGAACATCAAGGGTCGTGTCTGCGTTGACTTGACCGCCGGTTCGTGTAGTCAGACCGAAACCGGGCGCAGTCGCAACGACGGTGTAGGTTCCGGGCGTGAGGCTGGAAACCGAGAATTTCCCTTCATTGTCCGAAGTGGCGCTGTGCGTTCCTCCGCCGGACTCGCCCCGCACTTCCACGGTGGCGCCCGGAACGGATTTTCCAGTCTGATCCACTACCGTTCCGGCCAGCGTTCCAGTTTGCGCCTGAAGTTGGCCCAGCCGGGCAGTGAAAAGCAATACGCTAAACGCGAAGATCGCCCTTCGCATACAGAAATACCGCATGGTTACGTGACCCCCAAACCTAGAATTGCCAAGCGAATGTTTAGGCTAGCGGCAATGTGTGACAAGAGAGTGACTAACCAGTTACGGAACAGTCACAGGTGTGTCTGTTGCGCTCAAGTGCCCTATACTCGCTGTCGCTCAAGTGCCCTATACTCGCAGTAATGAAGAGACTCGCAGCCCTGCTGTTGTATTCCCAACTGCTGGTGGCGCAAAACGCAGCCAATCGGACAATCGAAAAGCCCGAGCGTCACGAATTCACCATCTCGAATTTCCAAGCCGAGAGCGGCGTGACCATGCCCCAGGTTCGCGTGGTGTACGGAACTTACGGCCACCTCAATGCCGCGCGCGACAACGCGGTGCTGATGCCGTCACATTACATGGCCAACCTGCATGGATACGAGTGGCTCATCGGCGCCGATAGCGCGCTCGATCCTGGCCAGCTTTTCCTGGTTGCGACTGAGCTCTTCGGCAACGGCAGTTCATCATCGCCCAGCAACACGCCGGAGCCTTATCATGGACCGCGATTTCCCGTGATGACCATTCGCGACAACGTGGAGGCGGTGCACCGTCTGCTTACCGAAGAACTGAAGATCACGCACCTGCGCGCGCTGGTTGGTTTTTCGATGGGCGCCGAGCAAGCATTTCAGTGGGCGGTAAGTTATCCGACCTTTGTCGACCGTATCGTCGCGACATCCGGAACGGCGAAATGTTATCCCCACGGCGTTGTGCGATTGGAGAGCGAGATCGGCGCCATCGCTGGCGACCCGGTTTTCAAGAATGGCGACTACACCGAGCGCCCAGTGGTAGGCATTCGCGAGTTCGGCACGGTATGGCTGGCCTGGCTGTATTCGCAGGAGTGGTGGCGCAAGGAGCTGTGGCGTCCGACTGCTCAGCCGGGCGCGACGTTCGATCAATACTTGGAGAACCGCCGCAAGACTTGGCAAGCGAATGCCGACGCCAACGATCTGATTCTACAGATGCGCACCTGGGAGAAGCACGACGTCGGCACTACACCTGGATTCAACGGCGACGTAGAGCGCGCCCTGCATTCGATCAAGACTCCGATCCTCTACATGCCGTCGGAAACCGATCTTTATTTTCCGGTCAGCGACGCGAAATACGAGGCCGCGTTAATTCCCGGCGTCACCTTTATGCCGATTCCGTCGCTCTGGGGCCACACTGCGGGCGCGGCCAGCAATCCCGCCGACGCGAAATTCCTTAACGAAAACATCGCGCAATTTCTGAAAAAATCGAGCGGCTACAAGTAAACGCTATTGCTTCTCCAACATGTGGATGTAGTTGTCGAGCGCGAAGTCCCGCAGAGTGGAGGTAATGAGCGCTAGGTCCTCGGTGATCAGCCAGCTTTGATTAGTCCGAGTTGCTGTAGCGCAGTCACACCATCGTCCAGGCCGATCTCTTCGACGATCTTACCGTTTTTAAGTTTCAGCACGGTCGTTCCAGTAAAGTGCATTTGCCGCCCAGTGGCCGCAGGCAACGACCCGACGAGAAAATCACTGAACGCCGGACCCGTGTGCGTGCCACCGCCTTCCCAACGGCCGACCACATAGTCGCCCTCGGCAATTAGATCCGCAACGCCCCAGAAATTGAGGTCGGGAAACGCTTTGCGGAAATCGGTCATGAACGCCTTTATGTCGGCATGCCCATTGCGCGGGGCATGCAGCGAATACTTGAGGAGCATGTCGGGAGCGGCGAGCTCATCAATGATGCTCAGGTTGAAAGTCTTACCCCAGAAGTCCGTAAACCAGCGGCCTACAATAGCCTTGTTGTTCTCTTCTTTAGTCACGATGTGATTCCTTTGTAATTGTGATTTGCTAGAGCGCGAATTGCGTCTATCTGCAAATTTAACTGTGTGGGTTGCGAGAGGCACTCCGTTTCTTGCTTTGTAATCAGAAATAATGGCATTCCCACAGCGCCGGCGGGTCCTTATGTAAAGGCAGTTTCAGTTGGAAAGTCCTACCACCGATCTGGACGCGGTGATCCGGGCGGCCATTGAGCAGAAGCGCCTCGTCGAGCTGATCTACGGCCACAAGCGCCGAATTTTGGAGCCGCACGACTATGGCCTCAACAAAGGCACGATCAAACTGCTCGGTTATCAAGTGGGCGGCTTTAGCAGTAGGCGTCTGCCGAGCTGGCGATGGTTGGAGGTGAAGTCGATCTCCGAACTCCGCCTTTTCGATCAGACGGGCAAACACCACCAATCGGATCAACTTTTCCTGCGTGTCAACCGTCGGACGGCTGGGGCCACACCGGCGCCTCACTGTTCCACTGGCAGGCGCATCGCAAGGCATGTTCGAGCTGCGATACTCGTTCGGCGAAATGCGCATCCGATCCGCGCCTATGGAACGAATCGAAGACTAGAGCCACGGTGCTCACGCAGCCGCTTCCTGGGACCGCTGCGCCGCAAAATAGAATGCGGCGACGATGCTTCCGAGCCACGTCACCGCAGCCAGCGCGACGAACGCGCCCTTCCAGCCCCAGCTGACCGCGATGCTGGCCACACTGTTGCCCGCTAGCACCCCGCCAAGATAGCCGATGCCATCGATCAACCCGGAAGCAGTTCCGCTGCCTTGCTTGCCACCGAAATCGAGAGCGATCGCACCCGCGAGGTAGGAGTAGGGGCCGATGATCAGAAATCCAATTGCGGCAACCAGGGCCACCGGCCAAAAGGTCGAGGCCTTGAAATTGATCATGCTAAGAAACAACAGTGTAGTGCCAGCCAAGACCATCCCAAGTAAAATGATTCCGGCGCGTCCCGCGCGGCCCAATCGGTCGCTCAGAAATCCGGAAAGCAGGACTGAGATGCCACCGAAGAAGGGGAAAAGCGAGCTCTTGCCAGCCGCATCGGCAGCGCCCAAACCGACTGCCTGCGTGAAATAGGTGGGCGTCCAGAGATTGAAGGCCTCTCGCACGATTGTCAGACCCAACGACAAAATGCACACCAACCAGAAAATACGGCTCTTCGCGAAGGTTTCGAGCATAGATCCGACGCCGGACGGAGTGGATCGCTCGCCCTCGTCGCGAAAGAGATTGTCCGGATTCGCCTGTGGCTCCGGGAGTCCCAAATCTCTGGGCGATTCTCTCATGAGCGCCAAATTGATTAGCAGCAGGCCCGCGAGCACGGCGCCCGCACTCCAAAAAACACCGCGCCAGCCTAGCCCGTGCGCAATCAGGGCGCTCATGAATTGCCGTGACGCTGCATCCCCAAAGAGGAAGCTCAAGCTGATGATCCCCATCACCGTTCCATAGCTAGCGAACGAGAACCATTTGGATGTGATCTTCACGATCCCGGCCCACCCCATCGACTGCAGGCCACGGTTGCCAATCCAAGCCAGCGTGAAGAGCGGTAAGCCGCCGGACAGCGCGAAGAGAAACGTGCAGGTGACGGCCCCAGCCATACCGAGTAAGTAATTGCGGCGTCCGCCAAGAAAATCAGCCAGCCCGCCGCTCGGAAATTTTCCGATCGCATAGGCAAGCACGCCGAGCGACGCAATGGTCCCGAAGCGGATGGTCGCCTGAGCGGCCGGCATCCCGCGACTGGCGAGCTCCTGAATCAACAACGGCAAAGCCACCGAAAGGTCGGACCGGCAGAGATAGTAGCCGGCGTAGCCCGTGACCAGCAGTGCCACAGTCAGCGATTGCCAGAAACGAAGTCGGGAGATCTGCGAATCCGGATCCGTTGCGAACTGGACCGCAGCGCCGCGCTTTTCGCTCATGGCCTCTCGCCGCAGGCCAGCCGCGCCTCGATTTGGTCGAGAATTGGGTCGCAGTCGGCGGCCGACGGCGCAGTAAAGTGCGCGTATTTTAGGCGCTCTTCCGCGCTGCGAAGCAAGTGCGCTCGATCGGAATCGGAACAGCGTTCCCACTCTTCCTGCGTGCAACCGGTTTCATTGCCCGTTTGAGTGATCCCGATGGTCCACATACCGGCATTGCGCCCTTCCTCGACGTCTGCCGGCGTGTCGCCGATCTTGACAATCTTCCACAGCGGGTATGCCTGAAGGCGAATCGCCGTCAGGTAGCACATCCACGGAAAGGGACGGCCCGCCGGAACATCATCCGGGCACAGCGCGGAGTCCGGGATGAAATTTTGTTCGGCAGCACGCTCCAAAAGATAGTCGAGCATGGGGCGCGTGTAACCAGTGGTCGTGCCGATTTTGAGACCGCGAGACTGCATGCGCGCCACCGCTTCCGCCACGCCAGGGATTAGTTGTGAGTGATCATTCAGAATACGAGTTTGGCTCGGGATGAATTCGGCATAGAGCTGATCTACAGCAGTCTCGGCTGGTTCCGCGGCGTATTTCGATATCCAGGCTTGTCGCACTCGCGGGATTCCAAGAATAGCGCGGATGTGGTCCTTTTTGGCGAGGCCCATCGACGCACGAGCTTCCTCGGTCGAAATGGGGACTCGGGCCGCGGCGAAAATGCATTCGAGGGCCGAGATTGGCGCGCGGCTGCCGTAGTCAACAATGGTGCCCGCCCAATCGAAAATTGCTGCGCGCAGCTTCATAATCCCATGCGATTCAGGGTGTGCTCGGCCAAGCCGAACGATAGCGTCATACCGGATCCCCCAGGAGCCGTGACAATTCGAACACCTTCATCCGGTTCAGCCTCGAAAAAAGGCTTTTCGGGATGGAGACAATAAACGCCATGCCATCGTTGAGCAATTTCGAAGTCGGGTAGCCGCAAGAACGTTCTCGCTTCCCGTAAAATCAACTCATCGACTTCCACCTTATCGAATATGTCAACGCACGGACCGTATTCGTGGGAGTCGCCTAGTGTTATGGCGCCGTCGGCAGTTTGCGAAACCAGGACGTGGATCAGGTAGCGTTCGTATTCCGGCTTTTCGCAAGCGACGCGTTTCCTTAAGCTCGCCAGCGTCGAACACATATGAAATGCCTTGTAGAATCGCAAAGTCAGTCCTGCCGCTAGCGCGGGACCAAGTGCCCAGCCATCCGGCTGAGGCGCGGTGCGCATCATTTGCAGCTTACATCGCGTCAAGCCGCTGGCAGAAAACGCCGCAGGAAACAGCGTTTCGAAGTCGTCGCCGGAACAAATGATCGCAGCATCCGCTTCATAGGATTCGTCGCCCGCTTCGATCCAAGGCAACTCAACGTGGGTTACCGCCCTAGCAAAAGCGACTCGCACGCCAATTTCGCTCAGGTACTTGTGCAATTGAGCGACAACGAGACGCGGATCGACCGTTAACTCGGTCGCGCTCCAGAGCCCGGCTTTTAAGCCCTCGGGCTGTACGGCGGCGCTGCGTTGGATGGTCTCCGTTGGCGAGAGTAGCTTGCACTCATAACCAGAGCGCGGAGCAACTTCGGCGAATTCACGCAATACCTCAGCTTCGTCGTCGTGATATCCGAGGTGTAAGGAGCCGGTTGGCCGATAGGGCATCTGGGCCACGTCCAGAACTTCCAACCAGATCTCACGGCTTCGAAGCGCCATCGTATGCATCTCGCCGGCAGGTTGACCGATCGGCCAGAGCATTCCAAAATTTCGGATCGACGCTCCCGTGGCCGCTGCACCTCGCTCGAACAACGAGACTGAATGCCCGCGGCGCGCAGCAAGATAGGCGTGAGCTAAGCCCAGGACGCCCCCGCCAACTACTGCCACTCTCGCCCGCGAATGCATCGTATCAGGATAGTACGCTGGGATGAATTTCGCGTGACATCGATCCTTGTAACCGGCGCAATCGAGGTGAGCAATCGAGACGTCACGTCACCCTTAAAGCTGACAGATCTTTCGAGATAGCAAGCAAAAATACGGGTCACTGTCAATTCACAGATCAGCTGCTGCCCATAACCGCTCGCATCCAGCAGGTTACGGCTGCCCATCCCGCCCGTTGCCTCAGCATCTAATTATTATGGACAAGAATGATCGGCGGCGTGAACAACCTGATGCTGGATTGGCAGCGGAAACTCGGCCGATACCTTCACAAGCTGAAGGAGAAGACGAAGAAGTCGCAGTGAAAGATACTAGCCCAGGAGCGGGATTTCGTCCTCGCCCGTCGCAAGCCGAAGGTGATCTCGAGACAATCGAGGCTGACCTCAACAGAGGCCGGTTGCGTCGCCTTGTAGGCGCGGGCCAAGTCTCCACTCAGTTTAGAGGCATGCGCACTAAGAAAACCGTTCATTGATTAGCATCCGTGGTTAGTACGGTGCGTCTCGAGTTCCCGGCGAGCCGCTTCACAAGCTTTTCTCAACTCCTCCGAATTCGTGTGCTCCACCGTGCGATCGTATCCGTCTGTAGTATTTAAGCTTTCCCTAAACTGATGAACAAGTTTTTCGTAGTTCTTAAGCAAGACAGTCTTTGTCGGACACTTGTGCGGCACTGTCCCTCTCTGATAACGCGATGCTCTTCTCGCCGCCGTTAGGCCAACAATAATTGCCAAGCGCCCCCTTTATAAGTGCTCGACAAGAGCAAAAAAGACACTTCTGCCCGCTGCATGGCATCTTTCATATCCGCCGGGGGCTCGAGCGCAAACGTTCATTTCTTCCGAGCTCGGCGGGTTACCCTAGCGGCGAGGGAACAAATGGGATTGTCTTGGCAACACCGTCCGCTCTCACCAGGTGCAATCGGACGGCTTATCGTATGAGAACCACCGCCGAAGAGACCCTTGTAAGCCGAGCCCTTACGCCGGCGCATGCGCGTACGCTACGACGGACGCTGGATCGCCGACAGCAGATCTAAGTTAACAACACCATGGCTCGACTCCTATCTGTAAACGTCGGACTCCCGCGCGAGATCGAGTGGAAGGGTCGCACTGTTCACACAGGGATCTGGAAGAACCCAGCGGGTGGCCGCTGCAGGGTTGGCCGGCTGAACCTGGAAGGAGACGGTCAAGGCGATTTGGCCGGACACGGCGGTGAGCAGCGCGCCGTCTTCGTGTACCAGATCGAGTCCTATCGCTATTGGCAGGCCCAGCTAAAGAGGACCGATTTCGCTTACGGACAGTTCGGCGAGAACTTCACCATCGAAGGTTTGCCTGACGATGCGGTTTGTATCGGCGACCGTTATCAAATCGGTAGCGCGCTCTTCGAGGTCACTCAACCTCGCGTCACCTGTTATCGCGTCGGCATTCGGATGAATGAGCCTCGGATGGCCGCCTTGCTGACATCCAGTGGACGGCCCGGGTTCTACTTTCGCGTGCTGCAAGAAGGCGAAGTGGGCGCCGGTGACGAAATCGTGAAGGCTGGAGACGCGAAAGAGCGAATGACCGTCTCGGAGATCAATGCGCTCCTCTATTCGCCCAATCATGCGCGGGATCTTTTGGAACGGTCGTTGCGGATCGACGCCCTCTCGCCCGGATGGCGCGCCTCGTTCGAGGCATTGCTGCAGAGCCCGACAAGCGGGAACGCAGGGCTGGTGCCGGAAGCAGCCGCCCATCCGGCCGCACCTGGATTTCGCCGGCTTGCGGTGACGGCGATCGATCAAGAGTCCGCGGACGTGCTTTCGCTGACGATGCAAAACCCGGACGGTCAGCCGCTCGAAACGGCTCTGCCTGGCCAGTACGTAGTTTTGAGTCTTCAATCGGCAGCCGGAGGTCCATGGCTTTTTCGCAGCTACTCGCTCTCGGGTCCCGTCTCGACGGATCGCTATCGAATTAGCGTGAAAATCGAGGCAAATGGGGCGGCAGGAACTTACCTGCGCGAGCATGTGCGGGTGGGCGATACTCTCGACGTCAGTTCGCCTCGCGGAAGCTTCATCCTGCAAATGGGAGAACGGCCGGTGGTGCTGCTCAGCGCCGGAATCGGAGCGACGCCCGTCCTGGCGATGCTGTACTCTCTAGCCGCGGCTCGTTCAACGCGGCAGATTTTGTGGATGCACGCGGCTCGTGATCGGGAGCATCATCCATTTGCCGGCGAAGTCCGCCGCCTGATGCACACTGTTCCGCACGGCCGCAGCTACGTTTGTTACAGCAAGCCCGGCTCGCTCGACAAGCTGGGAGAGGACTTCAACGCCACCGGCCACCTGTCGCGATCGGTGTTCGATGCTGCTGGCGTTTCACGAGACGCGGACGTCTACCTCTGCGGGCCGACTCGCTTCATGGCGGATATGAAGGAGGCTCTGGCAACGTTCGGCGTGACGCCGGAGCGGATTCACATCGAAATCTTCAACGGCAGCGAGTCGATCACTCCTGGTGTAGTAGGCGTAGGGCCGCACGCTCCGCATCTGCCCAAGGACGATGCCGATACCGGACCGCTGGTATCGTTCGCGCGCAGCGGCATGGCCGCACACTGGAAGGCGTCAGTATATCAGAGCATCTTGGAATTGGCCGAAGCGTGCGACATCCCGGTCCGTTGGTCTTGCCGGACCGGTGTGTGTCACACCTGCGAGAGTGGTTTGGTTTCGGGGGCGGTCGCCTACGCACCGGAGCCGCTCGACAAACCTGCCGACGGCAACGTTCTAGTCTGCTGCTCACAACCGATTCGCGACGTCGTTATCGATTTGTGAAGCCGCGGTCTTTTCTCGATAGCAACGTAGGTTAGCTCTGCCCCGCAAACAATCGAAGCGGTGCGCTCACGACGTCGCGTACGGCGGCGACGGCCGACGTCGCCATCTTCGGCCCCCTATCCGTGTTCGTAGAACTTATGCAGTGTCAGCCTCGAGTGAATTCTTGAGCCTAAGTCTGCTCGGACCTCGCCGAGAATCGCGCGCCCAACTCTCGCTCCATCTGCCAGCAGTGTGGATTGACCGCAGCTTCGGCAAAAAAGCGACCAGTTCGCTTAACGCGAGGGATTATACTTGAGAATGGCGCTTGATAGTTCGGGTTCCAAACCATATCTCACATGATTAGATCGAAGCTTGTTCAAGGTGCGTCGAGTGAGGTTGTGCGCACGATTAACCGCCGGATTGTTCTCAATCTAATCCGTACGCGCCAGCCGTTATCGAGAGCCGATCTGGCGCGCGTCTCAGGACTGCAGCGCAGCACAATCTCGTTGATTGTGGAGGAGCTGATCCACCAGCACTGGGTGATCGAAGGACCCACGGGACGTCTTCCGCGCGGACGTCGGCCTACGTTCCTGCGCCTCAACGACGACCGTGTGATCATCAGCATCGACATCCGGCCTACTCAGACAACAATCGCGCTTGCCGACATCAACGGCAAATTTACTTCTCAGGAAATGATTTCAACGCCCGCAGATCCGAGGGTCGCGCTGGAGGTCCTGCTGCCGCGCATTCAGAAGTTGATTCGTGCCTGCCGTCGGAAGATGATCGAGGGAATCGGGATCAGTTTGCCGGGGCGCGTCGATCACGCTGCCAATCGCCTGGTGTTCGCTCCGAACCTGAGGTGGCGCGATGTTGATTTGTGCACGCCGATCGCGGAAGCGAGCGGGCTCGATGTCGAGTTCGAGAATGCTGCGAATGCATGCGTGCTCGCTTCGGTGTGGTTCGACCGGATGGATGGATCGCAGACCATCGTAGCCGTGACGGTGTCGGAAGGTATCGGAACGGGGATCTGGGTAAACGGCCAGCTCGCTCGCGGACTAAGCGGGATGGCGGGAGAGTTCGGACACGTGCCGCTCGATCCGAAGGGTCCGCCATGCGGCTGCGGAAGCTGCGGATGCTGGGAGGTGTTCGCATCGAACCGCGCCGCGATGCGGTATTACTTGGAATCCACCTCACAGCCTTCCGGATTCAGCTTCCTCGATCTGCTCCGCTTGGCCGATCAGGGAGATCTGCGTGCGGAGAAAGCGCTGAGCACCATGGCGCATTACCTCGGGCGCGGGATGCGAATGATTGTGGCGGGGCTAGCGCCTGACCGGATCGTGGTGATCGGGGACCTGACGCGTTCCTGGCTGCGGTTCGGACCCATTATCGAGACAGAAGTACAGGCGCAGGCTTTGCCCGGCGGAAAAGTTCCGGTAGTGATTCCTGCCCATGAAGACGGAATGGCGAGACTACGCGGCACCGTCGCGCTTGTTTTGCAGAAGCACTTCGGCGCCGCGCAGCAGTTGCCCGCCTAGAACGAGAATTTCATGCCCAGCCGGATGATGCGATAGCCGCCGCCGTTGGTCACGCCGTTTGCCGACACAGCGAGGGAAGTGATCTGGCCGAAGTTGGATGTGGTGGACACGTTGGCGTTGGGATTGCCAAAGATCGGCGTGTTGGTGATAGCAAACGACTCGGCGCGGAACTGGAACTGATACTTTTCCAGGAAATTGAAATTGCGAAAAATGCCGCCATCCAGCTCGAAGAAGCCGGGTCCGCGCAAGGTGTTGCGGCCGGCGTTGCCGTAGGTATTTTGCGCGGGGGCGGCATACGCAGCCGGATTGAACCATGGCGCGCCGGGCCCGATACCGCCGAGAATCGCGACGTCGGGGAGAACCTGGTTCGCGGTTTCGGTATTTCCTGGAGCGTTTAAAAGGTTGTTGGATGCTGTAACGTTGAACGGCGTTCCACTGGCGGCGGTGAAAATGGTGTTCACCTGCCAGCCTCCGAGGAGTGCGGCGGCGACTCCCTGCTGCAGATATTTCTGGCCGTGGCCGAACGGCAACGCATAAATGCCCCACAGCTCGAAGTTATGCGTGCGATCGTAACCAGCCGCGGCCCAGTTGCGAGCCCAATATGACGGGTAGGCGAAGGTCAGCCCGTTGTAGGTGCTGTTGTCTGCCATGTTCATGGCTCGCGACCAGGTGTAAACGACGCCTAGTTGCGCGGATCCGGCGCGCCGAGTGAATTGCGTCTGCAACGCGTCGTAGCGCGAGGTGCCGAACGGTTCGGATTCATTGATATCCGTACTGTTGATGGGATACAGGAGGCGGCCGGTAGTGCCGCCGCCGACGGGCGCGGCGTTGATGTTGACGTTGGACATCTGCCGCACTTCGTGCGAGCCGACATAGGCCACCGTACCGCTGAACCCCGCACCGATCTCGCGCTGCAGGGTCAGGTTGAACGACTCAATGTAGCCGCGGCGGTAGGGGTTTGCGATGGCCTGGGTGGATACGGTGGGAGGGAGCGGGATCACGCCTTGCGCGATGTTGGGAGTCGTAACAGCGGGCAGTCCCTGGGCGAGTGAAAACGGCGACTGGAATGCCGTTCCACCGTACGATGTGATGATCACCGCCGGGTAGGTGTTGCGCATGTCGCGATAATTGTCGGGATCATCTGTAAGTCCGACGCCCCCTCGAATGACCGTCTTGCCGTTCAATCGGTAGGCGAATCCAAAGCGGGGCGCGATGAAACCCCAGCCGACACTCACGCCGGTGTCGCAAGGAACGCCGTTTTCACAGCCGATCAGCACGTTGCCGGTGGACGGCTGGAACGTGAAGTTTCCTTCGTGATCGCGGGTAACGAACGGATAATATTCGTAGCGCAAGCCATAAGTAATGGTCAGCTTGGGCGAAATCTGCCACTGGTCCTGGGCGTAGAACGACAGGGCCGAAAACCGAATCGCGTTGGGATTGATGTTCTGAATGGCGGCTCCGGCGGTGTTCGGAAGGCCGAGCAGGAAATCGGCGAAGGAGTTGTACTGGTTGGGACCGGCTCCTCCGTTGAGCGAAGTCATCGCGCCGATGAATTGGAATGATCCGCGGGCGGTCTGAAAACTGCCGCCTTGGGGCTGGAAATGATTCAGATCGCTTCGGGCGTAATCCCAGCCGAAGCGGATCTGGTGAGTGCTATGCACCCAACTAAAGTTAAGGTTTCCGACCCAGCTGTTGTCGCGAAAGAGAAAAGGATTGCCCGTGCTCGAATTTCCGAAGGCCGTAAATCCGCTGACATTAAAATACGGAATGCCTCCGGCGAGGCTTCCCTGGTTGGTGCCGGGAATTTTGAGAGTGTTCAGGCCGAAAGGAGTATTTACGTCGCCAGCCTGAGCTCCGAGGTGCTGCCGAGTAAAGCCGACATTGCCGTCAATCAGCATGGTGGGGGAGATGGTGCGGGAGCCACCAAAGGCAGCGATTTGCACGGTGGTCGCTGCGACGCCTGGCTGGCCGCCGTCCCATGTGCCGCCATCCGCCTTACCGAACTGGAACGGGTCCGCGATAGCGGTTTTTGAAATGCTGTAGCGGCCGAAGAGCTGCGTTTTGTCGTCGGGAGCGTAACTGAGTTTACCGTCGGCGTTGTCACGCGTGAGAGAATAGTCCGCGGCGCCAAAATAATCATTGCTGATGCCGCTTACAGCAAGATTGGGTGCTGGAAGCAGCGCAAGGTACGTCGATGAGGCGAAGGCGATTTTCGAAGCGGGAATCATGTTGCCGGAGAAGGGCGTTCTTCCGGTCCCGTTGGCATTGCCGGTATTGGGATCATAAATGGTCGTGCCGGTTCCCGAGAAATCGCCGCTGATTAACGAGGCGGTCGGCAGACTGGCAAAGCCAGAGATCGCCTGGCGCTGGTCGGTGCGCTCCCAGTCGCCGAAAAAGAACAGCTTGTTGCGCTTTATGGGTCCGCCCATGCGCGCACCGAACTGGTTCACGATGTTCTTGGGGAGTTGTGTTCCGGTAAAGAAGAACGGCCGCGCGTTGAAATCGGTGTTGGTGTTGTATTCCCACGCGGCCCCGTGAAAATCGTTGGTGCCGCTGCGGATGATCACGTTGACGGCCGAGCCGCCGGCGGTGCCCTGCTCAGGGAGGAAGCTGTTAGTTTCTATATTGACTTCCTGGATTGATTCCTCGGGCGGAACGTAGGAAATGAGGTACGGAAGCCAGGCGTAAATTACGCTTGCCCCGTCCAGACGAACGTTGTTGTTCACATAGGAGACGCCGTTCACGTTGAACGACATGGCGCGCGCCGGGTTTCCGGCGGCCGAGTTCTGCTCAGCCGGCGGCTGCACCCCGGGAACGAGTTTCAGCAGTGCTTCGAAATTACGGCCGGTGCTGCCGGTGATGGGAAGGTCGGTCAATTGTTGCGTGGTGAGATTGCTATGGATGTCTCCGCGATCTGTTTGGAGAGCCTGAGTCGCTTCGTTGACTGTAATGCTTTGGTTGACTCCGGCGACTTTCAACTCCGCGTCAGAGCGGGTGACTGAGTTGGCCGCTACAAGCAATCCGGCCTGTGTCACCGTCCCAAACTCCTGCTTGTTGATCTCCAGGCGATACGCCCCAGGCGGCAGATCGTTCAGCACGAATATGCCAGCATTGTTCGTTGTTCCAGAGTGCGCGATGTTTGTTTCGACTTGTGTGGCGGTTACTCTTGCGCCTGGTACGGCAGCGCCACTAGCATCGGTGACGTTGCCAGTGAGCGATCCGAACAAGGCTTGGGCAGAAGCGCTCACTGAAAATAACAGGACGGAAACCGCGATCAGGACGCTGATCGAGCGAATCAACACGGTGGCAAAGCGGCGTGGCTTCGGTGAAGACATGAGAGATTCCCTCTTTCTGAAAAGCCATGAATTCGAAGGGCGAAGAAGGGCAGGGCCGACCTTTAGTTGTTGTCTCGAACAAAATGGGCATGCCGAACTTTCGCCGACGACGTTCATTCCCGAGTTCTGACGTTAAGTCCCTTGGCTGCTTCTGAAGCGGGGAGCAGCCATTAGTTGTGTTCCAAAATTATATGCCACAGGGTGGCTTAAAAGTCAAGCGTGTTCTTAGCGCGAAGTCTTGGAACGGTTCTTCTTTCCGCCTCCGAACGCGGCGCAATAGAACAGGCCAATGACGATCAGAAGGGCGCCCCACCACACCGGCGCGTGCATCGAAGCGAGAACGATCGGGCCGGGGCCAGACCATTCCGCCAGGCCGCTCGCTAGTATGAGCACGCCATAGATGACCAGGAGCACGCCAACAAAAAACCATACCGGGATGATCGCGTGATCTTTCATGGTTTCACCAGAAAATCCTTTGCAAGAGCAACAGGACGACAAGCGCCACGGCCGCCCAAAGCGCCGGCCGCGCGAACCAGGTCAGTTCGCCTTCCATCGGGATTTTCGTCAGCCCATAGACCAAACCCTTGAGATCGGAACCGGGCTTAGGCTTGGTTACGAAGGTGACCATCACAGTCACAATTACATTGATCAGGAAGGACCACAAGGCACGATACATATCTTCTGCCAGCGCCTTTGCGTGCGTTGAGAGAGCGATGATAGACAACGCTGACGGATCGAACTTAACCACGAAAAACATCGCGACCGACGACAGTGTGCCGGCGAGCAAACCGCAGAATCCAGCGGCCGGGGTCACTCGTTTCCAAAGCATTCCCAAAATCACGGTTCCGAACAGTGGCGCGATGAAAAAGCTGAACAGCGCCTGGACATAATCCATGATGCTAGCGAATCCCATGGCCAGGTAAGCGGTTCCGATGCTCACCACCAGCCCGATTATGGTGCACCATCTGCCCATCGATACGTAATGCGCGTCGGGAGCTGTCTTTCGCAGGAACGGCCGGTAGATGTCGTAGGTCCACACTGTCGCGAACGCGCTGACATTTCCGGCCATCCCAGCCATGAAGCCGGCGACGAGCGCAGTGACGCCCAAGCCAAGCAATCCCGGACCGAAATAGCGCGCGAGCATCAGCGGAAGCACTTCGTTATAGCTGTGTTGGCCGGGTTGTAATGCGCTTTCCGCTACCAGGCGATCGGGCAGCACCGCCAGCCCCAGCAAACCGGGGAGTATCACGATCAGCGGAACGGCCATTTTAAAAAACGATCCGATCACGGGGGCGAGTTTCGCCGAGCGGAGGTCCTTGGCGGCGAGAACGCGTTGCACGACTAGAAAATCCGTAGTCCAATAACCCATGGAGAGCACCGCACCGAGTCCGAAGACGATGCCGGTCCAATGCATGCCCATAGGGTTGTCCTGGAATCGGCCGAGCGTCGACCACAGGTGCGTAAAGTCCTGGCCGGGGAAGTTCCGCTGGATGCGCGAGACCATCCCGCTCCATCCACCCGTTTCGATCAGGCCTAAAATCGGAACCAAGAGAGCGCCCAGCCATATCAGGAAGAACTGGAGCACTTCATTGAAAATTGCTGAGTACAACCCGCCCGCTGCGACGTAAATCCCGACGGTCAACGACGAAATCCAGATGCTGAAGTGAATGTTCCAGCCCAGCATTACCTTCATCACCACTGCCATTGCGTACATGTTGACTCCCGACATCAGAATCGTCATCGCAGCGAAGGTAGTTGCGCTTAGGGCGCTCGCGGCGGGGCCGAAACGGAGGCGCAGGTATCCGGGGACTGAATGCGTTTTGGAGATGTAATAAAACGGCATCATCACGATTCCGAGGAACAACATAGCGGGAATCGCGCCGATCCAATACCAGTGTGCGGCTAGAATTCCGTACTGATAGGCCGATCCGGCCCACCCGAGCAGCTCGAGTGAACCGAGGTTCGCCGAGACGAAACTCAATCCCGCCACCCAAGCAGTCATTTCGCGCCCGGCGAGGAAAAAATCCTCGCCGCTTTGGGCGAATCGCTTGAGATACAAGCCGATTGCCAGAACCGCGAGGAAGTAAATCGCGATGATCGCCAGGTCGATGCCGCCGAGGGAGATCATTTAAGTGAAAAACACCCGGCCGCGATGTTGACCGATGAGGATCTGGAAGAGCCGGTGCGCGATCAGCTCATGCAGAGTGAGCAGTTCGCGATTGGCGCGCGTCAGATCCTCCGCATCGTCGGTCGAGCGGACAGGCCCTCCCGCTCTGAGCGCGTCCGTCGCTTGCTTGATGATGGGGTCGGCGCTGACTTCGCCGGCCATCTCCCACAGCGTGATGAAACGGTCGACTGAGGTGGGAAAGCTGACTTCAAACACCCCGAAATGGCTAGTGGTGCGTGGCGGCTTGTAGTCGAGATTGAACGGCCCTTCGTAATGATGACTGCGCAGGAGCACCAGAACGTTCAGCCAATCGAGCGGGTTCACGAGGCCGACGCCGATATCGACGTCGTGCTTGAGCCGGTAGCCGTCATTGATATCGAAGTGAAAGAGTTTCTTCGCCAGAAGCGCCCTGGCGAGCGCGGCCCTGGGAGCCGCACCCCACATCAGCTCGTGCAAGTACTCGGGATTCAAGCCGACCATCTCGGGATGTGTCAGCAATCCTGAGGCGATAAAAGCCAGCATCGCATCGCTCGTGGGCAGCAGAATCTCGGCCTGCGGCTCGAATGGTTTTGCTTCCAGGCAATGTTTCAGCGCCGGACGTCCCTTACGTTTCGCGACCTCGATGTCACGCTGGCAGGCGGCGTTCAGCGCGTCCGCGTACCAGCGCAGGGAGTCGGTTTCATCGATCGCCCCCTGCACGTAGTATCCGAGCGACCCCGGCCAATAAACCGTAAATCCGGCACCCAGTTCGTGTCCGATTTCGACCGTGTTGCACACTCGAAACTTCGCGTACTCGCGCACGCCAGGGGCTTCAGCGGCCGGACTGGCAGCCCAAACGGCGTGAAAAAACGTCTCGGTGGTGACCATGGAGCACTTCAAGCCGTGGTCGTTCAGCGCCCTTTTTATTCGATCGACGATTTCCCACTGCTCGGGCGTACCGAGGGCTTCGGTCGGGATGACGTCAGTATCGTGCGTCGTCCAGTGGCCGATGCCGATCTCGGCGAATTTGTGGATGATATCCTCGAATCCGATCGGGGGCCGGGTGGGAGCATGGAACAGCGCCTGACCCTGATAGGCTGCCGCCCACTGAGGACCGGAAATGAAATACTTACGGCGCGTCTCCGCACTGTAAGCGCCGCCGCACGCTTTCATAAGTCGCGAAACGAGCGCGGTTTGGTGGTCTACGGGGATCGGAGGCATCTTGTAATGATTGCGAACCGTATATTGTTGTACCATAAAACTAATCATGCGGATTCAAGACATCCGCGCCACCACCGTGTCAGTGCCGCTCGAAGCGCCCTTGCGCCACGCCAACGGGTGCCATTGGGGACGTTTTGTTCGTACCATTGTCGAGGTGGAGGCCGATAACGGGCTTATCGGACTTGGGGAAATGGGAGGCGGTGGAGAATCGAACGAAACAGCGTTTCGTGCGATGAAGCCATACTTGGCCGGGCATGATCCCGCGCGGCTGGAGGAAATGCGGTTCCTGATCGCCAATCCGACGGCGTCGCTTTACAACAATCGTACTCAGGTTCTTGCGGCCCTTGAATTCGCGTGTCTCGACCTACTCGGGCAGGCATGGGGCGCGCCGGTATGCGATCTGCTCGGGGGCCGATTGCGCGATCGAGTGCCTTTCGCAGCGTACTGTTTCTTTCGCTATCCGAACCCCGAAACGGGACTAGGCGAGGTCCGCACGATCGAGCAGATGGTGGAGAACACTTGTAGGTTGAAGCGGCGGTTCGGCTTCGCGACGTTTAAAGTAAAAGGCGGTGTTTTTCCTCCAGCTTATGAGTTGGACGTTTATCGCGCTCTAGCTGCGGCATTTCCCGATGACCGCCTCCGATTCGACCCCAACGCCGTCTGGTCTACTGAACAGGCGATCGAGTTTGGCCGCGCGATTGAGGATCTTCGCAACGACTATCTGGAAGATCCGGTATTCGGCCTCCACGGAATGCGCCGTACGCGGGAAAAAATTCGCGTTCCCTTGGCGACCAATACCGTCGTCGTTAATTTCGAGCAGCTCGCGGCCAACATCCTGAACACTGCAGTGGACGTGATCCTGCTTGACACGACATTTTGGGGCGGCTTACGCGCCTGCTTGAAAGCGGCGGCAGTTTGTGAAACCTTTCAGCTTGGAGTCGCGGTGCACTCCTCCGGCGAACTGGGGATTCAGCTGGCCACGATGCTTCACCTGGGAGCGGCGCTTCCGAACCTGACTTTCGCTTCCGATGCGCACTATCATCATTTGACCGGTGACGTGATTCAGGGAGGACCGTTCGAGTACGAATGTGGAGCGATTCGAGTGCCGAAAGGCCCCGGGCTGGGCGTGAAGCTCGACCGCGTTAAACTGGCCGAATATCACGAGCTGTATCGCCAGCTCGGAAATTATCCATACGATCAGGACCCGGGCCGCCCGGGATGGGCTGCCATCGTTCCGAACGATCGCTGGGCGGATCCGGAAGACGACAGGCCGGTCCAAGTTCCTTTCTGAATGCACGATCGATTGGATCTATCAAATCGCGTCGCTGTGGTCATTGGCGCAACGTCAGGTTTGGGCCGCACCATCGCCGTGGGGCTTGCCGAACACGGCGCCGACGTAGTCCCTACGGGCCGCCGTAGTCCAGAGGTGAATCAGGTATGCCGGCAGATCGAAGCCGAAGGCAGACAAACTCTTGCCAGCGTGGTGGATGTAAATGTGCGCGATTCCATGGACCGATTGCGCGACGCGGTACTCGATCGCTTTGGCCGGGTGGATATTCTCGTCAACGCTGCGGCCTTCACGTTCAAGAAGCCCACAGCGAATGTGTGTGAGGATCAATGGGCAAATATCCTGGACACCAACCTCACCGGCGTCCTACGGGGGTGCCAGAGCTTTTACGAGGCTCTCAAAGCCAGCGGCCGCGGCCGGGTCATCAATATCGCATCGCTCGGATCACACCTCGCGTTTCATGAGGTGGCGGCATACTGTGCGACCAAAACTGCAGTGCTGTCGCTGACCCGAAGTCTTGCCTGCGAGTGGGCGCCCGACAAGATTTGCGTGAATGCAATCGCTCCCGGCATTTTTCCTACAGGGATGAACAACGGCATGGTCTGCGAGACGCCGCGCGGCGCTGAGATGCTCACGCGAACGCCGATGCGCCGGTTCGGGAAGCCTGAAGAGCTGATCGGTGTGGCCGTGCTGCTGGCCTCCGAGTCGGCAAGCTTCCTTACCGGGCAATGCATCGTGGTTGACGGAGGCTACCTTGCCTCTGGCGTGAATGTATGACGAGGCTGGTGGTCGCCCTTGCGCTGGGCGCGCTGACGCTCCGCGCCGAGTCGGGGTACGACGCGTGGCTGCGTTACGCCGAACTCGATTCCCCAGCGAAAGATCGATTTCGCGAAGCGATGCCTGCGGTCGTGGCGACTGTCGGCGAATCGTCGTTGTTCGCCAGCGCGCGCGAGGAACTGATTCGCGGAACGCGCGGTATGCTCGGCCGGACCCTTCGAGTGGAATCCGGGATACCGAAGGAACCCGCGATCATCCTGGCGAGGCTCGCCGACCTTCACAACCTACGCCCGCAGTGGGACCTTGGGTTCACACTCCAGGAAGATGGGTATGCGCTGAAGACGATCGATGGATTCACGATTGTCACGGGTTCAAACGATCGCGGCGTACTTTACGGTGTCTTTGCGCTGTTGCGGATGATTGCTTTGGGAGAGCCGATCGCGAATCTCGATGAGAAGCACGAGCCGTACGCGCCCGTGAGATGGGTGAATCACTGGGACAACTTGGACGGCTCTATCGAACGCGGCTATGGCGGCCCTTCGATTTTCTGGGCGAACAGGCTGGCGCGAGCGGACCTCAGCCGGGTCCGCGATTATGCGCGGATGCTCGCTTCACTCGGCATCAACGGATGCTCAGTCAACAACGTCAACGCCGATCCTCAAATTCTCTCGAGTGAAGTTGTGGCGCAGCTGGCACGCATCGCTGACGTGTTTCGTCCATGGGGCGTCCATGTGGTCGTGGCTGTCGATTTTGGCAGCCCGCAGACGGCGGGCGGCCTCGACACGTTCGATCCCCTCGATCCGCGGGTCGCCGATTGGTGGAAATCGAGAATCGATGAACTATATCGCGCGATTCCCGATCTCGCCGGCATCATCACGAAAGCCGATTCGGAGGGTCGCCTGGGTCCGTCGGCGTACAAACGAACGCACGCCGATGCTGCCAATGTTGTGGCGCGCGCGTTGAAACCGCACGGCGGCCTCATTTTCTATCGCGGCTTTGTTTATGACCATCACGCCGACTGGCGAAATCTCAAGAATGACCGCGCCCGGGCCGCGTACGACAATTTCAAGCCGCTTGACGGGAAGTTCGACGACAACGTAGTGATCCAGATCAAGAATGGTCCGATCGATTTTCAGGTTCGCGAGCCCCCGTCACCGCTCTTTGCTGCACTGGAGAGAACCAACCAGGCGATCGAGCTTGAAATTACGCAGGAATATTTCGGCCAGGCTCGCCACACAGTGTTTCTCGTTCCCATGTGGAAAGACGTCCTGGATTTTGACATGCATGCCAACGGCGGTTCGACGCCGGTGAAAGCGCTGGCCGCCGGGAAAACGTTCCATCGCACGATCGGCGGCTTTGTCGGCGTTTCCAATGTTGGCCTGAACGATAGCTGGACCGGCAATCATCTTTCGCAGGCCAATCTTTACGGCTTCGGCCGCTTGGCGTGGAATCCGGATTTGAGTGCGAGCCGGATTTTGGACGAATGGACCAAGTTGACCTTTGGCGCCAGCCCCCAAGTCGTCGCCACCGTTAACGATATTCAACTGACGTCGTGGCGAACCTATGAGAACTACACGGGCCCGCTAGGTCTTCAGACCCTCAACGATATCACCGGTAATCACTATGGCGTGTCTGTCGAAGCGAGCGAGCGCAACGGCTGGGGACAATGGCATCGCGCCGATGAAGCAGGCGCCGGCATGGATCGAACCGTCGCGACGGGCACGGGCTTTATTGGCCAATATCCGCCACAAACGGCACGGCTCTTCGAATCGCTCGACACGTGCCCCGACGATCTGCTGCTCTTCATGCATCACGTCCCCTACACGCACCGGCTCCATTCCGGCAAAACCGTGATTCAGTCGATCTACGATGCACATTACGATGGCGCGGAATCCGTTGCAGAGTACGTCCGCGAATGGAAGCCACTGCGCGGCCGCATCGATGAGCGGCGTTTCGACGAGATTCTGTCGCAACTTGAATATCAGGCAGGGCAGGCGGATGTCTGGCGTGACGGAGTCAACAACTGGTTCTTCCGTACATCCTCGATCGCAGACGAACGGAAGCGCGTCGGGCATCATCCCAACCGGGTGGAAGCCGAATCGATGGCGCTTGAGGGCTATCGCGCGACAGAGATCAACCCGTGGGAAGCGGCATCGGGAGGTAAGATAATCTCTTGCGCGGCGACGCGCTGTCGCGCGACTCTGGCTTTCGGGGGCACACCCGGCTGGTATACGATCCGCATTCAGTATTTCGATCAGAACAACGGCGCATCGCATTTTCAGCTCTCGATCGGCCATCAAGTAATTGACGACTGGACCGCGGGTCTTCAACTGCCGACCACGAAGCTCGATGGCACGTCTTCGACACGCCGCAGTATTTCAGGCGTCGCGCTGCGTTCTGGCGACGAAGTTCGCATCGAGGCCACACCGGACGCCGAGGAGGAAGCGGCGCTCGATTACATCGAACTCATTCCGGAGCGGTGAGCGGCGTTGGTCGGTGAGCAGCGCCGCGGCACATTTGTTGTATAGTTGAACTAATTTGAATAAGACCATGGGCCACGCTCTCGTCCGCTTCGGTATATTTGGCTGGCTCCCGTTCCTGGCCAGCGCCCAGATTTATCTCGACCCACAGGCGCCGATGGATCGCCGCGTGGACGACTTGCTTTCGCGGATGACGCTTGAAGAAAAGGTCTCCCAGTTGACCAACGATTCGCCAGCCATCGACCGGCTGAAGATTCCCGCCTACAACTGGTGGAACGAGGCGCTTCATGGCGTGGCGAGAGCCGGCCGCGCCACGGTGTTCCCGCAAGCGATCGGCCTGGCTGCGATGTGGGACGCGCCACAATTGTTCCGCGTCGCGACCGTGATCTCGGATGAGGCCCGCGCCAAGCACCAGGAATTCATCCGCCGCGGCAAGCGAAATATCTATCAAGGGCTGACGTTCTGGAGTCCCAACATCAACCTGTTTCGCGATCCGCGCTGGGGACGCGGCATGGAAACTTATGGCGAGGACCCGTTTCTCACCGGCAAGCTGGCGGTTGCCTTCATCAAAGGGATGCAGGGCGACGATCCGAAATATCTGAAAACGATCGCGACGGCGAAACACTACGCGGTCCACAGCGGACCGGAACTGCTAAGGCACAGTTTCGACGCGGTCGTGAGTGAGGAAGATCTGCGCGAAACCTATCTGCCTCAGTTCGAGGCCGCGGTCCGCGAGGGCGGCGCGCACTCGGTCATGTGCGCATACAATTCCGTAGACCGGCAGCCTGCCTGCGCGAACCCGCCCCTGCTCGAAGATATCCTGCGCAAGCAATGGGGATTCACTGGCTACGTCGTTTCCGATTGTGGCGCCATCGGTGACATTTACCTTCATCACAACTACGCTCCCGACGCGAATCATGGTGTGGCGAGCGCGCTTCAGTCCGGAACGGACCTGAACTGCGGCGT